>Ga0247782_1000062_pt1 | contig 154050 bp, 133 predicted proteins | sample UWRJL019104C5_FD_179928 | JGI IMG/M metagenome (GOLD analysis project Ga0247782, IMG submission 179928) | Plant litter microbial communities from Arlington Agricultural Research Station in Wisconsin, United States - UWRJ-L019-104C-5 | ecosystem: Environmental > Terrestrial > Plant litter >... | reverse complement strand
AAAAGAAGGCGGGGGGGGGTATAGGTCGATGAGGGGTGGATAGTCTCAGCAAAGACATCCCCCTCATCTCCCGAATCCCTCATCTCCCTCACTCAACAGAAGAAACCAGCAGACTCGCTGACACACCTTTTTAGATTCGAAGAGTCAGATAAGCCATACACCAAACGCCCTCTCCTATTCCACTTCCCTGCAACGTCCACAACACCAGAGCGCATCGCGCTCCAATACGCGCGTCGCTACTTCGTCGGCTTCGGTGCTCTGCCGCGCAATCCTTCCATTCCGCCCATCACGGAGGCGCAGGCCGAGGCCCTCGACACGTTGCATTTCCTGGGCGATAAGTACTGCGTCAACACGGATTTCCAAAAGGGCGATATGCAATATGTGAATAATCTCGCGGTGTTCCATGCTAGGGATGGGTTCGTTGATACCCCGGAGAAACGGTATGTTTGCTCACTCTACCTGATATACACACATGCACATGCACGCACATACACAGATGCACACAGAGAAGACATAGAGAGAGCGAGAGAGAGAGGGTTAACTTGTATTTGTGTAGACGACACCTCTTACGACTGTGGTTGCGCGATCCGGAACTCGCGTGGGATACCCCCAAGGCTCTTCAGTCGCGGTGGGATCAACTCTACGACGGCATCACACCCGAGAGCCAAGTGTTTCCCCTCGAGCCGTACATTCGCAGCGCGAGCAACAAGGCACGCTAGATGTGGCAAGTTATCCATACACTTATTCTTGCTTAGAGTTCTCAGTCTTTTGGAGGATGGTTTTCATGTTGAGGGCTTGCCTGTTCGGTTCCGACGAGATTATAACGTCATTTGTAGGTAACTGCTGGGAAAGAAATTCGGGGGGTATAATGGTATATCTATTTGTATATAGTAAAAGGTATATCTGGGTTGTCTTCATATGACAAAATCTTTGAAGAAAATCTCGCGGTTTCGTCAAATATTATTAAAAGCCCAACGCCATCGTGCATGCCATCTGTCTTCAATTAAGCATGATTTCGTAGTTGTCCTTAGCGACGCGCACAGGCTCATCGTGGCTTCCGTATTTCCGCCGCACCAATTCGAAAATGATCAAGCCCGCGCTCGTGCTAGGGACTTGTCTTATCGTGTTCCACCAAAAGCCTCGAAATAGCCAACGCAGCACCGTTCTGCTCTCCGATGCAGCTTCCAAAGAGCACTGCATCCAGGTCTCCTGATACGCATTGTAATAAGCTCTCATCATCCGCCACCTCCGCGTAGGCTTGTCAGCAGCGGCCTTGACCTTGGCTGCCTTTGCGTCGAGTTCTTCCAGGTGGTCCCAGTGCTTGGTCTGGATATACGTCAACGGATGAAGCAGGATCTGCTGGGAAAAAGACGCGCCGATGCCGGCAATTAACAAGAACATGGGCTCAATGGCGTAGTGAGGTCGGATTATTACGGGCTTGTTCTCTTCTTGTGATGTGGGTCGTTTTCGCGCAAGTATGTCAACTGTGTCTTGGTTCAGACCGCCGTAGTACCAGGTGATAAATTTGTAGTAACCCTGCGCTTTCACATACTCGAACGTGCTGAAGAATATGGCGCTACCGAAACTATCCTTCATAAAAGATAAACCCCAGCCGGCAAATACCCCTCGCATACCGATATCGCGCAACTTCTCGGCAGAGAAAGACCAGATGCTCCTCGGTTTGCCGTCCCTGTTCCCCGCAACGAGGTCTTTGTGGTCGTATCTAGCCTGGATGGCGTCAAGGGGGGCGGCAACGACGCTCTGGAGACTCCCTGCAAGAAAGCCGGCCGTGAAGGTATGAATAGGATCTGGCGGCGGGAACACCCGCCGGGCCGACCTCGAACTCTCCTCATGGAGCTGTCCGAGAATCTGCAAGTAGCTGGTATACAAAATAGCGCCCACTCCGACATTGGCCATAAGCGGCGGTAGAATCTGCTGTGGTACGACACTCCATCCTTGTTGCCGGATGAGGGTGGTAAGTAAGCCGGGCGTAGTGCCACGTGCCCACTGCCAGGCCTGTCTGAGCGTGAGACTCAGGCGTGACAGGGTGTGGTCGTTGGCGGCAGCCTCTGCCAACAGTCTCGTTTGTGCTTCGTGCACGTTCCTGGCGTAGGCGAGGTAGTCCACGCGGGTGCGGAAGAAAGCCTTGACGGGGGCCCTAAAATAAAAGGCGATGGCTTGCGCGCTTAATGCGCGGACACCGGCAGCGGACGCGGCAGTCGCGGCATTATTCCTCGACGGCTTATCGAGCGCGCCGTCCGGTGGAACAACGGGTAAAACTCCTTTGTATATGTTGTTGTCCTGGCTCAAAGACGCTCTGTCATCGGGGCCTGACGGCATTGTCCCATGTCATTTTGATCCTCCTAAATAAGCGCCCGGTAGTTGGTAGTATGGAGATGGTACCTGTTCTGCCAAGAGTGTCCGTCAAAGCTAATTGAGTGAGATGCACAGCCACAAGTAGAGTGGGTCCTCAAGCCCACTGACGGTGCAAGTGTCAGCTGTAGGTATTGGTACATCTGTAGTAAAGGTTGTAATGGCATCTCGACAAACTACCTACCATGCTGCTTATGCGGCCGAGATACGCACCTCTAAAGAAACCCTCAATCGTTTATAGAGCGAAAGGTCGAACACTGGTGTCTAAACCAATAGGAGATAGATCAGGCCAACTCACAAGGATCCACAATAAATCCTACACGGAGCAGGCGTCCGACCCCTTCCAACAAGAAGTAGGGGAAAGAAAGATGGCTTCATTAACATCGCAACCCCGTGCAGCAGCACATGCTACCGGCGCTATTTCCAATAGCAACAATGACAACAATAATATTAATAAAAGTAAAGAAGCCGCATTCTCACTAACCCGCACAACAACAACACTACCCCTGCGCTCGCTACCGCAGGGCGCGTACCTGGCCCACGCAACGAATTGCCTAGGCGAATGGGGCGCCGGCTTCGCGCTAGAGCTCCGCAGCATCTTCCCGGCCGCGTTCAGGGTATACCTGGATTTCTGCGATAGCTTCAAAAGGCCGAGCTCTAGCGCGCCCTACCCATCACGAGACCTCGCGGGCCGGTGTCTCGTGATCCCGCCACAGGAGGCCGACGTCGCCGCCGGTGCGCCGCGTGTTTTTATTGTTTGTCTGTTTACGAGCTACGGATATGGCGCCAAGAGGGGAGACAAGCCTGGACGTGATGGCGTCAAGACTATTTTGGAACAGACTAGTAGTACGCTGCGTGAAATGAGGACGTTACTGGAAGGGGAGGTTGCTCAAAAAGAAGATCGAGGTAGTAGTAGTGATAGCGACAAGGGTGCACTAGATGCGGGGGTTGTGGTTTACTCGCCCATGTTTAACTCTGGCGCGTTCAAGGTCCCTTGGGAAAGGACGGAGGCCTTGATCCACGATGTTTTCAAAGACTGGACAGGAAAATGGATTGTGCTTACGCCTCCATGAGAAGCAGGGCGCCCTCTTGAAGCTTTCCTTCACGTTCTCGTATTATGAGGAAAGTCTTGACTCTGCGAGTCTACAGGTATTGAACAAGTCATTCAGCATGCAACATAGTATGAGCCATACCACCTTTTAAGCATAAGCAGGCTGAAGAGAATATCTAATTCCATTATAATAGTCTAAGGATCGTAAGATACCCCGTCATACATCATACCCGTGTCTTTTCCGTTCATATTATACAGTGATCCTCAAAACCATTAAATACATGACAAGCATTTGAGTTCAGATTGAACCCCGTGATTAAATATGCTCAAAGCAATCTGGAGCGTTGCGCAGCAGTCCAACTTCTCGGTTACAAGACGAAAGTAAGGAAAGTCAATGGAAGCCAAGACCAGTCCAAGTATCCAGATATGACGCCATGATAAGTTTATGTGTCCCTGTAGTATCATTAGTATCAGTCGCCTGATATTAGTTGGAGAGGAAGAGGGTGATTATCGGGATACATACAAAAGCGACAGGGTCAGGTCTCCATGTAGACGAGCCTTAAGCGTGACCTCGACTTCCAGGTTCAGATCAAGTCGTAATTTCAAGGTATCGCTCTTATCGTCGCCGCCGCCCTGCTGCTGCTGCATCATCTGCTGTTGTTGCTGCATCTGCATCTGTTGTTGTTGTTGTTGCCAGACCTGGTTCGGATCCTGTTGCGGCTGCTGAGCTACTTGCTGTTGACCCTTTCCCTTGCGCCCACGGCGGCGACGGTGAGGAGAAGGGGAGGGGGAGACGGAGCTCTCTGTGTTGCTCTCAGCGGCGCTCTCAGCGTAAGGCGCTGGCTTAGTTGCGGTGTCGGACATTGTGATGATTTATTTTTCGGTTTTGGGATAAGTCTAGTGGCAAACGCTGGCTTAAACGCTTGAGTACTTTTTTAGACAATTCAATTAAATGCAAGAAGCAGCAGCAGATCTATAGATAGCTGGCAAGCTGACAGGTTAATGGCAAAAAAACATCTAGTCGGAATGCGGCTCAAGGGACTACGGCGGTCTTATAAGCATGGCCAAGAGGCGTTCACATAATAATTTATTCATTCTGGGTCTTGGTCAAAACAAGGCAAGGTGTGAGATAATAGGCCCGTTCAACGTCACTGGATGTCGCGATTTGGGCCAAGAAACTTGATTTCCAAGAGACGAGGAGGCAGTTAATCGAGATTGTGGAGGGCCTTTGACGTCGTTGTACAGTGAAATCCGTCCTGATGCGTGTGGCTGGTGCGGGGGCTGACATCATTGGGTATGTTGTGTGGCTGATCATCAGTCAGGGGTCCACTGATATTGCCTTGCCGCGACTTTCCCTCCCAAACGACAAGAAGGATGATAACATTGTTTGCTGCAAAGCTATGGCATTTTCGTGGATTTTAATCCAGATTTCCTTATCTTCACGAGGAATATGGAAACTCTCTCATAGTTTGTCGCATTGCTACTTCAGGCATATTGGCATAGACACGGTCTCCCACTCCATTAACAATATGAGTGATTTCGCTGCCGGGCGTCCCAGTTAACCATACGGTAGTTAGATGGTGCAACTTCACGCCCTCGACTTTGGGAACCTCAATTGCATTTTCGAGCTTCGTAGGTGAGTCGCGAAAATACGAGTAGATGCCTAACCCCCAAGCCTCGTGGCTCGTTACAGTGTCAGCTACTTTATAAGACGCGAAGCCGTTGGTGGTCCCGCACATCCAGGACTCCTGATCCGGTGGATCGTAAGGAATTTCAGACTGGTAGAAGTAAAGACGGCCACCGTTTCCGTTCCAGAGCGTCTGGTACTCCTTATGATGCTCGTTGAACAGACCATAAATAGTCACATCATCCCCGTTGACGACAACTCCATTATTGGTGGGGTTAGATCTCCACGCGGCCCCCCTCCCATGATCAGCACGCCAAAGCCATAGTTGGTCCCCAACCACGTTGTGGCTGTTTATCGTTATGCCTACGTCGTTTTTGCAATGGCCCGCTGTCCGTACGGTCAGGTCGTAGAGGACGGTGGGGTTAGATTTATGATCGGCACAGCTGCCTGGAGGTCCAACTTCTACTAGACTGGGTGACGCCACCTCGCTGGCATCAATGATTAGCCCTGCTATTGTCACACCGTCCACGTCGGCCACAGAAATAGCGGGATGCCCGTTGATAGGAACAAGAGATGGTTGACCCAGCCCAAGAACAACAGTGCCCGCTCTGGCGATATGAACAGCGGCATTAAGCTTGAAGATACCCGGTGTGAACAGGATGTGCTTGCCTTCAGCCAGAGCTTTATTGATACTAGAGGCGTTATGGTCTCCCGCATGTACAACATAGAACTGGTCCATCGAGATTGACCTGCCCGGCGTCACGTTTCCGTCTGTCCAGCTCGGTCCTCTTGTGTTTTCTTGGAGAGAAGGGACAAAAACTTCATATCGTCCTCGATCTGTGACATAAAGGTAGGGTTTCTCGCGAATAATCGGGGTGTGCTCAATGCTAGTATAAGGAGGATTTGGAAAACTGTCTGCCTTTGGTGCGTTCGCATCGCCGACGAATACCATATTCCATACTCCGTTTTGCCAGGTTCCATACTTATTATTCCGTGACAGCCACTGCTGTTGTGAGCCTGGCAGCACGAGGTGGTCTACGACGGAATCGGCCATGAAACCACCGGAAGCCCACCCACCGGCTCCAGTCTCAGGATCGACCTGGAATAACCAAAGTCCGCCCGAACTTTTGATGTGCATCCTACGTATCGGGGCTGCCTGCGAGACAGCTATAGTCGTAATATTGTTGGTCTCATGGGAGGCGTTGATGCTAAAGTTCTCGAAGGATCGCCAGAAATTACACGTTGCATTGCGATGAGGCATCCAATAAGCGGGCACATTTACACCTCCCTGGATGAGGACATCGTCGGGGTCCTTCCCTAGTCCAGCAACTTGTGTATAAAACCCAACATCGAAGAGGATATTGTAAGTTCCCGGCTTGAACAGTAACACATACCGTTCCGTGCCGAACTCATTGGCTTCCATCTTCTTGAAAATAGCTTTCACTTGGTCCTGGATTGCTGCCATCGGCATCTTGACATCGAATACATAGACATTTGGACCAAATATTGTGGCATTTGCGTTTGAGACAGGTGTTCCTTCCCCCATCTTGAGCCTCGGGGTTCTTCAGTTCAATAAACTTGAATGCCTTGATTGTATGCAGGACGAGAGTAAGATGGGCTTGCAGTATTGGCAACAGAATATCTTCCTGGCGGCTCAATAATGATGGGGTGCAGCTACAAACAACAATTAGGCTCTATGTAAATAGAATAGTCAAATTTCTGTACCCATAACGCATCCCCCCCGAGCCAAACGGACTTTGATGCAAGGATAACACTGATGCAAGTAGGTTCTCATGTAGTAACAAGATCACTGCAGCATGTCTACCTAGTAGTAACTCCAACCACCCACTGTACATCTACCCCACCACTCGCCGAAAATTCAGAACCCAGATGGTTGCAGCACACAGCACCTAGCTATTTGACAGGTCGCAGAGAACGGTATTTCAGCAACCGATCATAGGGTTGAAGTTGCATAAGGACTGGAGAGATAAGAGGGGAGAACAATCAGTTTACCCCGCTCAACATGGTCAAGATTAGGGACTCCACAAGTATCTAGAAACAAACAAACTGCTCAGTGCAAAGATGCAAGTAAAAAAAATTAAGAAAAAAAAATAATTTTTTTTTTAAAACACTGCAGCACATACTATGTGTATGTGTACAACATGGAAAGATATGCAAAAAGAAACAATCTGCCTCCATCCCGGATCGAACGAGAGACCTTGTCATTACCCTGTACTGAGGATACAAGTGACACGCGCTACCACTACGCCATAGAGGCTATTGCTGAAGTCGCACTCTCTAAAAAGCCTTATGATGCCAATAAGCAAGGAACCCGTGACATAAAGTGGAGTTGGACGGCCGAAACACATTGTCACAAAAGTCAAAGCTGCAATATTGTTAATATTGTAAGTAGATATTCGTGTTTTCAATTGTCTAGTTTATTTGGTAAGGATACAAAGGAAATTACTAGTATCTAGGCTAGATGTGTGAGTGAGTGTTGAAGGCATCTACGTATCTATAGCATAAGGGAGTGATAGTATGAATTCAGTAATGCCTTCGGCTTTAGCTTCACTAAAGTTTTGAAAAAGACGGTACTGTAAAATGTCTGGAAGGAGGGCGAGGTAGTCGGGTGTTACTGCATCGCTAGTTACTTAGGCGAGCGCATCCGAATATACCTTAGGCAGTCGCATCTCCTTTTCATCCTCGTGGTAGCGTCTATCCCCATCAACAACCTTCGTTTTCTCGAACCTAGTCGTCAAGGTCGGGATCTTAGTATCTTCCTCGTTTCTATGAATAAGAGGCGAACCGCGACGATCGGCCCGAGAACTCTGGGGAACAAGCAGTCGTCCAACACGGTGAGGAATAGGCCTTAAGACATTCGGCGGGAGCGGTTGCGGAGGAGAATTCTCATCATCAGTCGACGACATTATGACACCCGGCCTTACCGGAGAAGGATAGACGAAGAAATTGCGGTGTGGGTCATGAGACTCGGGGATACTGTCCAGCGAGCTCGTTGTCGAGAGGCTGGTATGAGAGCTAGCACGGCGAATAGCGGGGAGGGGCGAAGGACAACACGGGAAATACTCACCTCTGATTAGGTCTCTGTCGTCGAACCTGTACACAGGGGGTTCGTGCTTATCATCATCATCGTCTTCTACATCAGTATGCAGACTTCCATCTTCAGGACGAGCAGGAAGGCGTGAGACACGGTCATTAGAATGCGAAAGATAACGCACAAGACGTAGAGAACCATTATCAATTTCTGATCCTGGCTCTGTTCGCTGTTCGCTTGGTGTCGCTGAGGAACGAACCGCTTTGTTTTCGTGGCCGTAGAGAACGCTAGAGCGACGCTCTGTCTCAGCTTCTATTTCCGCCGCTATCGACTCAAGATTTTGAACCGTATCGAGGGAAAGAACTTCGCTGTTCGGATCGTAACTTTCCGGCCTGCCTGCTGGGTGACCGCGCATCGTACTGTGAATCGTGTCAAGATTTTGGGGAGATATACCGGTGTCTACTACTTCGTCCAGCCAGTCCTCAATCCCGTATCTGTCGTAATATCCTATGAGCTCGCGAGCGTTGCGTATAATCCACGTGTTGCTGGCGTTGACAGGGGGCCTTACAAGCTTTTGGGATTGGGAGGGAGAAGACATTGTAGTGGTAAAGGCGGAAGAGGTTGAACAGTTGGGTAAGTCGGATATTTTTCAAGGATGGGCAAGCGAGGGCTAATCAGATTTAAGCGGCAGCACTGCTAGAATAACAAGCGTCGGCAGTTTTATATATATTCACTTCATCGATAATGATGTAACATGAAATGGTTCTCACGACATCTTCTTTGACACAACAAAAAGAATCATGGATGCTTTGTTGTATGTCAAGCTACGTGCAGTTAGACAAACCCCTTATTAGATGCCACAATGAACTACTCGAACTGGAGTACTGATCTAGACCAAGAGGACAGTAATTCAAAGATTTGCCCAACGCAGGTTAGGGAGGGTTTACCAAATCACAATTAGCACGGAAAATGATAACGAGGAACGGAAATTAGCAGACGAGGCAGGCCGACCATCTCTACCAGTACAATGTTAAGGAAAATGACTGCTATATTTACCTCACGTCCAAGCGAAGCAATCAATCATTTTGCACCCCTATGCTTGGATATGAAAGTAACTTTTTTAGAATTCGGAAATTGATGCTCGAGATATCATGGGTTCCTCTAAGCAGATAGCCAGAATGATTGGGGTTGTAGACCCTGATAACCAGACCGGGAGCCGTTGGACGAGATGGTACATAGGAACTTTGGGCCAGACGCCACGACATCATAATTTATCATAGCCCAAGGCTTGATGGTGCCTCTCGTCAATTGCGCACCAGTAATTAAGCGCCGAGGCTAGGGAACGCGCTCTCATCGCTAGTGTTGATGGAGGCAGCAGGGCGGCCACCGCGGGCTTCACCGCGGGCTTCGCCGCGGGCTTCGCCACGGGGTTCGCCACGGAATTCACCACGTCCTCGGCCACGGCCCTCGCCACGTCCACGACCGGTAACCTCACCACGAGTACCACCACGACTAGCACCCTCGCCACGAGCACCACCTCGGCTAGCACCACCACGTGGGCCACCACGTCCGCCACGAGGACGGTCAGGCTCGACATAACGTTGATCAATCTCGAGAAGCTGCTTGGACTTGCGCTCGCGCTCACGCTTGGCCTTGCCTCCGGTAGCAGGGATGAAATCGTCGCCGTCGTCCTTGGAAAGAGCCTTGGCGTTGGCCCACTTCTTGTCGACCTTGGAGCCTTCGTTGGCCTTGCGGATTTCTAGGTTATCAGCAAGGGCAAGCTTCTTCTCAGCCAGCTGGGAGAGGTAGTCAGCGTAAGAAACGCTCTTATCCTCAGGCTCGGCGGGGGTGGCCTCAAGCTCGGTATCTTCGGCGGCGGCCTCCTTTAGCTCAGACTGGGCAATCTCCTCTCCAGCCTGCTCATCCTTGGCCTCAGCACCTCCTTCGGTCGCACCCCAGCCCTGGGCAACTTGTTTCTCAGTTCCACTATTTATTGTTAGGGCCCATATCATTGCCAGCTGAATAAAGCGTTTCGCTTACGTCTGAATATGTCTTGAGGGGTGTCTGTCATCACGCTCACGGGGGAAGCGGCCACCGCGGCCTATTTAAACTCGTCAGTATGCTCTTGTTAGATGGTAGACAGTACATTCACTCTTACCTCCTCGTTCACGAGCACCACGGCCACCTCGGGGACCGCCACGGGGAGCCTCGTCGGTAGGCTTGCGGTGATTGGCGGAAGAGCCGGCATTGCGATCACGGAAAGCTAGGACAATGGCAATTTAGTGGAATGTTCGAAAATATCAACGACCCGGATCTCGTATGCAACATGGACTGTGCCGCTTACCTCCTTCGTTTCCACCGGGACCAGAACGGCGAGGAGCGGCATTAGCGGGTTTGCTAGGTGCCTGGGGCTCAATGTTGCGCTTGGTGGTGCGCGGGAGGGACTTGTCAACCGTCTTCACAGGGCCGGATGGTTGATCATCCTCCTCGTCATTACCTACTCGCATGGATTGCCGACGTTAGTAGATGTCGACTAAAGATGACAGGGTTTTCACCGGCTCGAATAGTTGTGGCTTTAGGAGATAGTCGACATACCGAGGAGGGCGAAGAGGTTCTAAGAGTACCATAGTTAGCTCAAGCCGGTAAACGAAAAGTTAATTGTGATATGAAATTAAATAGCGGGCCACGTAACATAGTTGTGATGTCCGCGGGGGTTGTTGAAAGCTCTGCAGATAAGTGACAGTAGAGGAAATTTTTGCTTTTTCAAATGCTCGCAGACACAAACGCAAGCGAACTCAACTCACCTTGGAGGCGACCGCCGACATGATGTCGCCAATTTATTCGCCTTTCAGCAAGGCGTAGCTTTAACGACCTCAATCGGACCAAATTGGCAACGTAGAATGGATGGGGGAAAGGACACGGCCTAAATGGTCATATCCCGAGAAAGAAACGTTGAGGAGGTATCTTTATGCCTCGGGCAAGCAAGTGGTGGACGTGTTGTTGTTCGGAGGCAACAAGTGGGTTCGTGGGAGAGTTTGCTCCAGCTTTTTTGCCTGTTTTGCGCACCAACCTGTTGCTCTGTTCCCTGTAACCTGTCATCCACTGTCGCTTAGGCGGAACCGGAAAATGTTTTAGCAGCTTTTCCTTTGATCTGTGTCTGATCTGTGGGGTTTTGAACCTAAACCAGTGCTGAGGTACCCAGGTACCTTGTCTCCAAGCTTGGTCTCCAAAGCAGCTTCCTCGAGGTTCGATTGGCCAGTTGGAATTTTGAAAGGCTATTAGTGCGCTGATGACTCAGCAATTACCCTTGGACTCCCCGAATAGCTGTACCCGCTACAGCTTACCTCACAGCTCTGAGGGTAACACACCTCACCACACACGTGCATCAGATGTCTAACAATATTGGCCTAGAGGTAACGGTATCACAGCTGAATCATATGTCAAAACCCTTCCTATATGCACATACAGCCATGCACTTCGTAATAGGGCGGTTGTTTCTTAGGACGATCTTCAATGCAATGAACTTTAACAGAGCTGCATCGAGTCAGACACGGCTTTCGATGCTGCATAGCTCGGACATGCCCCTTCAACAAGCAAATGCCAACCAAAGCGAGGTGGTTGCGTCCCGTACTAGATTCGTTGAGCACTCGTACAGCATACTCTAGTTATCTCTCAATCTTCTTACCTAGGCGGACATGTACGTTAGTCACTCGATTTGCCATCTGTTTCATAAAAAGACCTCAGAACTTAGAACAGAGTACATAACTAGATACTATGGACTCATTTTGACCACCACCGCGAGGCACGTTGCGGAGCTGTGAGTGTAGCAGCTTCATGCCCGTGATGTCATGCATGTGTCAACCTTCCATACCAATACATGCCAAACAGAACATGACACAGACCTTGCAGTGCTCGTTCTTATTATCAAACCAAAGAGAGGCAGCTAGCTACCTACGTAGGTAGCTTCGTCTACATAAATAGCCGAGTATATATGCATCAACCTATTGGTCAATGAACAGAACCTATCTATCTACGCATTGCCGTCACCCGATAAGATAGTATCGCAGTAGTTGACCTATCTGTCTACGTACCTCCTACAGGGGTCATTTGAGCTTGACCATCAGATCAATTTCCTGACCATTCCTCTGTTTAGAAGACTGTGGTCGGTGGAATTACTTCTAGAGAAAGATAAATGATGGTTCTACGGGCGCGTCGAACAGAAAAGCGAAGAGAATTTTGTGCGATCTATCAAACTACTATCAAGTGATACGTTCCAATTTTGTGGCAAAGTTTTGCCTTAGTTCTTGTCCTCTGGGGATACGTACCGCAAACGATGTACATATGTATTGGTGTGAACGTAAATATGCATAAGCATACAATTAGATATCCAAAATTCGATATAAATAATCGTGGGCAACGGCAAAGCTCAAACAAAATCGTGGGGGCACACATCTTCCCTGTCCGGCTCTTCTTATTCTGACATGCAGGAACGTCGATGACTTGCATGCGACAATAACACTACCTAGTACCTACTACCGGGTAACCCTACATGCCCCTTCATGTCGCTCTACTCAAGAGTGACGTACCTGTACAGGAGTACTTTGGCCATCTACATACGTTATCATAATCAATCCATCGATCGAATCAATCAATCACATGAACCGCGGCTGAAAAGATGCAGTTGACAACCGTGGGGTGATGTGACGTGCGCGTGAGAGGGATTTCGATTTGATTTTTGTTGATAATGAGTATTGCTTATCTCTGATCACCTAATGATCTGTCTGCTGTTTGGGCCAGGACCAAAGATAAGGAATCCAGGTACAAATACTAGCCCCTTCCCTCATTCTCAGTTTCGTTATACGAGAAAGAGCATTCCTGCTTCTAATTTTCTGTTCTTGTCCGCCTTCTGTGGCATGAAGCCTTTTTGCAAAAGTGAACCAAATTCCTTCGGGAATCATCACCAGGCCATGTATCTCCCTTCCATCCGGACTCTTGATCGGACATAAGCCAACAAAAGTATCTTTGGCTGCGGAACTATTTATTACCAATCATCCCTTTGCATACGTTTCCATTACCCAAAGCTAGTGCTTGGCCGTAGTGAAGCATCGCCTTACTTCCCTTCAACCAACTGTGCAATACCATTTTCTGGCTGTCTGAAGCCGGGTTCGATCTCGAGTGAGATTGTCATGAGGCTCGATCACGTTACATACATACGATTACTACCTACCCACAGGCAGTGGCAGAGCTTGGCACTACTCCCCTCTTATGAACCTCAAGTGAGCAGAGAAGCGGTGTAAAAAGAGATCGAGGCACTAGCCAAAAGGACGAGGCCATGAGCCATCCTTTCATCCATCCTCGTGTCCGGCATCAATGGTGACCGGAAGGAGGACTTAGAGAATTGCCAAGCCGGTCCATGTGATAGGCTAAGCTTAGCAGCACTCTCTCTGGACACGGTGTGGAGTGAGAGGCTAGCAGGACAGATCATGTCAACTAGACGATGGTCTAGAATGCAGCCTTCGGCCAAGCTAACTGGCTCGAGCATTGTACGTGTGCAACACCATTCAGCTCGTTGTTGATGCCGTGAGCGAATAGGCATGCTCCAGACCTACGTACAGAGCTACCTAATGCTGTACCTAACCTAAGCTTACCTGGTACATACCGAACCACGAACTCCACCGGCTGAAAATGGCGGAATGAGCCCGACCCCACCACGCACATCGGACGGCTGCCCGGCATCTCGTCACCCATCGTCCCTCGTCGCGATCTTGGACCGCTTGGTCAGTTATGCGAAGGCAATGGAAGAAGCTGTAAATCTCATGAAACCAATCCAAGCAAAAAGGATATCATAAAGGATCATGTTGGAGACTTTTATCTGCCGACAACTATCACACCGGCCCATAGACTATCGTTTTGACCGGTCCCCTACTCTGTCTCGTCTCGGCGAAGGGCACGCCATCTCGATTTAGCAGGTACCACCTCAACATTGCAGGACTAAGGGGGGGACACCATCCATGTGGAGACGCAAAAACGGTTTGTGAAACGGTTCGATGTCCCGCAAAAAAGATACAAGAGAGATACATCGCAGCCAAAAGTCGACCTACTTTCAAGCAAACTGCAACAAGACTATCCCAGCCCACCCTTTTAAAGTCTTCTCGCCCACCGCCAACCCTGTTTTCCTATGCGTCCAGCTAGTCAGTCACTTTACCTGCAGCACCTACACAGGAGTGCGAAAGTCCCCAAGCAGATATTTGCTCTCTCTCCTACGCATTCACTAGGGATCCACCAGATGACATTTTATTCTATCATGCAAACTCGAGAGGAAGATGAGGGGCAATCCGGCACACATAGGCACATATGCCAAATGCCTATATTAACTACTTATTACGTATACGACAGAGCCACGTCAACAAGGAGTGTAGCACGAGAGCATTGAAGGCTCATCTGTCTGCCTCGGGGATATGAAGGATAAAGAGTTGAAAAATAATCGAGAAAGAGATCGCGTGACCGGTTCCATTAGATGTTATCCCATCCGCTTTTACGCCAGGCATACATGCCTACAGTGCATACCTAACCTCACAGTCCGGTCCAGTAACTCTGGAGAAATCTGAAAAACTCGGTATAGATCTATAGTGCCCAGGTCAGCCGGTAAGGCAGGTAAGGTAGTGAGGGGTACTGTACGCCGCCAGATTAAGAGCGAATCACCGATTGATGTTGAGTTGCATACATACCACATACACACATACGTGCATATCTCAATGCTTCTTATCCCGGAACGTCTACATACATGCCTACTACCGATACGGTCTATACCAACCTTTCAAGCCGCCTAACCAACCATCTGATCGTGCAGTAGTTGTAATAGGGAGCAGCTTTATTCACCTACCTACCTACCTAGGTCATATTACTAGACTACCTAGGGTAGCCCGGCGCAGAACAACTCACTTAAAAGCCCGCTAACTGCTGCAGTGGAGCATCACACTGGCATCCGAACCCACCACTGATCACCGATACGTTGAAAAAGGCAATTAAATTTGCTCGGATGGAGGCCCCATAGGACCACAAACCAAAAAATGATGAACCGACAAGAAAACGACAAGACCATATCCATGTACAGGAGATGGACAAGCCCACAAAGAAACAAAGGATCACATCAACAGAACGGAGAGATACCGTATTTTCAAGTAGATACACCGCGGATACAGCAGGGCGGCAAGCAGAGCAGGCAAGATGCAAAATATACAAAATATACCAAAACATATATCTTATCCTAGCATTTTGAGTAGTCCACGTCCTTACCTCTTTGTAACACGACAATTGGCTTGAGAAAATCCTTTTTTCGCTAGGTATTCGCACATTTCAAATCCAAGGCTGCCAAGTCATACTGCGTAAGTTCGCCGCAAGCCAAGAAAGCAAAGAATGGAAAAGAAAAAAAGGACAAGACGGGAGGAAGCGGCATAAGAAAAATAAATCTAGATAGGAAAGGTAAGTACTTGTAAGAGGGAGAGAAACGGGCCGGACAGCGATGGGATGGAATGGGATGGATCGGCAACCCTGTAAAATGTACCTGTCCATGTTTACGGGATCTGGACGGGATCTGAAAAATAAAATTCGGGGTACAGTAGTCCAGTCTTTCTGTCTGATGTTCTATGTACATAAACAATATTATTTGCTCGTATATTTGCACGTATATGTGCACATATGTATTAGGGTTGTGGGATAAAACATCAAATCAAAGCTGAATAAACACATACGCTGCCTATCTGATGCATATGATATGCAAACTATCTGAACTACGTACAACTAACTATATAAGATGGTATACTATACTATCAACGGATCTGCTTCCACCTCAAAGACGTTTAAACGCTGTTCTTCCAGAATGGTATATGTACTTACAAGACAAAACAGAAGCAGAAACTACGCCAATTCCCCATGATATGTAGTATACCACAACCTCGCCCAAGGAGAAGAGTGTAAAGAGGATCCACGCATAAAGTAAAAAGGGAGAATATGACACGAGAGGGAAAGAGACGAAAAGAAGACCGAACAAAAATGTATGGCAAGAAATGCTAGCCATCAAGTCCTTCCATATTTTCGCTACTTGCCGGTACCTATACACTAACCGACCGACCACGATAATGCCTTTTCCGTATCATATAGCTACCGTTTCCCCTTCAGTATATATATGGACAAGAAGAAAAAAAAGGCGAGGTTCGTCGAGTAGAGATCAAGGACCCAGGTTCTCGCTGGTGCTCGTTGTTCGGAAATAAAACCGAAAATATAAGGCAGAAATAAGAAACGAAATTAAAAATGACCTTTTTTTTTTTTTTGGTTCTCCCCCAAAACTCCGTATATCTTTTTTTCTCGGACCCATCCATGATTCAAAGGAGTTGGTCCAGAACAATCGTAAAAAGCCTGCCAGGTCGTGCGTATGGACTAGTTGGCATAACGATGGTCGTACAATCGTATCGAATACTTGGGCCGTTCTGGCATGCCCTATCCCGAACGCCATGATGCCGCCGTCCGAACTGGAAACGCAGAGATAGACAATATAGCTGTAACCGCAGCTTGACCGCCGATTCTGGGTATAGTGCTACTACCGCCTCACCAAATGTCATAATGTTTTGTTTCTTTTCCCTGTCCCATCTTGATAAGAAAACAACACCAGTGCTGTCTCTTACCGTGGTCGATTGTGATTTTGATGTTTAGTTTTGACGCTCCCTTTTCCCTGCAACATTCCGCTCCGTTCCGCCCCTTATTCACTAGTTTCCTGGGTCTCACTCTTCACCACTGGTTTGAAATAAATCATTTACCCGAGGAGAGACTTGGATGAACTCTCTAATCCCAAAAGGACAGATTTAACCCATCACCGCATGTTGCTTGTGTCGAAAGAGAATTGTGTTGGAAAAGCCATCGAGGCACTTAGACCAAAGGGGTCCCAGTCTAAGGCCGGATCAAGCAGTTGGGACATGCTCGGGTAGTTCTGACCTTGGGTTTGCCCACCCTGCTCCGACGGGCCTGTCGGTTGCTGTCCCGGTGGGGCATTCGTCGGTGGCGGCATCGACATGCCAGCTGGAGGCGGCGCCGGATAACCAGCCGGGTACGAATTTTGGCTCTGGCCTTCTGGTTCGGTATCGTCTATCATGTCGGTTGGTGCATCGTATTCCTGCTCTGTACTCACGAGTTAATCCTAGGACGACAAAGTTCTGTGGTGACAAAAGAGACGGGTCAGCTTGCCGAGTTGTTGGAAATGGCTCTGGAACGACGAAGTTGGGTACAGCGATGGCGGACGAGGCCCGGACGTCGTCTGCGGTTGCTGCTGCTGCTGTTGCATCATATGCGGGCGGGGACCAGGCAGTAAACCAGGCATCGGTGCCATAGGCGGTTTCATCGGAGGAGGCATCGCTGTTCTCATGTTTCCGTGGTCCGTTGCCGCCGCTGTGGGCGATGTGACCCCTACATGACCGCTGTATGGGGGTGTTGGGTTCGTCGGTGACGCAGCGTGAGACGGGGGTGTCGGCCGAGATTTGGGCGAGGTTACGGACGGTTGCATGCCTGCCGAATTTGGCACAGAAGTGGCGCCAGGCTCGAGCTTCGGCGCAATGCTTGAGGCTGACCTACGTGAACTGTGGTGTCTATTAAGGATCGCCCGCTGAATAGGCGGTGGTTGCATCATATTTTGTGGCATGTGCGTTGGTCCCAAATTTGGACTGCCAGTCTTCGCCTGAAGCTCAGCTTGAACATCAATTCCTATCGAGGTTCGTCAGTCGTCAGCCCAAAAGCAATCTTAGGTGGACCATGTACCCTTCTCGAGGAGAATGCGCTCCAAGAGGGAATTCTTGTATCGCAACATCAAGCATTCCTCCGCCGCACTACGATGAGCCGCTTGGAGATTCGTCAGGTTAGATTCATGAACCCGGATGGTGTCTTCGAGTTGCTTGATGTACTCAGTGCGTCTCTCTCTGAATGCTGCTTGCGCCTGGCGGTTCCTCTGTTTGCGCTCTTCAGAAGTCGCATATATCTTTTGTCTTCATTAGCACCGTTTAGAAAACAATGTCAAAAGCGAAATCCCCGTTTCTCGTATATCGGTCTCTGCTGGCCACCTGTCCAGACGCACGGGGAGATCGCATTAACCCGAGAATCTCGTTTTCTCTTCGCCACATGAGAATTACTTACAGGTTTACGACCACCCTTCCGTTTCACAGGTTGGGTGTCCTGAGGAGCTGCCGTGGGTTCCGCGCCATTGTCCGGAGTAGAAGCCACGGAATCTTCCGAATGTTCCTGGGAATGCTCTTGCTTATCAATGGACATCTTGTCTGACATGACAATATCGACAGGAGACGGTTGCCAGTGAGCGGCAAACGCCTCTCAGTAGGTGAGGGTTTATGAAGCCGTGTTGATGCAGTAGGTACTTTAGCGGATACCTGCTGCTTGTCGGTCTTGTCGTGAAACAGGTAACAACTGTTACCCCTGTTGCTAGTGTAGCTGGTCTACCTCTAGTTCGCGTTTACCTCTGCCTCCTACCTCGACTTATCTTCCGGCTGCGTACCTAGTACGGATGTATGCACAACCACTACCTATCAAGCACCTGGGGGAAGGTAGGTAATAGGTAGTATGTACGAGTGACGTCTTAACGTACAAAAGTATTTAGTAAGAGATAAGGGCAGTGAACAAGAGTGGGTTGGCAGTAGGATAGGGAGGTAGTAACAGCAGGTGTCGTTCGGGACTTGAGGCGCGCGGATGCAGCGCTAACACACTACATAATCTGGGGAACCGGGATCCAACGACGTGGGTTATGTAAGAGGTTGAAGAGCGACGAGAGGCGCTGATTGATAAGGGCGATCCAGAGTCTGTCTCCAAAAGACAAACGGCGTCGACGAGCAAATGATAAGGGTAGACTGACAACGACAAGTTTGGTGTGAAGTAAGAGCAGAGAAAACGAGCAGCAAGGTTTATGTAATTGAAATTGAACGACTAGTAACAGCAGGTGGAACAGCGACCTTTTTTTTCGCCCGCTGTTGCTGCTTTCGGTGGTTCTCGTTTGTCCAAGGTAAGGTAGGAGCCAACCCCGTACCGACAACCGCACACTACTGTACAGGGTCATGGCCGTATGTACCGTACCGCACCGTGCCCCTCAGTCCGTTTATTTTCTTGGTGTACCCTTGAAGTACCTCGTGCATCAGAACACCATGTGTGCTGCCCCTCATTGTTGTAAGAACGAGGCGCTAGACCTACTCTCATCAACACACCTGGGTGGATGAAACTCGATGCTAGGCCAAACATTGCTCCCATGCCTCCATACCTCAAGAGGTCTTCAGGACCCGGGTCCCAGGCTTCATAAGTATCATATTCTACCTACCTAGTAATAGTCTAGGTAGTTTGGGACTTGGGGTGCGTTAACATTTTAGATTCCTACATCGAGATGAAGCTCCCTGTACACCTGTACTGCTGTGTCTACTACCTTACCTCCCACACAAGCCCAGCCCCCAAATCTTACCCTGGGTTTTGCCTGATTACCTACCCACCTGCTGGCTGTAGGTAGGCACTCATGCCAGGTATCTACTTAATAGGACAGTAGATGCTGTAGGTACTGTATGTAGACGTGCGGAAATCTGTGCGGGGAGTGAGAAACATTGCATTCTGTTCAGGGGGTTCTCGGTGGAGAAACGCTCGAAAGCTTTAGTGCATTGGACACAGTAATGCTCCAATAATACGTCCACTGGACGGTTCGGGTCAGTGGGTCACTGAGTCTTCAAGCAGCTTAAATGTGGGCTGCCTAGAACGCTTGGACCAGTAAGAAGCCACTTGCTAGCAGATCTCGAGTCGTACAGTACTAGTCAAGGTAAAGCGTGAATCTCCTCCGCTAGGCTAGCGTTCTTGATGAATGGCCTCCGGAGACACGAAACTTTCATAGGTAGGTGCTTGGTTGTTATTGGCATACTTAGCCTCAAGGACTATGTGTTTCATAGGTATGGTCTAGGAAAGCAGGAGCCCAGCTACCTATCCAGTCTCCGGTTATCAGTTCCCATAGGCAGTGTTCTAGAAGCCAATGGGAAGTTTTAACATCTACGGCATACCTACTGCTACGTGGTCGCATGCCGCTACTCTGCATTCTCCTGTATGAAGAGAGTCACGAGATGTCGTGGTTAACATATCACTCATGCAAGGCACCTCTTCTTAGTATATTACTGGACCCATATAGTCGCTGGGGCGTTCTCCTCAGCTGATCAGCCAAGCACACCTTGACGAGAGGACTAGCAGGTAATACAGCTATGGAAAGAATCCGACGACGATATTAATGTAGGAACCTGGGCGCTGCGCGGGATATGCCATCTGGTAATCGTCATCATCCCTGTCTTAATATACATACAGCCGTCATCTCCTAACTCGGTTTGCTTTAAATGTTTTAATAGGGCATGTGGGTGAGCAACTTCATGCTATACATCTACCAGTCTTCGAACACAACCACTCAGCCCGAGTAGCGAATGGCCCAGTTGCAAACATCTATTGCGGATTCACGAAATTCGAACACCAGTTCCAAGATGCTTGCATACGAACTTTCTAATTCACTGATGGGGTCATCGCAGCTCTCTCTTTACCTTTGAATTCACCCAATTCTAGACACGTCACTTGCTGCCTGCATAGCACGAGACACAAGAAATTGTTGGCTTCTACGCGGTGAACTTCTGAGTGAGCAGGTGGGCAACATCTGTTTGTTCCGGTATGCTACTGTACAACAATTTCATTGGAGCTAGAAGGTCAGAAGCGTCATGACTTTCTTACTTAGAGAGCTTACTTGCTTTCATGCCCCTTGTTCGATCGAGCGTGGATATGAAATAAAAACAACACGAGGCATAATTCCCGTCCATAACATACAAGTGCATCAATTGTTAGAAAAGGCCAAAGAAGACCAACACAGCAAGAGTTGCCACAGATGTTTGGGTCGTCACATGTGTAGCATAAGTGGATGCGTCGGTGTCCCCGGTATAATTGCTGGGCCAAGAGACCAACTGACAGTCGTGGAATCGTAGATGGCCGGCAAATCGGGAGGCGCCGAGAACGGACTTGCGCTCACCAATCTCGCCAATTCCCCTAAGCTCGTCAGCATAAATCGCTGGTTGTTGTGTAAATAGGCCCCGAAACTCGCTGCCGTAAAATTTTGCAAGGTCATCTGGCTCTGAGTGCGCGTACAAAGAACAGAAATGTTGGGATCCGCGAAACGACCCAAAACATCAGTTTATAACGGCAAAGTAAGACCGGGGGTCCCTAAAGCGGAGGCAGGGGAGAGCTTGTCAGGATTTGGAGCTTCCTCCATGCCAACTATCCAACTCCCAGTACATAGTAAATCTGTCGTGATGAAGATTGAGACATGATATGATGCCTTATTGATTTTGCTGATGTATTCGAGTCTGGAATAATGTGCGCAATAACCAAGCTAACATGACCCAGTGTGCCCTGGACTTATGCCTGGACACTGGCAGAGAGGAAGCTATTTAATGGCAGGCTCGGCAACCTCCGTCCGCCAGCTTAATGATGTCCTGTACTTGCACGGAACCTTAACGCAGACTGGTGCAGTGGATGATAAAGCAGTTATACTGCGTGCATGCCATGCTTTCTACATAGTCAAAGCTGTAAGCGACATGCGTGCCGAGATGAGTTACTACCATGCCCAGGATTGCCACAAATAAGGCCAAAAGGCCATGTTTTTACATCTCCGAGGAGGAACTGGCCGCACGCCGGCACAGCCCACTGGTACACTGGTACACTGGCACACTGGCACCGGTGGTTCGGGGCCTTCCAGAAGTTCGCCAATGGAGGAGGTCCAGGCGAACTATGGGTCCCAAGGTAGTGGTGGTTGGCGCATGAGTCTAGCTAGGGCAAAGCTAACACCATTGGCCAGCTTCGACTCTCCAGACTCCAAAAGAGGAAAGCGGGGTTGCTGTATACGGTTAGGCTGCTTAAGCCAAGCCTAGTACCGTGATATACGTGCATGAAATACAGTACAGGTCTGAATCCTTCCACGTGAGCTTTTGCTTCAGGTTGTGACGGGAAAGAACGTCACCCTGATATCACATTAGACGTTGCCATCACAAAAGGTCGCAGCCACAAAAATTTGAGAGACAAGGGGAGCTTCCATTTCCTGGCAACTTCAGACGACGTTGGAGGGTGACTTTGCTCCCGGTTTCCTGGTTGCGGCCGCTGAATTGCATATGTACTAACAAAGTACATACACGCCACAACTGTAAACGACCTTCTAGAAAACTTCTAGCGTGTTTCTAGACCCCTTTGTCAGCTTTCGCCTTGTCTCTCCCTCAGCCCATCCCCCGTATTATATCGTATTTGGGATTGCATACCTACTTTCCATTTAGCGCTCATCGCCGCATGTGTGCCCGTGAGTGAATTTCCACTAGCCATTACATAGCTAGGTAGGTAAAATAAGCTCCCGGAGATCTATGAATGTAGGTACTTTGATTCTACATAGTAGACTGCGAAATATTACGCTGGCTTGCTGCCCCCCCTGACAAGAACGCGAATTACTTATACCTAGGGCTACGTAAGTATGCCTGGCCGAGACAACTCCGAACGCCCTACCCTCTCTCGATGGTGGTTCGTCAATTCAACGGAACTGGCAACTTCGCAAAGACGACCTACAAAGTCCTACCCGCCGTAAGACTCCACAAGGCTTAGCTATATCGTGTTGACGGTTTCGATGACAGCGGGTCGGTCGGATGTACATAAAGCATCCACAGTAGGCTATTGCGTACCCTCCCGTCACTTCTGCCAGCAGTACTGTCATAGGTACATAGTATGAGTGCTTGTTAATCATCATTCTCACTGGTGCCGGAGCCGCCGTCTGTATAGGTAAGGCTCCAGGACCATGCAACTTCTCATTCGGCCAGGCGACGTCGTCCTTGTTGCACCAAGTATTAGAGCACGTTCTTTCTGTTATCATTATGATTCTGATGTCTTCATCGTTGGTCTCAGGTTAATTCAGCTTTCATTATGCAGCAGGTGTGTTGCTGTTATGGGGGCTCCCGACAGTAAAGCACCTAGCTTGTACTGTTAAAGTCTTTAACGACAAGTTTCAGCTTATCGCCTAGTAGTAGCACGCAGCTTCCAGCCTTATAAGGGCCTTTGATTCTCAAGTGCGGAATGCAAAGGTCTCCGTTTAGTAAAATGGGTATACGTCTATATTAGGGAGCCGAAGGAAAACAATATATAGAACAGCGTAGACCTACCCTCGTATTCACTAAAAGTGTAGACACCAGTCAGACCTTTAACGTAACAGTGTTTATCCTTATGATGCTGATCATGGCCGTTTGTTCCCAACCGAGAATACAATCAGAAACTCTTCCCCCCTCGTGACGACTCTCCCCCCTTCTAGCATATGATTTGACATGGCGTGGTATTCTAGATATAGGACCAGATCAAGCGGCTCCAGCAGGAATCAGATCATGTCTGTTGATTTGCCGAGCACAACATTATAGAACACGTGGATATGACTATATGTCGGGTGTCTCATTCTATCGAGGTCACTTGACCAAAAGGCCGAGAGTCCTATGGTACGAATGGTTGCCTTTCCGCCAAGATCACAACAACCATAGTGCGCCATGGCCATTTTGGCGTTAGGTAATGTCTTAGCTGTGTATTCTCTTCTCTCGGCCCAGCTCGGGGTGAATCTTTCGTATCTAGCGCTCGGTCGACGACATGCCACTTCGATTCGGCCGATGGTATGAACACAAAGAAATAAAGACCGCATATCGTAAGCGGTTCAGGAGTTGGAAAATCTCCTGAATGGACACTATTCAATAGAGATTGCCAATGGCTTTTTCGGGGACTGCGTTATCTGCCTTCCATTTCGTTGCCTAGAGAAAAGTAATAGGACCGCAACTGATCGGAGGAATGAATTGGAAGATCTACTAGCCTGGCACAACCTGTCGAAGCTCGCGAAAAATGACCCCTGCTGTTCACGTCGATCACAGCGACAATATCTTCATCAACGATCTTCAGCACATTTTTCGCACAAGGCGTGTCGGCAAGGTAGGGATGAAAATAGCCTAACGTCGCTTTCAGCATCATTCCAACCATAATTACCTCCTCCAGCGATCACGGGCCTGCTTCATCCCGCAGCTAAGTCGACGTGCTCTTTCTCTAACGAGACAACTGAAACCTACCCTCGAGCTCAAAAACGGGCATTTCCAACCAATAGCACATCTGGCCGTCGGATCGCAGGCTCTTAGAAGATCTTCTTCCTGCGAACGGACCAACTCCCCCCCCCCCTCCGGGGGAACGGAATCTGTCCCAGGGACGGGGCCCATTATGTACTGCTATGTAAGTATGGATACTCATGCGCCTATCTGAGACCAGCTTTAGTGTATATGTTCTCTTTGGCGGCCGCTAACCTACCGTGTTGGGCCTCGGAGTATCTGCATAAGGGCGGCGCATATGTCGATATCGAGAACCTGCGTTGATTAGTCGAACGTTTTGCTCTCCATCCAGGCAGAAGATATTTTTATCAGGAGGTCTTCAGCATGCTATTATATCAACATGACTCGTCGTCATATGGGTTACAAGGATCTATCGAAGTACGCATTCTACATTGTCGTCTACGTCTGGACGTTGCCAAGGGAGGCCCGATATGCGACTTCTTTATTAAGAGTCTAAGTGAAAAGTACCATCTACCCCAGGTTGGCTGGTATGTGTAACCAGTAACTGCATCCACCCTGCACAGCCCTGCTCTAGTTTCTGGGATCGCGATATGATCATGGTCTTACATCCTCAAAGTGAAAAAGGTTAGCAGCTGTGTTTTCTATAATGTGCACCTCATATATCGATTCAATATTAAACTTAATATATTTCCCTGTCACTCTTCTATGGGGACAGCTGTAGTCGGTGACCAGTGCCTGTGCTTCGGGCCGAGGCTGATCCGGATCAGAACCGTGGTAAATTTTCTATGCCCAAATACTTCCTTATAGACTATTCGTGGTATTTGGTGGTTTTTTAGTACTAATATGGGCTTCAATTTCATTTTAGGAGTGCTCATGCTCGCACTAGCCATGGTCATAGCTCCTGGGGGTATACGAAAATCTGCCGCAAGATTCCACAGAAGTGGATATAATTATAAGAGGTAAAACCCATATGCTATTATTACTAGACTACTTGATAATTATAAGCTAATGAAAATCGCAGAGGGTACGGTCGTTTATACAGTCGCCTCACGACTCACTAAGGCAGATCTAGATCTCCCTATCTTGGTTAGGTATCGAGCAAGGCATGAACAGTTACAACGTAAAGAGCGTCGTCTATCAAGCGCTCTTCGAATTCAACACAATGCCCGGCTACAAAACGGCGCCATCCTGGAAATCGAATAAGTCACCCCAGCTAGCAGATCGCGAGCCCGTCTTTGAAACGGGCGGTATCCTGGACGGCGGGTCGTCGATTAACTGACTGGTCTACATTCGGGGACAGTGGGACGAAATACCTCTGGATGGACAGCAAAGGACGTCTTGCCGTATCTGAGAAAGGTATGGTAGTCTTAGATTTCTACTATTTGAATCAGGAAATATTACGATTTCCCTTCAACGAATGTTAAACCTAACATGGAAAGTAAGCTGAGACATACGCATGGCTACGACGGCTCCATCCATGTATCGAAAGGGACACACCAAGCTCCCCGACCTGAAAATGCATTTATCGAAGGGGCTTTCAAAGCCGGATATCCCGAATTATCAGACCTACAGAGCCTACTATCCAATAATGGCTCTGGTATATGGTATAGATATGTATCATCCGTGGATGGTCGACGACAGGACGTAGCCCGTCGGTATTTACACCCGTTGCTGCAGGGTGGTCGCTACCCTAATCTACATGTGTTGGTCGAGAATCAGGCACTTCGGAAATTATTTAGCGAAGAAAAACGCGCGGTTGGTGCTGAATATCGGCCGAATCTGAATTTCAGTTAGGGCAAGGAGGCTGGTGAAAGAAGACGGATCAGAGTTAGAAAGCTTGTTGTAGCGTCAACTGGCTCACTGGGGACACCACTGCTCCTCGAATGTTCAGGAGTTGGTAATCGGGCGGTTCTTAACGGAGCGGAGGTACCTGTTGTGACTAAATTTGCTAGTGTAGGGAATGAGCTTCAAGGCATCCTCAATGCCCAAGGGCTCTAAGGCCACCATCATAGAGACTGTAGATGGTCCCGTGAGCGGTAATATAGAGTACACGGCTGACGACGACGGCGCAATCGAGTAATTGGTTCGCGAAAATGTGAGTGCTTCGCGACTCCCATTGGGACTTGTAGCATGGCTCTCAAGGAGGAGAAAGGTGTTGATAAGTTTGTTTGTTCAAAGTCTATCTCTACTAGGAGGGACTATTGAGCTGACGATGAATGTGTTGGGACAGTCGATCCACAACTTTAATATTTATGGTGTTTCGGGGCTCAAAATTGCAGATCTGAGTGTGGTACCGCTGCCCGTCGCGGCTAATACTTATAACACGGCGCTGATGCTGAGGGAGAAGGCTGCTGCTATATTATTGATGAGTTACGACTTGATGAGGGCGACGCTTGAGGCGCTAACTGAGTCATCATAGATAGAGACCTGACTTAGCCGAGTCTAGGGTAAGCAGCAGGAGATTAACATAAGTTTATAATATGAATTAACCTACTGCATTGTCGAAAAAGCTCATAACTAATACGACTCCGTGCTTATTTGGTTCAAGAGCGCCCTCGATAATTATACTTCTGACAACATAAATGTATATTATAAAATCAACCTTCAAGTACTCATCGGGGATTAATCATCGCCTATGGACAGTCAATTGCTAGAGTACCCTGTCGCCCCCTTGACAACACCATACGCACCACCGCCCCGGCCGAACATCTCTCTAAGATCCCGCACAATCTCGTCGGGCCGCTCCCACGCGGCATAGTGGCCACCGCTCTCGTACTCGCGCTCAAAGACAATGTCTCCCAACGTGCGCATCCATGTACGCGGCAGGACCGCTAGATCCTGAGGGAAGTGTGAATAGCCAATCTTGACACCGGGTGAGTATTTGCGCAGCTCCTCCCGACCCATCTTGTTGGGTCTGTCCGGGTTGGGACTATGATGCTTCTCGTAGTAGATGCGGGTGCTGGCCGCGGGACCGGCGGTCGAGAACCAGTAGATGCTGATCCAGGTGCACACCTCGTCGTCGGTCCACGGGTAGTTGTCCGCCCAGTCGTGCAGCTTCTCGTAGATCCACGCCAGACAAGCTACGGGGCTGTCGGTGAGCGCATAGCCCAGCGTTTGGGGCTTCGTCGACTGTTGCAGGTTGTAGCCGTAACCTTCCTTGTTGAACCACTTGGTCCGGTTCTGGCCCTCACGTTCTCGCTTGTTGTAGGGCAAGACTGCGTCTTGAAGTGCCAGGAACGGCTGCTTGAGCCACGAGGGCGGGTTCGCGGAGTCCATGTTTAGGTGCGTGGCTTTGCAGTGCTTCGGGAACAAATGTGCCAACGCCCGACTAATATGACAGCCCCAATCGCCTGCAGTCAATGTTAGATATTACATGGAAATTACCTGAAGTTGTTTACTTGCCTCCTTGTGTCACGTATTCGTTATACCCCAATTTGAGCATCAGCTTGTTCAATGTCTCGGCATACTGCGCCAGCGCAAAACCCCGCTCCTGGGTGCCCTCGGAGAAGCCAAAGTTCGGTAGCGACGGCGCCACCAAGTCGAAAGCCGGGGTTTCAACACCGTCACCGCCTTCAGTGAGGGGTTTGAAGATCTTGACGCCCTCGTGGAAATGGCCCGGCCAACCGTGAATCCAGAGCAGCGGGATCGCGCCCTTGACGTTGCTGCGGATGTGAACAAAGTGGATGGCAAGTGGCTTGAAGTCATCGCACTGGATATTCGTGACAAACTGAGGGATTTGGTTCAGCTCTTCTTCGGCTTTCTTCCAATCGTATGACTCCTCCCAGTACTTGGATAACCGCTTTACGTCGGCTAGAGGCGCCCCCATATCCCAACCTGCGCCATCGAGCTCATCCGGGAACTTAGCAAGGGAGAGTCGCGTCTTCAGATCCTTTATCTGCGACTCGACGACTTGGATCTTGTAAGGCTTGATGTCTGACATTGTGAAGAGGATGGTTCAGCCGCGCTGCTTAGATAACAAACCATGGAATTGGAACGATAGGATATAGATATTATATATGCCGTGTAACGTGTGCTAATCGGTTACGGATAGCCGTTTCGGTCCCGGTCAATTGAAACAAGTAGGGCGAAAAGTGCCTATGAGTGTGATATTACCTGGCGCTCGATCGTAGCTTTGAATGCTCGTTAATCAAAGATATCTCTGGCTTTCTTATATATTTTCCCTTATTCACGGTCGGTCGATCTGCCCATCTACAGTAGTAATAATATTTCCCCGTGGGTATGAGGGGGTTTTCTACAGAGTGTGTATTTGCTTGACTTCAATATGACAATGTTGCTACCAGTATGGCAATCTGTGTCAAATTCACAGTCAATTCGAAGGCGCGCTTGCATGACGTCCAAAGGGCGTGTTGGGGCACGGCCCGTGTGAGGAGCTCATTGGCCACTCTAATGCAATTGACTGGAGTCGGGATCTCGAAAGCGTTAATGAACTTGAGCGTCCTCCAGCCCAACCAATTTCTAGGTTAGTATGTCGGTCGACTTGGGCCAAAGTGTGGGAATGCTGAATAATCTAATTGTACAGATGTATGTGCCTTCTTCTTCCTGGGCGGAACAAGTTCCTGATAAGGTCGTATGTATACACCTACATATATTATTTGATATCCCGCGAATGAGGTGGAAGGCATACGAATCGAATTTCAGGGATCAATATGATCAAAATAGGTACGCTGTACATCTGTACGGCAATACACAGTCTCCAATACCCCAGTGCGAGTTGTATCTACTAGGTATAGGCGATGGGTGATGGCAAGCAAGTAGTCGTTCTCGCTATTTGAAAGTATACGCTACCTGCTAGTCTAAGTCGGGAAAGCACAAAATGATGTCAGTTCATGTGATTTTCTCCTACTGATAGTCGTACGAGCACTCAAAAGCATGCCAGTTTTGTCCAAGAGCCTTGATCAAAGCCCGCCCAGCTATACACTCTCCAATGTGTAAATAAAATACCTATTAGCCGGTTTAATGGGAAGTATCGTTTGTAAAGTTGAAATACGTGTCTGATTAAGTACAGGTAATCTATCGAGCTCACTGGATGTTAGCTGTAGATGGTGGTCTGTGCTTAAGCTAGGTCATTGTTCCCGCATGGCAGTTACTCCACTGGACCACGGTTTTTGTTTATTTTTAGCTGTTGTCTCCCGGGAAACGGACGCATTTACCCACTTTTTCTTGACAGAAAAGACCCTCTCCATTATCAACCGTCGCGTATTGTTTTTGTGACATCACGTTCCACCCACCTCCCTACCTATCTTTTAATCCCACATTGACAAACCGACTGCTTTAATTGATTTTTCAAATTGGCTCTAAAACACACTCCAGACACTTAACTACATCCAGAGATTAATTCAAGATGACTACTGGATGCCGCCGTTCGGCGCGCATTGCTTCCGCCACGAAGGTATGTGATTGCATCTTCACCGCCATTCTACCTTGTTTGACTGCACCAGCTTCAACCGTGATTTCGGTTACCTATATCTGTTTACCTAGGTAATAAGGCCTAATACTAACATGTGAGCCTCGTAATAATAGAGAAGCACCGAGTCTCCGGCGCCACAATTGGCACCTGTTGCCGAATCCACCGAGAACTCTGAATCGCAGGCCGACAAACGCAGCGGCGTCATGTCTTCACCGATCACCAAACCAACGACCCCATCATCGGTCGCGCCCATCAAGCTTCCTATCTCCGAGATGCATCCCAGCAAAACACACAAGACCATGGCTAATCCTTCTTCTGCGCTTCGGAATGGCTTTACCGACATCAACTACAACACCACTCTGGCACAAACCATTGTCCAAAACACCCCTTCTAAGTCGGTGGTCCCGTCTTCCGAATTTAGTTTCCGCTCTGCGATACCAAGCGCCGGCAAAGACCTTGGCCCTGAGACTCTGAAACAGAAAATGATGGAACAATTTCGTGAGGAGGCGGCCAAGCTTAAACCGGCCCTGACTGCCCAGCGTGATCTTGAGCTTCTCGAAGAAAACGCCAATGGACGCAAGATCGCCCAGGCCAAGAAAAAGGCTGGTCGCTTCAGTGCAGCTCATCTCGCCGAGTTTAAGAAGATGGATTCTATTGAAGGACATCCTTCTGCTTTTCGTGCCACCCCAGGTCGTTTCACACCGGTCAAAGCGACCACTCCTGTCAAGGCGGGAATCAAACGATCTCAATCCAGGGCTAATCTTGATGATCCTGAATCGGCACGTTCCAAAACCGTTCCTGCTCGTCCATTGGTACGGGATATGGGCGCAAATGGCGGTGCACCTGAATCTCCATCGAAGCCTTCGAAACGTATGCGCCAGCGTATCGAAGATGATGCGTCGACCCTCCGTCCCGTTTCCCGAGACGGAACTTCGATCCCACGACCTAAGAGCAGCGGCAACGACTCTCTACGTACCGGCATTCCCCGTTCTCAGACCATCGGTAGCTTAATGACACCGACAAAGTCATCCTTGGCTCGCACTAGTTCTCTCAAGACGCCTACTATCACTTTGGTGGAGTCACCTAGCCAGTCGCATCTTCAGGGGACCACCAAGTATTCTGATAAGGTGGAGAAATCCCTTCTTCTATCGCCTATGGATCGTTCTGCAAATAAGAAGGGCTTGGGAAGCTTGAAGAGATTGGCCGGAATCAAAACTACAAGCTCAGAGAATGGCATTCCTTCTCGCGTCCAGACGCCAGGTCGGTTTGATAGAGTCAAATCGATCTTGAAAAGACACGTCAGTGGAACAAAGCCGGCCTCTTCTATTCCTCAACTCTCCGCATCCGTAACCAAGACGTCTCATAAATCAAGCACAACAGACAAGTCCCTAGCTTTGGCGCCTCCCACAACGCCTGGACGGAAACACGTAGACTTTACACCAGATACCAAGCGGGCCGCGAGGATACGAGAGCTACAGGCCCAGTCTCCATCGCCAGTAAAGTCGAGTATCCCAAAGCCAGCGATGCTTTCAAAGCTCCCAGCTCCTAAGTTCACGGCTGGCAGCAAGATAGTTAGCGAAGCACCCAGTCAGGAGTCTGCCACGGGCGAAGTCAAATACCCGGATCTCTCGGCTTATGCAGTTGATGATGGCAAACTCCCGGCGCAATCCGAGTCAGTCCCCGGCACGTTCACGTTCCGTAGCGACCACACCATAAGCATCGATAGCCCATCGAAGGGATTTGGTTCGGCCGCTGGTCAAGCAAGCCTGCGCCAAGTTCGGGACTCCATGGGCACTTCGCTCCGCTTGCCTGGCAGTTTCCCGTCTACATCCGAATCCTCACCAAACAAAGAAAATCAGGAACCCATCATCACCATTGCTCATGGAATGACCAACAAGAAGCGCCACAGAGCCGGCCCAGACGAAGATGAGGAGGATGAAGGCGCGAAGCGAGGTATGAAGAAGCTACGCAAAGATCCACCAGCTGTGCTTGAAGGACATGCCGTGGTAGCCCCCCGGCTTGTCAGCCAAGCATCCCCTACTAAGAAGCTCTCTCCTACCAAATTTGGAGGAGCCACATCGCAAACGCCCAGTCCACAGAAGAAGACTGGGCTCAGCTTGAGCAGATTGAACATGCTGGCTCGCCCCAAAGTGCGAAAGTGAAAGATCGCTTACACCCCTTGGAAAGGGTAATGTTGCTTGCGGGTAATTGTTGGTTGCCTTCTACGATTTCGGGATATGACTTCATGTTACGCCGCTATGAAATTGGCTTCGACTTAATATTTGCTCTTCAGCACTTGCAGTTCTAGGCTTTTACGATAACTTCCTGGCCAATGCCAGAATAAAGCTCGATATAGCTCGGGCGAGCACTCATCACACCTGGCTTATCGGCAGCCTACGAAGCACAATGTGTTATTTACTCCTGTTAGAATGCTAGTGTTTGATGGCGTACGCAACTTTGTGGGAATACTAAAAGAAAAATGCTTCATAGGTGCGGAGTCTGGCAGTGAGGTACGATGGCGTTTGGGACACCAATGTGGACGGATGGACGTTGGCACATTGGCACGTTGGCGTTCGCTGGTTGCAAAGATGGAATGGAACCTTGAGAGCCCTCGGTTCTCCGTGTAATGATGAGTTCGGCATCTCAATAAACTATTTAACCTCACTCTGTCAGTTGTCTCTATGTCTCGAGAAGAATAAGTAGTGTTGACTTCGGTCTGGTCTTGAACTGCAGATGCAATAACTACCTGCCAAGATATAAGCGTAGATGATGATTCAAGGAAGGCAGCATGTCGTCATTCCGTGACCGTATAGGTTTCTACTTCTTGTAATGACTTTTGCTCCAGCTCGACTAGGTAGGTTCGGATATAAGGACTAAACCTTCTCCATGAGAAAAGCTATTTGGACCACAGAATCAGAGAACTAGGAACATGAAGGAACCAACCAGGGGAGATTAGTTTCAAAGCGGCCGTTCTTGCCCGACTCTGCCTTACCTGTCTAAAGCTGTATAGCGATCTTATAACGGGACGGCACTCATGGTCCGCTTCATCCTCCCGCTGGTCCATACCTAGGTACATTATCATACGAAAACATTCTTATTACTCATAAGATGCCACCAGAGCATCTTTTCACCTGCACGTTCTGCTGGCACCTATCGCGCGGCACGCCCCGTACCATCGGCCGCGCCGCCCGCCTGACCTGCGACTCCTGCTTCCGTGGCATCATCGACCTGGCCATCTGCTAGGTGTGCGGCGAGATCATCTTCCGCGGCGAAGAGAACGTCAGCCTGGGTTGGTGCTTCTGGCATCGCGCCTGCTACGGCTGTCTGTTTTGCGGCAACAGACACGTTGTTACGGCGCCTGCTGTAGCTGAGCTTTTTGACGACGATACGGATCTTCCTGTTGAGAATGAGAAGGCGGCGTCGGGGGGTGTTGACAACGACAATGACGACAACGACATGCCCGGCAAGAGGAGTAATAAGGGGAGAGAACTTGTTGATATCCCGATGTGCATCAATTGCGTTGCCGACTACGAGGATGAGGACGAGGATGCGCTGCAACAGAAAGCGCTGCAGAGAGTAGACAAAGCCGATGGTGGTCTGAGCCGCAACAGATGGAAGGCAATGGGCCGTATTTCCACGCTGCCAGCGGGCCAAGGCCATCAACTAGGCGGTGGCGACGGAACGAGAGACATCCCTTCTCCTTCACATTCTCGTCCGGTGGTGGGAGGAGGCCCTGTTGAACCCTTCTTATCATCAGCAGCAGCAGTAGCAGCCCCCGGCGACACAATAGCCAAGATCCATTACCGGCGCTCTCTTGACCCTCGCTACGCCGAACTAGACTGTCTCGTCCCCCTAGACTCAGCCATCTACGTCTCCCTCCTCGACCCTCTGAACACGCCCACTTTCAAGCCGAGCCCGACGAAACCTATCCCGGCATGGATGCAGCTGCTTCCTAAGCAACAGACTTCTTCTTCTAACCAGGTTCTCAAGACACGCCCTCGTTCTATCCTAGACGCGTATTTTCGACCGCCGTCGAGGTTCGAGTTTCGGTCTCCTTCTCTTTCTTCGCGTCAGCAGCATACGAAAAAGGTACAGGGGAGCGATAACGATAGGAATATAAATAGTGATAATAAATACGAGAAGGTGGAGATGGATATGCTGTGTCCGCGCGGGCGCTCACGGAGCCGGTATATATCCCGCTTCCCTACTGCTGTATCACCAGTACCAGTACCGGCGTCATCATCACAATCACAATCACAATCACATACTCAACATGTGTCTAGACGTCGGCTCCAGAAGTCCGGTAAATCCACGGAGCGGAACGACTTAAGAACCAGACGGAGCCTATCCCCCGACCCTAAATTTTCTCACGACTCCGGATCGCCGGGACCGTACAAGCAACCGGCTATTATAGCCGACGAGCCTTTGAAACGTCCTTCTTCACGGTTGACTCACTCCCATAGTCATAGTCATAGCCATAGCCAAAGTCGCTCTCATACACGATCCCATTCCCATTCTCACCCCCATACCGAAGTGCAAAACGAGTCGCAAGCGCCAGCGCCAAATGGTATGAGACGCTTTAACTGCTTCAGTCCGGACCCAGACTCGGAATCAGACGAGAAAGAAAGAGGCGAGATCGAGGTCGCTTCACCAGGACCCGCATTATGTACCCCAGGATGCAAAGGGAAGAATGTAGCATGGCATAGTACCGTTGCGGGCGGGAGCGAGGGGAGTGCTGCTGCACATACGCATACGCACACACTCGCTCATGCGCACTCGCGCACACATACATATTCGCACTCGAACCCCGATTGTCTGACGAGCCCTTCTAACGCACAATTTGACACCGACATAACGCCCGAAACGAAGGCGCAGACAAGCGTGACCAACGCGGTCAAGAATGTACAACATACAGGCCCAGGCCCAGGCCCAGGCCCAGGCTCAGGTCTTAGCAGCGAAAGCCACACACTTAACCAGTCGCATCTGAATCCTCACCCTAAACCTCCTCCTTCTCCCTCTCACTCTCAGCCCCAATCTCGATCTCAACTTCAGCTGCACCCCCATCAACGCCGTCCACTCCCGCCCAAACGCCAGCAATCCCCACTAGCGGCGGCCTGGAACCGCGTCATGAGACCCCCGAGGATACCGCCGGGGCAATCAAGGGAGTTTCTGGATCTGTACAAATCCGATACTTCTACTCCTGCTTCTGCTTCTGCTGCTGCTGCTGTTGTTGGGGTGCGAAGGGGAGGTCTAAGTCTTGCGATGCCTGGACGGGAGAGGGGGAGGGAGATTGGGAAGGGGGCAGCGGTCGAGAAGGGTTAAAGGATAGGGGATAGGGGGTAGGTAAAATGGGTAGAAGGAGAGCTGGGTGGTAGACTAGGCGATGGAATGCCAATGGTGCCTCTGACGCTAAGTGTACCTATTTTACGTGTTCTTCTCATGCATAGTTTACACAGAAATTGTGGGATAGAATGGATTCAAAGTGTCAAGTAGGAAAGTAGGATAGTAACAAGTACACGAAACGAAACTGAGAAACCTGAAACTTTGGAATTTTATTAATATTGCGTCGTTTCTTCATGCATATATGTTATGTGTCCTAGGTATTGTACAAAGGCATATCCCATCATTCATATGTTTACTTGTGCAGAATTACCACCCCATCCAGCCATCTATCTTTCCCATAGCACTTGTCGTTCGTATATCGTAAACATGTAGGGGCCCAACCTACCCTACTCCGTCGCCTGTTCTGTCCCAATATAACTCCGTACCAATCCCATCCGATTTATCAACGCGAAGAGCCTTCGGCTTTCAATCGCAGAGAAGTAGAAAGTGTGATATTCCACGGTGGGAGAGGGAAAAATCTAGCTCTTGATGGCGCGGCTCGCGGGCGCTGTGCCCTGCTTCTGTGTGTACAGCATGTAGCCTAGGACTACGGCTGCGAAGGTACCCAGGATGAAGAAGTTGTCTGTTGATCATAAAAAATTGGTTAGTAACTCGCACGCTATGATGAGGGCTCAGGAGGAATGAAAGGTGAAGACATGGTGCTTAATAACCAATACAAGGGGAGGGTGCCTAAAGGTGACATAAAATAGGAGCAAGTAGAAGCAATGGGGGAGAGAAAGAGGGATGGGAATGCTGGAAGGCTGAAAGGGGTGCTTACGAATTGCGAACCCAAGCGTTCCCTCGACAAAGTTGACGAAGCCAGAGAACAGGCCCAGGACGCTGTTGAAGGCGAACTCGAAGGCGTGGAATATCGCGGCGAAGACGCCTTGAATCAGCTCGATGATGGATTCGAAGAAGTGGCCGATTCCTGATGCGACACCCATTTTGACTTGACCTGTTGGCTTGAAGTCGAGTTGGTTTGGATTCGGTAGTTGTTTTCAGAACACGGAGAGAGATATCTTGTGTAATTTGACGTCGGCCTTGGTGTTAGGAGTTGTTTTCTATGATACCTATATGTTTTGAGGCAGATGTTTGGGTTTTCTGAGGAAGTTTATGTTGTGGCTGTTTGTTGATTTTTTGTACAATTGCTTCATAATATATCTACCTACCCTACGCCACATACCAGACGCTCGCACATACAAATGCCTTAATCTAGTGGCATGAATTCTTCCTTACGTCACTGCAGTTCTAGTCGTAAAGCAAGGAAATGCCTTATGATCCCTACGTAGAAAGCAACAATACCTAAACTCAAAGACAAAAGAAGGTGCGTGACACGCGCGAGCCTTCCTCCAGGTTGAAATGGTGATGTCATCGACTAGAGCTTACCTAATCTGTACAGCAGTACAGATGTACTATGAGTAAAGACACAGTCAGTTTGGTAACCAAATGAGCGTAAGGCATGAGGCTGTGGTGGCTGTTTATTTTAGAACTGCCCAACAAGGTAAAAACCCGCTGGCTTGCGATGTTTTGATTGGTTCATGTGCCCCATGGTAACCCTTGCCTGCATGCCTGTCTGGGTGACGGACGTCTTTCTCTACGGGAAAATTATGGCATGTCAGATCAAAGCACGATCTATAAATATAAAAAGAAACGTCTTTATTACGCTTACGTATAAAGTAGGTAAACCGCAATTATTGAGTGTGAGTTGTCGATACACGTCCATGCTCCTACCCCTGCCTAGGGCTTCCATTTCCACCCATAATTCACAATAATTTCACCTGCTAGCACTCTTCGTGATATTATTGTAAAGCGCCTTCATCTTTCCAGCGTTGATGGTCGTGGAGCCAAGCCCGTCGTACATGCGGATAATGATGAGGCTTCGGTCACTACGTCGACCACGACGGTTGTTGGTCTCATTTGTGCACTGCTTTGGTTGAGACATTGTCAAGACTAGGATTGTTGACTTCATGGCCTAAGGCTATCATGCTGTCCTCTCAAGTTGCCGAATCGGACAGGGCTGCTGCCGCAAGAGTGGCCTTTCTTGTAGAACGAGCACTTATATCCATCTTGACTTTCTTGTTGTTTCCATTCAGCGGAGATGATACGCTCTTGTCCTCGCTCTTTGCCTCTACCTTCGTCTTTGCTCAGAACGGCACCAAGCAGACGGGCGAAGCTATCTTGGATCTGCGACAGGTTGATCGGTTCTCCGTTGTAGAGGGCTGATGTTTGCTCTTCCTTCCATTCCAACACTATGTCCGATGGGTTGCACATGGCCACGCCCTTTAGGAACATGTCGCAGAGGGTTCTGTCCGAGACTAGCACCTTGCTGCGATAGTAAAGCCAGTTGAAGTTGCTGATGTATTCAAGCGGACAACTATCACAATGGTACTGAAGGCCAAGTAGCATAGTCCAGCAGAACATGTGCGTCTCTTCGAAGCCGACCAAGTCAGGAAATTTGTCCTCAAACTTAGACCGCAATCTCGCAAACATGTGTGTTCCTCTGGTAAGCCCTTTTACGAGTTCTGCAGGTCCGTCGGCGATATTGTTGAGCAATAGGTGGCCGAGCTTGGCTTCGTCGAGCAGGGTCAGAACTGTGTCGTCGGTATAGCCAATGCTATTGATCGCAGCTCTCCAGCGAATGAACCATGGTGTCCAGTTCTGGCGTCCTTTCAAACGGTATTCTTCCGATAATTGCCAATCGAAAGGCCAGTGAAGGACCGTAGCCGACTCAGGAGCCTTGGCACTCTCAGAAGCTATAACCATCTTGGGCTCTGGGACCGTCTCCGGGAGTCTTCCTGGTCTTCCTGCAATATTGTTAGACATCCCGAAGATGTTATCTCCTTCGATATTCTGTTTAGCCTTGGCTCGACGTGGTGCTTTGCGGGCTTGTATTTTTTGGTATAGTTCAAAGTCGTCACATTCTTGCTGAGGGTCGACTGCCCTCACACTCTTGTTGCAGAAAACCATATTGTAATGGGTGTGCGTTCAAGTCCTGCTCGCTCGCAAACAACCTTGTGGGAAAAGAAAGAGATATGATATACGTACTTGTGAGGTGATTGCCCTGTATCTATACAGGTCGAGCCCAGTGGTCTAGGTGAAAGGGTTGTGAGTATATGTAGGAAGTTTAAGGATCGTCGACAACGGATTTTGACAGACAATGGGAAGGAGGAAAGGGGAAGAGGAAGAATGAACCTTGAGCAGTGTTACCATTCATCCCACTAATACCAGTCATTGATATATAAGGTACCTAGGTAACTATTTACCAAATACACATTGGATATGAGTACCAATGGCCCTTCTCTACTCACAGCGTTCTCAATGGCCATTGCTGAACAGACATAATACATGGCATCCAACGTATCTTAGGTACCGACTAACTTGAAGCTTAGTACCTATGAGATATACATGTATCATATGTATGTACAAGACTTAGGATTGCATACAATAGAGATGATAATGTTATTTGTACCAAACCCCATTCCACTCAACCTAACCCATATATGAGCTGGTGGGCTCACATAGTGCTCACACCTTAGCCGCTCAATGAACATAGATACAGCTGAGGCATATTGTCAACAGAAGAGGTGAAAAACTACCTAGGTAGGTAGGTAGGTAGGCACCTCCTTATGACGATATGCAGCTGTATTGTGCAGTCACAGCTGCTAGAAGTGCTTCTAGCAAGGCTGAAGGAAGCTTCCCACATGTCGTAGAAGCTATCTATTGAATAGTACCTGAGCTAGCAGCGGGAGAAGACCTAACCCGACAGAGCGATCAGGGACTGTGCTCCTAGTGACCAAACCTATCAAACACAGCTCAGTGTCTCGGCCTGTCGACCTGGCTCTTTCTCAGTTACAGTCGTGACGCAAGTTTCTCGATACCCAAGTCTGCGGTTGCCCATTGATTCGAAATTTCTGGCGTACATACGTAGTAGAGGTCCATGTTCAGGCAGCTCACAACGTAAAGTGTTCACAGTATTTATTTTCGCTTATACTTTATGAATGATCACAAGTTAACATTTAAACAAGCCTGTCCTGTACGTTGAGTATCATCAAAACTGGTAGTGCCTTCTTTATGTGCAAAAGTTTGAGTCGTGCCTTAGAAAAAGAGGATACGTGTTGAATATCCAGGTTTATATACCTCAACGTCATGGTTAAAATGCCAAAAAGTCATACCTTGCTTCCATTGTAGCTGCTATGACCGGGTATCCCGAATAGGCTGCCCTTGCTATTATTAAATTATTTTAGTTCTGGGGAATAGGTACGTAGGCCCTATATCGACGCTATTCGGATATTTACCTCAACTACTATAGATGCGGTAGCAGGGATGACATGTGAGGCCGCAAAGAAGCCCTTTGTATGGCGCTAAACAAGGCGGCCGTGATACGGCAACTTGCTGTTCGCCATTCAGGGATGAATACGATGTCTATTAACAGACCAAGGGTGGTAGCAGAACGACAGGGTAACACGTTAAAACGCAAAGACCTGGTCTTCTAGTTTGCTCACTGGTCGAGCCTTTTGGAAGCCGAGGCTTTCGGTTGCCTTCTTCAGTCCACTGATCATGGGAGGTGGACCGCATAGCAAGATCTTGACATCTGGGGCGGGCTTGGGTAGCCATTTCTGTGCACATGTCAGTTGTCTGCTGGATACACTCACGAGATCGCAAAGCACTTACTGAGACCATATCAGCAGTAACATAACCAACACCACCGGTCCATCCCTCAGGAGGCTTGTCGAGAACGAAGTGGACTCGGAATCCGGCGTCTTCCTTGGCTAGCTGATCGAGATCTTCCTTTAGGAGGATATCTTGGGGTGCAACATTGGCAAAGATGAGATCCACTTCAGTCTTGTCACCCGTGGGTCGACCACGGATGATGGCCCTGATAACTTGGAGCATTGGTGTAATGCCAGTTCCACCAGCAACCATGCCGAAATGGCGAACCATATTAGGGGTGTAGACGAAAGCACCCTTGGGGCCTCGAACCTTGATGGCCTGCCCGACTGCCAAGGAAGCTAGGTGTTTGGATATATTGCCGGTAGGGTAAGACTTGATCAGCAGGTCGAAATAGCCAGGCTGGTGGTCGCCAGAAATCGGGGTATAAGAGCGGACGATCTCTTTAGTCGTGCCATCGGGTTGCTTGATGTCGGCTCCGATGGAAATATGTTGACCGATAGGTAAACCGAGAATGGCATTCGGACTGGGCAACGAAAATCGATAGCTGCATACAAGAGTTAATATGGTAATGGAAGGAAAAGCTGTCTGGTTTTAGTGAATGACTGACATTGCTACATTATGAGAGATGATGGTCTTCTCCTTGAGTTCGAATTCTTGGAATACATCGGGCTTCAAGACCTTCTTCGGTTCTGATGGAATATCGAGTTAGCAAGGGGGACTTGTAAGGGTTCGAGATCGCAAGGAGCACATACGCAAGGTACCGAATTTCCAGACGCTCAATAGAACAGCAGCCACGGCGGCAAAAGGAAGCCATTCCCTCTTCACAATATAAGTGCCGAAGACCAGAAGGCCAGCGGGGATATAGACAGCGTCGAAGTATTTCCTCGACGTTAAAGGGAGAGGATCCGCCATAGTGAGACACAGAACTTGCCGGACACTATTATATCGGTGAAGCCAGAGTCACACGGATTCAGCCTTGGATAGAAGCCGATACGGTAAGTAGGATGAATTCCACTCGTGTTCAAACGGGCTCTGCGATCGATTTGTAGGAAGCCTACTGCCAATTAGAGGTAACGTACCCAACCCAACAAAGTCGGAGCGATGCCGGTGCTCAAAACTCAAATGGGGTGTGCCGGTCGAGACAACAAATGGGCTGATGAATCTGGGGTGATTTTTAGCGGAAGATAATAATAAGTCGTTCATTATCTATAAATTGACGCTAGCCTTCCCGTCCGGCTTAAGTGCATATCGATAGCACAATGACCCCTGACAAAAGGCGATAAGCCCCTCCTACCTAGGTTAGCTTTTAATGCCCCTCGGCTCTTTGAACGCTTGCCGGTAGGTGGCTCACGTTCTGTCCGGTCTTTATCCTCCTATAAGGCTATTACAAGTGCTTCTCTGCTTCTACTTGCTAAGACTGCACACCAATTGATAATCGGCTTCATTTCCTAACTTGAGGCACATAGCTTCTATCTGAGACGTCTAATATCCAAGTAGTACATTTAGATATATATATGTATATATAAATGCACTTACCTACCTATACATATCCTAGCTGGGTGGGACGCTGCATGCAGGTACTTCTATTGTTAACAGATTTGGGTTGGCTGGCTGGCTGGCTCGATCAATATAATACATATCCAATAATGTACTATGCATGCAAGTATAGGTGGGCCATTATTGCATCTAACCTACTACCTAATGCTGAATCCCGACTTTGTACCACTGACTTGAACCTAACCATCTCACCGCGTTTTTTTGTTGGCGGCCGATTTGAATTTTTCTCAGGATACCCAGAAAATAGCCCGAGCTACCTCCGAAGTGGTCCTACCAAACCAGGCCTGACAGCTGAGACATAGCAAAGATGGGTGACGTGCCAGTGGACCCTCCGTTTCCACTGACTGAAGTGGACAGATGGGTGTTGTCCCTGACGGATGACGAGTTTCACTATCACGACTGGGAAGATTTGAAGAACATTATCGGTATGACATGAGCTTGTCACCCGGACTCGGTTGAACGTGTTGCACGACTTACACGAAATAACAGGTGAAAACAACCTCTCAGTTCTCAAGCGGAAGCCTTCTGACCTGCGGCGATACATGGCATGGACTGCTGAAACTAAAGCTCAGTATGGATCTATGACAAACTATCTTTTGGTTCATCGCTTGCCGAAGACATGGGGCTCGCCTCCTTTCACGCCAGCTTCATCCATTCCATTCGAGGACGAGTCAGACTACCGTGTCCTCATCAACGATTGGCCATATGGCCTCACTCCCGATATCACCCATATTGTCGTATGGTCAAGAACTGTCATCGAGACAGACCCGGGAACAGGTGACATGACCCCTGAGAGCCGGCAGATTGTGGCCAGTTTTGTCAAGAGATTCTTTATCGACAAACTCGGCCCGGATGGAGACACCAGGGTCTTATGGTTCAAGAATTGGGTTGCGCTGCAGAGTGTCCGTGCTCTCGAGCACATCCACATTATGGCCAAAGATGTGAGCAAGAGTACACTAGAGGAATGGACGCGGGAGCTGGATGTCTATAGGGTAAAGAACTGATCCACGGCCAATGTGGGGGACCCTTTTTCGAGAACACCCGTGCCTCCAGGAGTCCTTCTTGCTAGCAAGTAACGGCTCTCAATAGGCACTTAGGCGGCTCGCCTTTGCTTCCGGTTCCTGACGGCTTGATCATTACCGGTCTGCTGCTGCTGTTCCTGCTTCATGCCTGCCATTCCACGCGCAGCTCCCAGGAGGCTGAAGCCTTTGACAAGCCCGTACGCCGGTACAACAGACCATAGGAGCCAACCCCAATTCCCAAAAAATACGACCAAAACCAGAGATGCCCAGGTGACCCAGATGACATCAAACATGTATTCTGTGAGACCAGGGGCGGACAGATCCTCGCCAGCAGTTTTGAGGGAGTTGTTTGATGAATCGTATTTGGGACGGCCGGTTGATTCTAAGATAAACTCGCAGACGAAGCTGGGGATGGAGAGTAATACATAGAGTAAGAGCGATTTCCGTTCGAAAAGCAGATTAGACAGAAAGAATAGAACATTGACCACAAATGACCCTATGTGGAGATTCATCAAGGCAGCCGCATTGGCTTTAGCTCTATCCTTACGGGCTTTCTGGGCCATTGCAGATAGGTGGTCGTAATACCCTCACTTAGAAGATACTGGACGTTATAAAACAAGACGTAGGAATTCTCCAATCTAAGGTACGCGGTATCGTCATAAGATTGACTAGGAGGCGTGGCCCGATAACACAAGCGTAACACTAGATAACAGCGAAAGTCGATGCCGCGTCTAAGTAAATTATAATGAGGTAGGTATGATTGACAGTTCAGAGAATTTGGATTCAAGGGTTCGGCTGTCACCTGCAAGCGTTGATGAAATGTGGCGGGTGGGCCTTTCCTTCCATTGTTTGTGGTTATCGTAACCAGGCGTTGCTTGGGGCTGGGGCGCACGGGTGGCCGGTAGGGTGTCACTTGATTAGCGCCGCGTTGTTGCTCTGCCAGGCCGTCATTAGGTGAGTTTAACCAATCAAATGACCCTAGCCCCTGTCAGCTTCACTCCACCACAACATACCAAATTCATGAGCGTACCTTGGGGCCTTAGCTCTTTGATGCACTGGCAATTACGTCCAACCCTCTATTGTTGTTGTTATTATTGTCGTCGTCGTCGTCCATCCCACCATCCCACCCCTGTGTGATCTTTTTTCCTTAGGGTACATATCGGGAACGGGGGTTGGAAACTCTTTGCGAAATACACTACTTTTTGCTCAGTCTTTTCAATGGATTCATCATAATATATTCCATAGCTGTTTCTTTCTTGTCAGTCACGATTCACGCTTCCTCGCCCGACGATACTTTTCACAGAAATGCCCGTTCACTGGCACCGAGACTTCTCCCACAAAATCATAGTCTTTTTCCTACTACTGCTTATCTAGGAATCTCGAGCCCTCGCCACCCCACGAAGGACACAGCACCGCGGTCGCTGGCTTGCCTATAATCGTAATACTTACCACCACCGACGGTCCACTACTTCGCCTTACCCCGATTGCATTATCCCGAGCCAGTCGTTCTCTACAAGTCAATCGAAATCGCTTTTCATCCATCTGAGGTCATTGGCCTTCGCCCCTGCCTACTCTGGCCACGGAACCGCTAGACGCTGAGCTAGCGGGAGCACGAGAGGGCCACATGGCTATTCGCCAATAGATTCACATCCTCCCGTACATACCGATCCCAACTTGACCGTCAATATGGGGCCTTCGAGTACTGCCATCACGGCACAGCTGAGGCAGATGGTCTATTACCACCTCGATCACCACTCGTATGATAACGCGCTCTTCTTCTCCGAAAGACTGGCTGCCCATGACCCTCGCTCAGGCGAGTCAGCATATCTCCTAGCACTCTGCCATTATCGAGCAGGCGATTATAGGTCCGCCTACGAAATCAGCAAAGCCGCTGGCTATCGTGGAGTCCATCTCAACTGCGCATATATATTCGCACAAACCTGCCTCGTGATCGAGAGATACAAGGATGGCATCACCGCCCTGGAAAAATCTAGGAGTCTGTGGTCCCACAAGTCCAGCTTTGGGAAACATACTGCAATTGCAAGAGCGCCATGTCCGGATTCCGCGAGTATCTTGTGCCTACTGGGGAAGTTATACAGAGCCTACGATGACAAAAAGAAGGCGATCCTCAACTTCGAGGAAGCCCTGAAAGCAAATCCATTTATGTGGGATGCATTCACGGCGCTATGTGACATGGGTGTTCATGTGCGGACAAATAATATCTTCAAACTAAACGATGCCTTATTGGACGGTGTGAATTTTGATCAGCCATCTGGAATATTAGTGGAACAGAAAGACAACAGCACGATAAATCCGATGGAACCATTGGCGAAAAAGGCTACTGCTCGATCCGCTATTTTTGATGCTATGGATCCATTCGACTCGCAGCGACCAGGAGCTTCAAGTGAAACGCTCCTGGGCAATAACTATTTGACCGCGAGTTCTGGAGAGAACGACTTCATGTCCAAAATCCATGCTGCCCGTTCCAGGATTGCTGCCGCCCCAGAACCCATTCACGATCCTGTTGAATCACCGACGGTGGCTAATGTCGACCCAAATTTTTCTCGGGTAGGCTTGGCCGTCGAACCACCACAGGCGCCAGGCCGGAAGACGAGGAATACTCAACCCACGGATGCAGGGCTCGTAGACGCAGCCCCTAAGGTGGGCTATCGGTTGGCTGGCAGAAAAGGCCAGAGGACACAGGAAGAGCATTCTTCGGAGCCCAATCCAGCCGTTCTGAAGGCTGCCGCCTCTACAGTCTCCGGCATCGAACGAAAGAGGACAGTTTCCGGACACCCGGTCCAGCCTAGGCAACAGTCCGAGGAGCCCGGAGCAGGCCAAAGGCGAAGTGCGAGGTTAAACATGTTCAGAGGTGCCAATACAAAAACAAACTCTGGAGCAGCGACCGTGGGTGCTGCAACTACGAGGGAATTGAAGAAAGCTAGGCCCCAGATTTCCCGGATCATGCGACCGAATTCCAGCGGCACGAGTGTTGGTAGAGCCGTTAGCGGCAACAGGAAACCGCTTGAAGAAAATGGTATGGATATAGATCAGGCCGAGGCGCCGAGGATAAAAGAGGCTCCACCACCGGCGCCGGCCAGTAAATCCGCCGAAAACGATTCCGCCAAGGTTGAGGAAGCGTTAAAATATTTGGTGGAGTTATTAAAAAAGTTCGGCTCGGGGTACCTTTTTCTATCTCAGTATCGAGCTAGTGAAGCTACAGCTGTCTTCTTAACTCTGCCACGCGTTCACCAAGACACGCCTTGGGTGCTGTCTCAAATTGGTCGAGCGCACTATGAGCAGGCATCATATGCTGAGGCAGAAAAATACTATAGGAGGTTGCGAATCCTGGCGCCTACTCGTCTGGAGGATATGGAGGTCTACTCCACGATTCTCTGGCATCTGAAGAGAGAAACGGACTTATCCTTTCTCGCACACGAATTGGTAGACTCGTCCTGGCACTCGCCCCAAGCATGGTGTGCCCTCGGCAATGCCTGGTCGCTTGCCCGAGACCATGAACAAGCGTTGCGGTGTTTCAAACGAGCTACGCAGCTGAACCCTAAGTTTGCGTATGCCTTTACTCTGCAAGGACACGAACACGTCGCCAACGAAGAGTATGAAAAAGCTCTTACGGCATATCGGTTAGCAATATCAGCAGACCGTCGCCATTATAACGCCTACTACGGTATCGGTCGAGTCTATGAAAAGCTCGGCAGCTACGACAAGGCTTACACGCACTTCCACTCCGCATCTGTTATCAACCCCTCCAACGCCGTCTTAATATGCTGCATCGGAAATGTCCTGGAGAAGCAGCGCCAGATTGTTCAGGCACTGCAATATTTTAGCAAGGCCGCAGAACTTGCGCCCAATGCTCCGCAGACCCGGTACAAGAAAGCCAAAGCATTGCTCGCTCTGAATCAGCTTGACGCAGCCCAAAAGGAGCTTGAAATCCTGAAGACATTGGCGCCTGACGAAGCTACAGTACACTTCCTTCTTGGCAAGCTGTATAAAACCTTGAACGACAAGAGCTCTGCTGTTCGACATTACACTATCGCGCTGAACCTGGATCCAAAGGTCAGTTCCAACTGTTTTGCCCCCATGTAATAAGTAGGTTTACTAACTTTGGGCACTTAGGCAAGCCACCAGATCAAAGAGGCTATTGAAAGCCTAGAGGACGACGATAGTTTTGACGATTCCATGATGGCATGACCTGGGACATGATGGTGAAGCATACGATGATCCAAGTGCGGGACTACATCATGACATTGTGGGGGCATGACTTGGTCTACTATTCTGGTGTTGGTTCGGGGAATGCGTGCATGGTTTTTAGGCTGGGAGGACGGGGAAGATCTGAAGTGTTAGCGTCAGGAGTCTAGGTAATCCGTCATCGTTCGAGTTGGGCTTTGCATGAAAATCGGCGTTAAGGACATGATTAGCTACCACGGGAAGGCTATAAACCATCTGAGGAGTGTTGTGTATACGATCAGGGCATACATTGCTGGAAACTGTAGAGTACTAGCCTATCTGGACCCCTTGGGGACGTCTTGCAAGGAGTTATGCTAAACCCGCAAGGCACAAAATGAAAAGGCATTACGACGCTGCGTAAAAAGTGTACCTTGTATGCTTGCTTAACAGTAGGTGAGATTTTGGGCTGAGCTTGTGTATGACAACAGACGAAAGAGTTAACTGAGGTGCTGCTCGTCCTACCTAGTGTTGTTTTCTTGATACATACACCCTTGTTGACTGCCTCGACGACGGGAAGGGCCCCTTAAACCAGACTGGAGACACCCTCTCGGGATGCAGCATTTGCTGTAGCAGGAACTATGGCGGAGTCGGTCTCAATCAGGTCAAGCACCCCCTCGCGGGCCACCTCAGTAGATAGTTTCTCCTTGGACGATCACCGGGTTACTCTCCACGTCGCAGGACAGTGATATTACTTACGGTGATGGTGGCTTAAACTCGTAGGTTACCTGGGAAAACCTCCCGGGCAGTCACGCGCGCACCTTCTAATTGCATGTACCTGGGTATTTAGAGAAAGTGCCGCGTCTTGGGATGGAGGGAGTGGAATCCTTTATCTATCACACTACCTACTTTTCCTATCCACGTCGAGTGAGAAATCTGTGTGACTGTCGCATACGCGTCAAGGCAACATAGGTTGCACCGTTCACGAGCTGGTGGCAATCTAGAGAAAGAGGGCTGGATGGACCTGTCTCTGATCAAGTCTATCCTTGATGTTAAAGTTTTGCATTATCCCCTTGCCCTATCCTCGTTTTTAAATTACACCCTGTTCCTTACCATAATATAATTGAAAGCATTGAGGCTAGGTGAGTTGGTTCGAGCGCAGTTAGGTGTGGAGATGATCGGAGACATCGGAGGTAATGAACCTTGGAATACAGATTAACCTTAGGTACCTACCTAAGGTTAGGAATTGCCTGGTAGTCATGACCATATAGAGCTTCAGGCGTCAACATTTGCGGTTTTACGGAACTTCTGCTACACCAGAGTTGTTGGCTTTAAGGCCTCCCTTTTCTGCTTAAAACCACCTACCTACAAACATTGGAACTCAAATCAACAGAACGCGTCAATATAAAGGAAGGTGGTTGAAATCTTGGATTGACCAAATCTCATCGAGTGTGATTTCCAAATCTACAAAGGGTGGTTTTGGAACTCGGGCCCAGACCAGACGCCCGGGTCGCTTCCCTGTACCTGATGCTTTTGCGTTTTTAAATGGAAGTGCCCGTCTCCTTATAGCCTGGGGCTTGGGGGTGGGAGGACCGTCCCTCAGCTTGCCCGACGTGGCATTTAATTCTAAATGACTGGCTGTAATCAAGTAAGACATCAGCATCTCCAAAGCATTGTTGCTTGATGTCACCACTGTCAATGTTTAGCTCGTCAACTACTCGCAGCTTACAAGGTCCTAGGTCTTATGGCGGAAATGGGGGTTCGTTCGCCATCTACATAGCTATGTATCTCTGACACATGTGCCCGTGAAATACCTACGCAAGTACCTATGTACTTGTTTTGGGGAATGTCCCATCCAAGGCTGTGTTGAAAGTTGTTTAGTGCACAGACCATTCCTATTTTGGTCGCGTCATGCTAGCATGGAAAGGTACGGGCCCACTTCAAGTGGGCTAGCAGGGGTAATAATGGGAATCAGTCTCGAAAACACAGCAAAAACAGGCAAGGAAAAGCAAAGGAAACAGCGCGTTGTTCACAGGCGGAATCAGGCCCTCTTTTGAATTCGAGAATCAGAGCCAAAGCTAATTTTCTGATTGGTCAGAATAACGCTTCTATTTTTTGATGCAACCGATAACTTTACAATCAGCAACTGCCTGTCCCTACCGATTGCACTATTAACCTGTCTTCCCCATCCTCAGCTTCCCGCGCCTTTTTCTTCTTTTCTTCCATTCTATTGCCTCCCAAATCCCATACTTTACATCCACATCGTCATCAACCAAAACAACGCGCATCAACTTTCCCATCAACAACCATCAAATTCCATCACTAAGTAACATTCACTACAACCCTCAACATCATTCAAAATGACTGGACGTAAGTTGCATCTCTATTTATGTTTATTCTGCAGTCAAGGTTTTGTTGCGTCACTGGTTGCCGTTGACGCACCATCACTTGGTGGGGCGTGGCTACAGCCTTGCATCTCTTCAACGCGTCAACTATTACGGAACAATACCATATCCTGGACTATATCTTGTTGATATCATGGCATACTGATATGCAATTCAAATAGGCGGCAAAGGTGGTAAGGGTCTTGGAAAGGGCGGTGCCAAGCGCCACCGCAAGATTCTTCGTGACAACATTCAGGGTATTACCAAACCCGCCATCCGACGTCTTGCTCGTCGTGGCGGTGTCAAGCGTATCTCAGCTAGTAAGTAACTTGGTACCAGGCTTACCCTCAAATATCTAACATTCGTCTTCAGTGATTTACGAAGAGACGCGCGGTGTCCTCAAGTCTTTCCTCGAGGGCGTTATTAGAGACGCAGTCACATACACCGAACACGCCAAGCGCAAGACCGTCACATCCCTCGACGTTGTCTATGCTCTCAAGAGACAGGGCCGTACTCTGTATGGTTTTGGTGGTTAAGCTACGCATCCACTTTTATCTATTTTGCGTCGACATCTTGCGAACTTCCCCGCCTGTGCTATCTTGCGCAACATAGGCGTATGCAGCATATTAGGAAGTGGCGTAAAGTGTGTCTCGTGATGATGGGGAATGGCTCGGTTTTTGCACGGTTCTGGCATGTTTCACACCATAGTGTGATAATTGGCGTTGGTGGTTCTGCGGGTTTGTACTGGTGTACGCGATGAATTGATTACCCACGATGGGGGCCATTTGAAGGAGATGGCCTGCAGTGCCTAGCACAGCACATATGATAACATGAATTGCTTTCGCACATTGCGAAATGAATAAACATAAATCTGCTCTAACGTTGACTTGTACTATTTCGTGAATACAGTAGCATGTGGGAATGTGTCATGTCAATTCTATCTGCTGCCTGCCCAACTCCAGACGCCGTTGTATTGTAGACCGCATTGTAGACCATATAACACCTCAGTGCTCACCTAAATCAGATATATACATGCCTAGCGATTCTAGCCCTCTATACCACTTTAGCTCGGCGTCGAAATGAGAAAGATTAGAGATATTTTCGACCCGCAGCGGCAACGCGCTGGCGGAACACAGGGCTGCGGACTTCCATGTTCACTTGGTAGAAAGGGCTCATGATGGTTTTGACCCAAGACTCGTAGACCTCCAGCATAAAAGCACGTACAGCTTCTTCGGTCTGCGGGCTAGTAGGATTCGCGGCAATAGTAGAGGTCGAGGAGCGTGGGTTGATGGAACTGGAAGAGACGGCGGAGGGCGGTTGGTGCAGGAGCATGAACTTCACGTTGCCTCCCGTCAGGAAACATGATACGTAGTTGTTGAAGAAACGGTCTATGCACTTCAGGTACCTACAGAAAAGGGGAAAAGGATATATGAATCAGCTTGGTGCTACATCTACCACGAAAGGAGAATCAAACCCATAGGGATAGAGAGTCGTCTCTCAAAACCAACATTTGTCCTGACCCCCATTGCACCTCCTCTACTATGTCTAGACTGCTGTGCACGATGAATTGGTTCATGTGGCGAGCCTGTTCAGGGAACCGTGCTTGGCCGTCGCCACCAGCCTTTGACGTTCCAAATTCATGCTCAAAGAGGGGGTTGTCTTGCGTCCCGACTATGACGAAGTAATACGACATTTTGGGTTGTGAATATCTCGTCTCGTCGTGTCTCCAGTTCACTATCAATGTCGCAGATCGTTGGAGGGGTCTAGATGTAAGGTGGAGGCCGACACCGGGTGCGCTTCAGGAGAGAGAATTGTCCCGCTACCGATCAATCAATTGAAGTGATATATTAAGAACAGAACTCATTTATTTTTGATTCTAGGGATACGCTCAAGATGAGCCGGAGTCGTTGTATGAGGTTCCACGACAGACAACTGCAAGCATGGTGACATTGTACAAGTTTCCACCTAATGTATTCTGTACTAGCAGGTACAAGCTATATTTACAGTGGGCCGCCGACCCCAGAGCACCTACAATAAGGCTTAAGCCTCGCGCTTATAGGTGCTTGAGCACTCTTTAGGTTAGTGGAGTCGGCATTGTCGGCGGAAACGCTGGCTTGGCTTGTGCCTCCGCTTTGCGCCGCCGACCGCCTGAAACTTTTCCCGACTTCAAGGGTCTAGGAACAAATCACAACTCACTCCAACCGCCAAACGAACATATACATCACCATGTTTGGCGCCTTCAGACCAACAAACGCCTTATCAGGCGGTCTTCTATGGTGCGTCAAGAATTACACATTTTTTTCACACCCCTTGAGAGGCGAAGGATCGAACTCCTGGCTTCGAAACGGCCGGTCCTCCTCGACTCGAATCCCCTGCGAACCAGCAGCATTGGTTTTTGCTAACAAAGGCTTTTTCAATGGCTTATAGGAAGATCCCATGGCGGCTCTCGAAATTCCAGAAGGCGCGACATCGGGAGCGTCTACGTGCCGTTGACGCGGTAGTAGCGACGGTGGACCAGGCTCTTGCGAAGAAGGGCGAGACGTTGAAGTCCCTCGAGGTTTGGAAGGAGACAATGCCCAGCGAGGCCGAGATGCTGCCCAAAGATAAATATACAATGTTCGACCGGAAAGAGAAGCGGTACCGAAAGGGCATACATAGTAAGTCCCTTGTCCGCCTCCTTCCCCTTCTTAACCCTCGAGGGATACGTACTGTTGGATGGACTGAGATGCTGATTCTACGATCTTTTGCAGAGCTGCCCAAGTGGACGAGAGTTTCCCAACGATTGAACCCGCCTGGTTACTAAATCCAATGTATTTTTTGAGCTGAGGAGACATAGGGGTTTGTCTTAAGAAGGTTAGATGAGGATAAAGATATTATGGATGACCTCAATGCAGGTCTCTAGACAGACATTCTGTCACTTCGTATACACTCCATCTATGTACAATAGTGTACAAAATGCTGCAAGAGTTGCATAGACATGTCGCGAGTTTGATCTAATAGCTTGCATGTAACACCCACGATAATTGACGGATATACCAACATATATAAAAAGTGAATCCCCAAAACAGTTCGTGTCATAAAGTTATGAATTAGAGATGTCATAGCCTACTAGTTCATTAAATATCTGCGTGCACATAATATACAGGCTTTACACCGAGATTGATCGAGGACTTGCACTTTCACTCTATCTAAGCCGCCCGTAATCATCCTCGTGATGGTTATCTCTCTCGCGATTCTTCTCGGAATCACGCATTCTCTCGGACTGGATTGCCCGACCTACACCCCCTCTACCCTCGTCATAGTCGTCACGATACTCGTCACGTACCTGTCCGCCCGACTTTCCACGGCCATACTGACGGCCCTCCTCGAAGCCAGGGTCGAGATCGGTGCGGATGACGCGCTCGTCGAGCTTCGTCCCGCCTATATACTTCATGCAATCCAGCGCGTCCTGGTGTGTGTAGTACTCGACGAAGCAGAAGCCGCATGGTGTCTTCTGGAATCTGTCAAGGCCCATCACCAGACGCTTGATCTCACCGCATTTTGAGAAGAGCTCGTAGACTTGTTCCTCGGTGGTGTAGAATGACCTATGTTATTTGTTCAGCAGCAATTCTTAATAGACCAAGCATGAAGTCCATCGTATAGCAGGGAAGATAATCTAGTGAAGGGAGAACTGACAAGTTACCAACATAGAGTGTGGTAGCATTCTTTAAAGGGTCCTCAGGCGGCTCCTCAGGCTTAGAATCAGCCATGTCCGTGTCTCCATCTTTGGCGTCTCTGCCGTCACGCCCATGGTCATTACGCCGCCTTTTGCTATTCTGCATTTTCAGTCAGCAAGTCCAAGGCCAGGATTAGAAACTACGAGGATGTTGTTCACAGAAAGGTCTTACTCACCCGGTTGAGATAGTAGGCGCTGGGGCTGTCCAGCCGATCAACGGTGGACCTGACGCCGACACGCATATTGATAGACAAAAGCCTTTCCCTCGCGGTTCCAAGACAATTGTTTCGTATGATAAACTATGTAGCGGGAAGATTTGTATGAAGCTGATTAAGGCTCACGTTTCGACTCTGATCCGTATAAAACGATTAAGAAGGCTGAAGGTTGATAATGGCACGCACTGGGATGTAAGCTCCACTTGGATACCTACACCTGCACCTTACTATTCGCGGTAGAACGCGCCTGTGCTTTACCTCTTATGGGGCTCGCGCTAACGCAGGTGCTGGTCCGGGGTTCCTACATTTCTACCTGCCCAGGTATCCACTAGCTTTCCAGCTGCCCACCTGCAAGTTTAGATGGATGGATCTTTGGAGAGCTCCTGCAAGCAGTACTTACATATTACCGGTCAACCTAAACAATCTGCACATCTATTAATATAAGTTCAAGCAACGGATCAAGACGGGCTTTTTTTGCATTTTGAAGAAAATTTTTTACGGCCAACTGAAATACCGGATATGCACTTCGTCAACTTGTAGACGCCATCGTCCGCCTCACTCTTTTTTTATTTTCACCTTTCGACATGCCAAAGATAAAGGCCTACACCCCAGCCTGGCTTTCAAGTCCTTCGCCTGGCCATCAACTTTTTGCGCCCAATGCCGATGACGCTCACAATGTACCTTCTTACCCCTCGATAGGCGCGAACATCCAGGGACCTCGCCGGACCATCGTGAGGAGAGGCACTGAAGTATTCATCGCCGTTGGGAAGGAGATTCGGTGGGCAGATTTGGTCTATCTTAAGGAAAGATGGCAAGAGAAAGCTGCTCAAGGTCGGGGCAATGTTCACATAAAACGCGAGAATTCAACCGGGTTGGACGATAGTGACATTATTAAAGAGTCCATTGAGACTGAGTGCGCTGAAGGCTTCCGGGTCAGTCAACTAAATGAACCAATACATCAGCTATTGCTGTCTAGGCTAACTCTCAGGGGCAGACAATCAAGCCTCCTGCGCTCGGCAGCGACATCCAGCAGCTCATCATATCCCCCTATGCTGACTTCATGGCCGTCGTGACTGCTCATACCGTCCGCATTATTCTATTACCCGACTCCTCTCACCTTACGGCCCCTAGCGTTGACGCAATCAAGCCAAAATCATGGTCTCTCGGCCCTACGATCCATGCCAACGACCGCTCCCCCATCGCCTCCGCCCTTTGGCACCCTCTCGGAGTGAATGGCTCAGCGCTGGTAACAGTTACAAAGGACGCTGTTGTAAGAATGTGGGAGCTATCACAGAGAGATCGCTGGTCATTCGACACTCCTACTCTCACAATAGATCTTCAAAAGCTTGCCGATGGTACGTCGCTTGACCAGAATTTCTCGGCCAGCGAAGCGGGAAACAAAGGCTTCTCGCCCGATTCATTCGAAATGGATGTAGCGGCAGCAGCCTTTGGTGAGAGGGGGTCCGGCGGTTGGTCTCCCATGACCCTTTGGATCGCCATGAGGGAAGGAGATGTGTACGCTCTCTGCCCCTTGTTGCCGTCTCAGTGGGCACCTCCTCCGACCCTGATTCCGTCCTTATCTGTATCCATAGTCGGTAATCTAGCGGCAATCGAAGACGACCCCAACGTATCTGAGCAAGCAAAGCTGCTTGCACAACAACAACTAGATTGGATGTCTGATCTCGATAATCAAGAACCCCGTGTCATTGAAGGCCCGCCTGGTTTACCGCCTACTGAAATATACACGAGGCCTTCACGCCCAGGTGTGGTACCTCGACTGCAGGGACCATATATTCTCGACTTGAGCCCGCAGAGCGAAGACGAACTCGACCTTGAATTGACGGATATCCATGTTATAGGTGAGAAACTGGACACTGATGAGCTCATGCTTGGCGAGGACGAGGAACTGGAAATGGAAATGGAAGACGCTGAGGCAGAGGGTTTATCGCTCTCCATTATCTGCCTTGTTTCCTCCAGTGGTCGCGTCCAAGTCTGCCTTGATTTAGATGACACGCAAGCTCAATGGCTGCCTCCACGGAATAAATCAAGGGTGATGGGGCGCTTGAACGAGACCCCAACGCTGCTAACGTTCTCTAATATCGATACTCTCACCTCTTTGGAAGCATCAGAAGAAGCTTGGCCAGTTTTCAGTCCTGACGTGACATCACGATACTCGTTCTACGTTACCCATCCCACTAGTATAACATTTATTTCATTGTCGCCCTGGGTCTTCCGCCTCGAAAGTGAACTGAAGGGCGATTCGGAGGCAGGCTCTGACTTCAGAATTAATCTCCTCGTCAATGGCCAGGCCTCTACTCGAGAACGACTATACAGTAGCCCAACTCAGGGCAATTCGCAGTTGCCCTTAAGCGCAGCGGTTGCGATTCGAGATCCTGATCTGGGCTATTGTCTGCTCTCTGCCACGCCCTTTGAACCAATCGTAATAATGTTCGAGACGCCGGAAGACGACTTCGCGCCGATCCGGTCCACTTCACCGCCCTTCAGCAAGGATGCTGAGATACAACCATTAGAGTTCTTTGAGCCTCGCCCGGTTTATCAGCCATCTCACGCGTTCGACGAGAGCTCAGAGCTTCCTATGTTCATTGAGCGACTCCGCACTAGCCGACACAAGACGATCATGGACCAAGAAATCCGGTTGTCTCCGCTTACTCTACAGCTACTTACGCAGACGCACCAGCTTCTAAGCGACGAGACACACAGAATTGGCATTGGCGCTTCAGAGTTGTTCCGGCGTTGCATAAAACTACAGGATCAGTTGAGGCAGCAAACCACGAAAGCGAACGAGGTCAAAGCAAGAGTCGAAGCTATCACGGGTGAAGACCAGGGTGACGATGGCGAACCTGAGTCAAGCAACGCCGCCATCGAGAGGCGACTGCAGGAGGCCAAGAACAAAGGGGAAGCTCTGAGCCGGCGTTTGGAGAAGATGAGGAAGATGGTCAATAAGGCCACCAGTCGGGAGCTCAGTAAGAAGGAACAGGAGTGGGTCAAAGAGGTGAAGGCCCTGGACGCCGGGATCAACGGGTCGGCGCAACCAGGGGATGGGCCAAACCGGACAAAGGGATATATGGATAGGTACGAGAAGGTTGTGGCTCTGAAAGAAGAGCTTGCGGAACAGGCTCAGGCGCTAGAAGCCCCCGGTGGCGAGGAAGAGGAGAGTCTCAACTTGTCAAGAAGCGACCTGCGCATCCCATCAGAGCTCAGGCGCGCAAAGATCGGCCAAGTCAAGGCTCTGCTGGAAAGGGAGAGTGCGCTGGTCGAGGCGGTCAAGTCCCGACTTGAACGGCTGTCTGTTGGATAGAGTCTAGCAACCAGGATAAGGCAGCCATAGGGAGGACGGCAAGGTGGGTGATATCTCGATATCGCATCCTTGTTGAAGAATGCATGATTGTTAAAGCATAATCAGAAGATTCGCCTCAGCACAGGTGCAGGCTGATTTGTCGTCATCGCTGTGTATTGTTTGACAATTGTTGGAGATGGTCAGCATACTCCGTCGTGGCGTTCCCATATTGAATGCCTCGATTGCATGGTGGTTCATGTACGCTCATGTACTATTATACTGGTGCACACCCATTTTTCAGCTACGGGGATGATTGCTACGAAGAGAGATTCAGTTCCGCCTGGTGTGGCCCGACACAACACACTCACTCTAGTTCAATCACAATCGTGTGGGCGCTGTGCCGCGATGCCGCTGTGCTGCCTGCATTGTGACCGATAACATATGCAGCCTTATTCCTACAAATAATTGGTCTCCTGATTGATTACCCGCGTGCTAGGCAACCCGACCGATTTTCTGACGGCATTCTGTTCAAATGCATAACATGCAATGCATGCTGCCCATCCAGCTCAGCATAATCAACAAACAAGCCTACATAATGTAAAAAAGGCAAACTGCCCTTGTCAACATCCATCATTCTATTACGCTCCTTTCAGTGTTTTTCATGCCTTCACTGAAACATATAAAAATACCAGCCAGCCCAGGACAGCCTGACCTTTCTTGCCAATGTTTTTTTTTTTTTGTTTGTTTGTTTGTTAGCTCTCGGAAACCCTTTGGGGGGCCATGTATAATTTCTAATCGCAGATCAGGAAACCCCCAAATTCTGCTCGCCTCGTTTTTTGCCCTTTTCCTTATACCTTTATTTTTTGATGTTTTTTCTACGACGTCATCCATTATTTCAAAGGTAGGCTGAATACAACTCTACTTGGAATATCCCTTGCAATATGGAACTGAAAACCCCCAACTTTCTTTTCCGCCTCGATGTGGCCCTGCTACATTATAACGATAGAACCGAATGTTTTGGCTACATTTGTACAGACACAGCAGTAAGGGTATAGGTAAGGCAAAGCGGCTGCATCCCTGCCGGCTACGATGTCAAGCAGGACTTGGCGATGTTACTATAAGCCGGCTGTAGGACCAGCCCTTGAATCTGATTAGCTATGGAGCCTGTATTTTCTGTGCCAGGGTCCGGCTATCAGTCCATACTAACGGGCTCTAGACGGGGGTCTCACTCGAACAATACCACCATGGTGTTATATGATGCCTTTGGTGCCTAAGAGCCTGGGCGAGGCTCGTGTACTACTTTGATCCCTGAATTTTGCGACCTCGACCGCCTCGAGGCTTAAGTATGTCCCGAGGTGGCTAGGGTACGCGGTATTTGCCGCATAGCGAAATCTTGCAGGCAGGTTGTCGCTCTTATGCCTTCGCTTCACACACTCTGGCCTTCTTCTAGTCCTTGAGTTCATCCTGTTGGATGCGACGCCAGCCTGGCTAACTAGTAGCGAAAACATGGCGCTCAACAGACGGCAAGCAGGGAACCTGCAGGGAGCAACTGTAACCACTCACCCGACTCAATATATAAGACATGAAGTCTGATGCCTCTGGTCATCGTAGCTTATTGTTAATCTTTCCAAACTTCTCTTCATCTTACCCAATGCTAGTGTATCTTTCAGATTCCCCAACTCCAGCTCAAGCTTATCCAAGTCGCCCACAAGCTAAAACAGCTATACCACTGACATCGTCTACGCCATATACTACCATGGCGCCTTCTCCCGAGCCACTCCAGTTAGGACTGGTCTGTGATAGCCGGACGCAAATCATAGGTTCGATACCCCGTCTTGTCCGACATAAGACACGAACTTGATCCGTGGTCAATTCTCTTCTCTTTCACCAACCAATCCCATTCACTCGATACTGACTTGTCGAAAAAAAAAACACAGACAACTGCGAGTTTCTCATGAGCAAGGATGACATTGTCCAAGTCATCACCGCCAAAAATCCCTACGGAAAGTTCTTCAAGGCGTACGCGGTACGATGCAGCGAAGACGGCCGCCAGATAGTGCTGAGGTCAGAGCCTTGCGAAAACGTCCAGAGCGCGGTGGCCTCCTTGCACACGAGATCGTGTGAGGCGGTGCACAATTACATCTCCACTAACGGCTTCGCGAACCCGCGTGACCCCAAGACAGCGCTTCTCGAGGCGATCAACGACTTATGGGAAGATGACGATGACGAGACGGCGTCCATCATCTCTGGCCGCTCTGGTTCCTCGACGGCCGCCTTCTCCGAATGGAACGATTCTGGTGACGAGACCGGGACTAGCAATACGGCCGAGGGTGGCGAGAAACGGCGCTCGGCAGCCCGCCTCTCCATGGATACTCCTACTGTAACCAATGCGTCCACTGCTGGAAACACGGATAGTTGTACCCATGAGCGAAGCATACCCACGTTCCCAGCGCACCCAACCCCCAGAACGTCGCGATCAAGAACAGCCGCGGCATCAGGGAACGGGTTGAACCACCTCGTGCCATCCACGTGCTCGCGCTCGCCTTTCAGGGCTTACGGACAGGGCCTACCGCCACCGACGGCCCCGCCGCTCCCTGGGCAACTTCCTAGCCTTCCCAGCGGACTGCCCGGTCCGAGTGGGCCTCTGCTACCGCCGCCTGGGATGAGAGTGATACACCACGGCCCCCCTATGCCGCCGCATCCCTTCGCAGGAATGAACCCTTACCGCCCGCAGAGTATGGTTCAGGTACATCAGCAGCAGCAACAAGGACAGGGACAGCCACAGCAACCGCCCTTCGTGTACCTCCGCGGGCCGCACCCGTCAGGACTTCAAATGCCCCGAGGGACTGGAGAGGGGGTGTTTAAACCGGTCGGACCCCCTTCTATTACTATTAACGGCAACGGCAACGGCAATGGCAATGGCAATAACAGCAGCGACAACAACAGCAGTGTGGATGGCAATGGTAATACTGGCGGCGGTGGCAGCAGCAAAACCAACAACGGAACGAATGCGAATACTGGCCGTAACCACAGCCATGACAACAACCTCAACGGCAACCCACCTCCCAGACCCCTATCTCTCTACCCGCACGCGCACGCGTATCCGCGCTCGCCGCAGCAGACGCACGCAGTGCGGATTACGGTGAACTGGCTCCGTCACGGCCAACACCGCATCGTGGCGCAGTGCTATCCTACGCGGGAATCACTGCAGAGCGCCGCGCTCACGGACGTGCGACTGAATCCGGGGGCCTTCCAGCAGAATGACAGTTCGAATAATAATACCAAGGCCTCCTCCAACCATAACAACGGTAACAGCAATAATAATGGTAATAATAACAATAATAATAATAACAATAGGAATGGGAACAGCAACAGCAACAGGATATCAGAACCTCGACCACCACCACCACCAGCAGCAGCCCTCCGCGTACAGGTCCAACAGGCAGTCTTCGGCGGCGAGGCCTACGATCTACGCACGTTTATCGGACAGGACCTCACGCGCTTGTTCCACTACATGGCCGTTGACGATCTGCCTTCTTTCGAGGTCGTTGTTGAGGATATAGGCGAGGTTGAGGTTGATGACGAAGAGGGTGATTATGACAATGATCATGATCATGATCATGATCATGATCATGACGATGATCGTGGACGAAACCGTAACCATAGGGAGAGGGGAGCTGTGAGGGGTTCGCGTTCGTCTGAGGGACTTAAGGAGGTGTGGGATTAGTTGACTTGGTTAATTGACTCAACTTCCTAGGTTTAAGGGGATTGTCGTTATTGGTATTTGAGACTACATACCCACCAAGGGAAGGCTATGTCTTCTACTTCTACTTCTACACTTCCTTTCTACGGGCTTGGGATGAGAGGGAAGGGGGGATACACATACACGCACGACTTGTGAGAGAGATGGCGATTCAACACGCGCTCTCATTACCCATTTTATCCGCCTCTGGCCATCTACATGAGTCTTCAGCCTGAAGGACCCAACAAACATTCGAACCCTTCAAATCTTCTACTCCTTCTTTCAACAATATCCTTATCCTTCCTCCCCTCTCCGTCTCTATTACTTACTTTTTTCACAACCTCTTTTGTCTTCTTCTTCTTCTCCTTTCTATGTGCGCAATGGCAGTACACTAGTGGTGTATAACGGCAAAGGCAAAGGCAGGGGTGGCAAAGCGAATATAGTTGTGGGAGGGTTGTGGGAGTTGTATCTACTCTGTTTACTCTATTTTATTTATTTATTTATAGTTTTCTTATCTTTTTTTTATTCTCGTCTCTTTTTCTGCCCCTTTATCCCTTTTCCGGTACTCTTCGTTTTACTTCGTCACAAAATTTGGTATGAATGTTTTCTTAGCAAGCGAAGCCAACTTATCTTTATGAGTTTTAGGTGTAGCGCTTTTTTGTCTTTACTGTTGGTATTGAATGTATGTGTGGCTTTTCCACTTGTATCTTTATCTTAGTCACGTAATAGTCAAAACGCCTTCCTTCGTGTGTATTACTATTTTGGTTGTAACATGAAAAACCATTCTACAATCCGTATCTATCTATGGATCTGCCTATCTCCGACTGTGCCGCCCCCAACTCGACCCGTTCGCCCTGCTGAAGAGAGGAAACGCTAAGCAGTGATAAGGATCCGGGTTGTCCGCGCGGGGGGCAGGGAATATTGTGACTACATACATACATACACACATACAGCAGCAGGCTCTGGGGATATGAATCTGGAGATATAAACGGCCCCCAATAAACCTAAAGACTATCAGTAATGGTATTTAGGTAACGTACAACCTACCTAATCATGGCTATAAGGCGTGTACATAGAGGTACGTTGGGGGCGGGGTCTTCACCGGGGAGTCAGATATGAGGCGAAGCGAGATAAATATACAAGAAACAGAAAATAGTAGATACGATCTGAATTTTGGTTCATTTTCATATTATTAGAGCACGCAGTTACACTGATGGCGTACCATGCACCCACGTTGAGCCTGCATGACTCCTTGCTTGAAGTTGTCTTTTGCCCTGGCCCTTTTTTACCTTTTTAATTGGTTCGTAACATTCTGCAGATCAAGAACGGATGCCGGTAGATGGATTACGTGCAGCCTAGAACAGCACAGGGAGCTCACAGCTCACAGCTCACAGCTCACAGATCGGGCGACTTCTCTCACTTTCCTCATCGGTTCAAAATTCCGGACCAGCCCATCCGTGGATTAATTATTACTAAGATAGACATGTCTACCTGACATGGCGAGTTTCATCATCTGAATATGGCATGATTAACTTACCATTTTCGCTCGTATTGATCCCTTGAACTTGCTCGCCTCACACTACTACATACTTACTTATCCCTACCAAGTTGATAGCTAGGTTGGGGCTAGGTGTGAGGTATGTAGGCAGATGTGTACCTCTATTTGATGCTCGAGTTGTCTCCCTTAGCCCACCTACTTATAACGACACGCCCAAACACGAGTCAGACCAAATACCACAGACCACGGATCTGGGATAACGATACTCTATCTGGGTACACTTGTTTCCAATCACCGAAACGCCGGTGAGTAACGGCTTCGGTGTGCCTGCTTACTTATATATTAGTATTAGGATGAGTATTGGTAGCTGAAATTTGATATACTCACCCCTAGCACCACCCATTTCTTCATGTTTTGTGGCTAATTGCTACGTCCTTTTGCTTTGCTTCTGATTCCAACTCAAGCGTTAATACCGGTTTCCTCCCTGTCTGTCCCATCCCGTACTGATTCGGTAAATTACTAACGTGTCCGATTGTATTACACGACAGTACTCCTTCGCATTATCCCACCTAGGCCCATTCACTCACTCACTCACTCACTCACTCACTCACTCACTCACTCACTCACTCACTCACTCACTCCACGGGCTGATAGGTAATGTCCTACTTACGCCATCCATCCCGCGCCATCCGAAGCCTGTACCATACAGTACCATCAGCCCGGTAGACTTTCACTCCGTTGGGTCGCGTTTGGAGTGTTTCGAATGTGTTTACTCGGGTCGTCCGTCACGCGGGATCCTGCATTCTTTGGGGTCGAAAGGAGAAAGTCCCAGGTGAGTAAGTAAGTCGCCTGCCTATGCTGCATGCTGCATGCTGTACCCGTACCCGTAAATATGACCTCGGGAATACGTTGGCCATAACATAATACCGCGTCGCGGGTACGGTTAGCTGCATGGCGCCACCTAACCTAGACGGGGGACTAGGAAATGCAAGCAGGCAGGGCGGGCAGCCATCCAATATCCCGCGTTGGAGTTGGTGGTGTTGGTGTCGGTCATGACTATATCTGATAGCCTATATGTAGGTAGGTAGGTAAGTTCAGGTGTGACATAATGCGGCGTCACCATGAACCTTGACGCTCTCTCCCTCTCAGCTAGCAGCCAGTCGACACTGGCGTGAATGGACGGACGGATGGGACGGCTCATCGGCTCATCGGCGGGTGTTATGATGAGAATGTCCGTTTGCTTTGCCTTTGCTTTTCTTCTTCTGTTTGGGTTTGTTTTGTCGTGTTTCATCTTATCCGGAAGTATGCGTACATACATTTTCTGCCCCTTGATGGCATCGACATGCCTGGGTACCTATCTACCTACTTCTCCCAAGTAATATACCTCCACAATATTGATAATCACGCCCGACAAGTTAAAAGAACCCCGTATTATTACAACTTACTGTACATATCTCGGGACCTGGAAAAATGGTGTCAGCAGGTACACTTAACGTCTCGTATATCGGTAAGTATGTAGGTACTTCAAGCGTCTACTTACGTGAATAACTTAGGTAACACGAAAATACGATTAGTAATTAAATAAAACAGAAATATTAAAAAGTACCCAGCTTTCCGGGAACGTGGCACCGCCCTACCCTACTAAGCCCGTCGCCCGGGGGAAGTGAGCGCGAGGTGAGGTAAGGTATTTCGGTTTCCGGTACTGTCCATGATTGGTCTGGAGCTTCGGACATTGGTCTTTTTCTGTAAGACTGACGTGTGTGGGGGTAGGCAAAAGTCAATAGGCCAAGAAAGGAGAGATTGAAGTCCCCGGGAAGACGGGTCGAGCGGGAGCGGTACGTACGTGATTTCCACCGTGGAGAATCATCGTTGGCTATTCTGACTTGCCTCAGGTAGGTAGAGTATCTTAGGTAGTTCTAGGATACGTGCTTGCTTGCTTTGTCTTGCTTACGCCTTGTCGGTAGTAAATTTGTAACCGCCCTTCGGCATATTTCGTTTTTGTATCCGGTAGAAAAGAACGCTCTGGTGCATTATTAGACTATCTACAGCACAGGGCTACACCAGCACGAGACCGAAAGGTCCGTAACGGGGCGGTTACAGTTCCAAGCAGAATTTGCGGTACCTGGACGCCTTCTTCGCTCGGTTCACTGTGTAAAGCAGGACCGTAGAAAGCCGACTCTCATACTCCGGAGCGCAGAGTTATGCGAGATGTCAGGAGGAGAAGTAGTAAAACCTGGCTCTGACTATGACTTTACAAGCTATTCGTCTAACTGTCATGGCGACTAACTTACTTATCAACATATATCGTTCTCCCTTATAAGTATCAATAGTAAGGTATGCCATGCCATAGCCAACAAATACATTCACCTGTGCAGTACCGGATACATCAAAAGTATGCGAGACGCATTTCTTTTATTCCATATCTACCTATTCTAGGTACAGTAACAAAGGTCGTGGAGGCCCTCCTTGCGTATGTTTGTCCCTACTATCTAGCTTAGGGTGATTGATCATCATCGAGTCAAGTTTCCTTCTCACGAAATATTAAGAATTAAAAGGGGGGGGCCGGTCCTCCAGATCGTAACTTGTATGTCTCGTTTGGGTGTCATTGATCCATGGACTCATTCCATTCATTTGTTCATCTTTCGAGAAATAAGCCGACTATTTCCGGTCCTCTCTCCTCTTCTTTCTCTGTGAAATATCTGTCAGTCTCTTGGGTAGCCCGGGTGGCATGACAACGTTGACGACTTTATCTCGAAGTCGGTCGGGGACGAAAATGAGTGATCCGTTCGTTTGACTTTCTTGGCTCAAGGTCGACGGAGACTGATTGATTGATTTGCTGTGTAGGAGAGAGGGAAAAGACGGGAAGGAAAGAAGAAACAGTACAGTAAAAAAAGCATTTGTCGTTTATAGCCATAGTAATTGCAGTTGTAAGCAAAGCACTCTTCGCAAACTCTACCATGTAGACGACTTCTCTCACCCGTGGTGTTATGTTGTAGAGTGAACGATGTCGATTCTAGGGGATCAACTCGAAGAGCAGAAAAAGGGGTCTGATCTGATCTCCCAAAGGTGGCTAGCACAATCCTAGAGATCTGGACTAGACATTCGCGCAAAATTAGACAGCAGAAAACCAATCATGCCACCAATTTACAAAATGTTCTCTCCGGTCGTATGTCTCGTGAACTCGTAATTCATGAGTAAGAAGACGACAAATGAAAACGGTCGATTTGAGAGAGTAGTAGAGACAATCAGAGACAGACTGAACTGGCTCGGGGCAGAAAGGCAGAAAAATATGTATATGCATGTGCATACATTTCAAAGAGACCCTGCTTGTGATGAGTCTGCTCAATGAAGCCTGAGGCTCAAAGATTCTTGCCCGGACTGAACCTTAACTGCGGTAACCCATCCCCCGCTCCAAGTCAGCTATGTTGGGATCGTCGACGTAGGGATAGCCACACGGGTCGACTACGACGGAGTACGGAGAGTTGTTCTGATCGTGATTGTCAGGACGAGTAGGGAGATTCTGGGTTTGTGCTTGCTGTAGCGCATTTTGATCCGTAGTAGCTGCAGAAGCAACTGTAGCTATAGTAGTAGCAGTAGTTACTAGCGGGAGAGAGGGGTCGGTATACAAATTCGTATCGGCGTCATGGCCATTATCACCACTAGGAACGTGATGATACTGTGACTGGGACCCGTTCTCAACTGGAACTGGAACTGGAACTGCAGCTGAACTTGTTGTAGCTATTATACCTTCTGCTCCTGCAAATAGAGAAGGATCGGGATAGGAGTTCGTCTCCGGGAAGACTGGTTCATCGTGCTGCTGCGTAGGAAGCCGGGAGACGGGTGATCCCAGGGACAAGGACGGAACGGGAGACAAAGGCGTGTCTCGCAAATAAATATCAGGGTGGGGAGCCTGTTGTCGAGGATGAGTATCGCTTTGGGGGTAAGGAGTAGGGGGTCCGGTTGCGGGAACACTGATCTGTCGCGGCTCCGGAGAAAATGAGTCGAAAGCAGACGAGACAGAGGATGGGAAAGACTGTCTCTCGGATGAGGCATCAGATCGAAGGCGAGGATCAATTAAGGACTCATCCACTAGCTCGGACTGATGAGCCCCGCGACGAGACGGGAGTGTGGGAAGCGGAGTGCGGCCATTCCTTCCTGCAGGCGTGGGACTGCTCGAGTAAATTGCTCTCCTCCGACGGGCCGAGTGCAGAGACCTCACCACTGCACCCATATATTTATTTGAGAATCCACGATCAAGAGAGGCACGATAGTCCACTGCTGGGGGTGAACGTTTACGCAGCTCCTCTGTCCGTTGGGCTTCTCGTCGCTTCTGGCTCTCACGATGTACTTTTTCAATCCAAACTCGCAGCTTGCGATTAAAATCCACATTCATGCGCGCAAAGGCCATGGTCTTCGATCTGCTGATTCGGTACGGCGGACTCTGCTCCTCGACGTAGGAAACGGCGCTCCAGTGATTGGTCATGATGTAGCTCAGCACGTGGCGCACATCGCGCACTTGGACCCTCCGTTCGTGAGTCTCGGCCTTGGACTTGCCGAAGAAGCTAATATTAAGCTGACGAGCTAGTTCCTCACTGATTGCGAACCAGTTGACATCATCAACAGAGCGCTTGTTGTTCTTCTTATCACTGCGTTGCTTGCGTTGCTTGATGCGGTAGACATGTCTGATGATTTCTTCATTCTTGCAAATCAGTTCGATTACGGCGTGGAGATCCCAAGTTCCCCACTCGCGGACACTGAGCTGCTTTGGTTGCGTCTTCTCAACTGGCTTTGGGTCTGTATTGACGCCTAGGGCCGGTCCGGGGCCGGCAGCAACCTCTGGTTGATACGACATTGGCGAGGTACGCATGCTACCTTCTCAGACTGAAGCAAGTTAGAGATACACCGTAAAAGGCCGAGTAGGTAATAGACAGAAATGAATATTGAAGAACATAGCGGCGTGACCTCGAGGAAAGGTAATAGCTATTTTATGGGGATTATCAGGAGAATCTTAGAAGGGGAGGAACAGGAAAACAGAGAGACACAGAAGGAAAGAGACGGGACTATGAGGAGGTGAGAAATGCCAACGAGTGCAATGTCATACATCAAGGGGCACATCAACCGGATAGACAACAAGATATATAATTATATCCTAGAAACGAAACAGAGTGCAGACATCGACATACCTTCTAGAGAACCAACTTGGTATTTGAAGACCGATCAATTCAAGGGGATCCCTTAGAGTAAGGCTTGAAGGAGGGCTGCGGTGCAAATTGGAACACAAGGGTAGGTCTTCGTAACTGCCTGGACTCCCGTATATGTCAGTGAATGTGAGAAAAGGAGGACTTGACCTAAAGATATTAAAGGTGCGGGCGGGTGAGGTAGTGAATATGTGGCACTGCGTGCCTAGCTAATCTGCAGCAGAACACATAAACAAGTAACTAGAGCAGAGGGCAGGTAAGATATCAAGGATGCGAGGGGCTAGTAACTTACCTCTTAAGATATGTGTTGTAGTAATGAAGGCAAAAGAGGACTGGTAACATCTACAGTGAAGGACAAGGAAGAAACACCAAGTGAATGGAGAAGAGAAGACGAAGGAGTAAGGAAGGAATGGAGGGAGGGGAAAGGTGACCAAGGTGCGCAGGAGGGTAAACAAGTACCTACATGCATTGTTGTAGCTAGCCTGGTACCTAACCAAGCACCGCATGCTAATCGCGAACCTTGTCGGCGATGTACGTATGCCACTGTAGCCAACAGGCGGGCACCCCTGTAGGTCTTAAGGTACCTGTAATCGTACATATGTCTACTTCTACAACAAGGGCTTACTTGGATGATGTCGATAGCCTCTCCAGTGTGCCACCTGACTGGACCGAGCACCTAGTTCCCTAGGTAGGTACCAACAAAGCCCCAATGAAGTATTCAACAGGCCATGTACCTGACGACAACCAGACATTCATGATTCTACAGCTTCAATGCGGGGGCGTTTGGAATCAAAATCACGTAGCATTCAACAACGTTGAACCATTCACGTGCTGCTAGTAACGTCTTTGGAAAGCCATTTTAACTTGCGTTGTTTGATATAGTTAGTGGTGACAGGGTTATGAAAAGGTGATTCCCAATACTTCGACAGTCGTAACATAGACAGGTATACATACAATTATATATAGCAAGCAGATAGTATGGTATATTCATAGGGTTGCTGATCCTCACGGGCTTTATGCTGACGTTGCCAATTCACCATGACCTGGCCAATCATCTATTCTTGGAGATGATCCCAATTCTTTAACTTTCTTTATCACATTCAACGCCGTCCAGATGCCGCAGTATTGCCTCATCACCCCCTTCTTGTGCCTGTGGCCTGTTGACCTTATTGATAGCCTAGTATATACCCTGAGTCCGATACTGGAAGGTATCATATCTGGAAGTTATTAGTCATCTTGATTCTTGAAGTAAATAAAGGCCCTTGGGAGCAGGCTGGATGACTTACAGTCGTGTGTAGTAGCTACCATAGGATTTAGCTATCAAGTCATTTTCAACAAAGTTCTCGGCTTCATCAGCACTTAGGTGCAGCTGAAAACGTTGGCGTAAAGCTGCGGTTGTCTGCACCATGCCTGCTGAGTAGCACGGCATCTTTGAATCCCTTCCCATCATGCTAACAAGATCGATGATATTGTCCGCCGATCGCCGAAGTGCTTCGTTGGGTTAGCCAAGTTTGAACACACGAGGTATTGGTGCTCCCTGAATCCCACGCCGGGAAAGACTGACCTTGGAATGCTTGTTTGCATAATGTTTTGTAATCTTCAAAATCTGGGGAACCGACGCCGCCCAACACATCAACGTACTCCTGGGTGAGTTTGAAGGGGGCGGCTTCAAATCCAACTGACCCCGGCGAGTTGGACAGCATAAATCCAAAATCGATATGTATGATATGTCCTTCGTTATCGATGAGGACGTTGCCGTTGTGACGGTCTTTCAACTGTAGAATGTATTGTATCATGCTGTATGCCGCGAGGGACCGCTTGAATGCGTCTACGGCACTCATATACGGCTCGCTGTCCGGCTTGCCGAAGGTCTTGAGCCAATGATCCTTGAGAGTGGCAAAGCGCCTGCGCGTGTTGACACCTGAGTCATTCGACGACAATGTCAAGCTGCGCTTCAGCGAGTGTAGAGAGACGCCATTGGTAATCGTCTCGATGAGACCAGACGACTCGCCCGTGACGAGAATCTGCATGAGCTTGACCCAGACAGGCACGCCCGCGTCAACCCAGATCTTGTGACACACCTGGATCAGCTGACATGCAAAGGCCTCTTGCCTCAGATCGGAACCCGTCTTCACAATGACACTGACAAGGTCCCAATTCTTCATCCACCCATATGGTGAGCTCTTGCGAATGCGTTCTTTCTTAACGTGCCAAGCCTCCCCAAAAACAGCCGCGCTTGGGTCGTCGCGGTCTCCCTTTTTCTGGACTCCGCCGGTCATGGCATCGTTTTCCATCCTAGCAGCGCCGGCAATTGAATTGTTGCCAGCCACATAATCATCATCCATGTCGCCTTCTGAAACTGACGAGGTTGCACTTGTCTTGGCAATGATCATGTCAAAGGTAGGACCTTGGCCATCATCCAAGTCAAAGCTTTGTTCCTCGAGACTCTGCATGCTTGCGATGATCTTCGATCGGATGGCCGCCACTTCCTGCTTGGGCCGCTTCCCACTTGTCGCTTCTAACTGCGCCAGCATCTGGGACGCTGTGCGCATATGGGTCGCCAACGCGGAGAAGTCAGGCTGTTCGTGTGTATTGCGATGGCTTGGAAATGCCATCTTTTGAAGCGCTCCCGGGCTGCTGGACCTAGACATCGACATAATGGAATTCCTCGGTGTCGATTCCGAGGTTAAGTTCGTCAAACCATTCGAAGTAGGCTTACGAACCAACTTTGCGGGCTTCTTGTCTAAGATATCTTTGTCAAAGGCCTTAAGCATAGGTGAGCTCCCTAAATCGCCAGACGTGGGTTCAAATACGCTATCAACCTTTTCATGCTCTAATGAAGTTGAACGTTCACTTGCGGGCGTTCCCAAAGCGTCCGACAGGTCGAACAGTCGCCTACGATTGTTTTGTTCCGACAACAAGGTGCTTAGTAGGGTCTGATTATCCATCGAACTTGGATCGAAGGTGAAGTCGTCTCGAAGAATCTCGATCATGAGTAAGAAGGGCACTTTTTCGGCGCTATTCAGCACTGTAGACTCAGCTGGGTTAACCCGGACTATACGATGGTGCCGACTCTTTGCAGGAGAACCATCGACGAGTGTCGGTGGACAGAGAAGCGGTATATCTAGTTCCGCAGGTAAATCTCTGTCGATAAGTGCAAGTTCAGCCCGCAAAGCACTGAGACGAGCTGGCTTAGGTACTACAACGAGCCTATTCGAAATGTCCTCGAGCGCTGATAGGAACAATGTCTGTGTCCGGAAATAGTTTTGTCGGAGCAAGCTGCTCTTTTGCTCTGTCGTCATCTCGGCAAGACTGAGAATCGTCTTGGCATGATGAGAGTGTCTGCGGGATATGGATTCGGTTGGACGTGGCAATCTTGCCGAAAGGGGCGTTGTAGGGCGTGTGACCGTTCTAGGGGGTCGCATCTCTGGCAGTGGAAGAGATGAAGAGCTCAATCGTGCATCTAACATCCTCGACTCGGTCAAGCCGGGTTTTGCAACGGCTTGCGCGCCGCTTATATTGACTCTTGAAGAGTTCGGCGACGAAGTCAGGGGACTCTGAGTTTGGTTATCGGCGTGAGAAACTTTCGTCTCATGAAGGCTGCCGGTTCTGCTTCCATCTCGCTGCCGCCGTGACCTAGTTGAGGCCCCATTTACCGTCTGACTTCTTGCTATCTTGAATTGGACCGAACCTGATTCGGAAATAACGTCACCGGTTAGCTGGGATTTTCGTGCTTGCGCAACAGCGAGTGGTCCGGCCCATTGTGATAGCAGAGGTAATCCGACGCTGGCTAGGACGAAGCCGGCCAGGACGGTAACGGGGAGAACGTTCTCCGTGATCTTCTCATGTCTCGCAGAATCGGAGAGCCCGAACACTATGTGTTGTACTTTGTTGTAAACTCTCCGACAGGTTTTAAAGGCTTGTGTCTGGGGGGTCGGAGCGAGGTCGTGCAGGTAGGTTTGGAAAAGCCAGAATGTCTAAGATATTGCTCAGCAGTTGATCCCCCGGGACACAATGGGATAGATGAAAACCGACCAGAAGTGCAGCGCTGACAGACTCTTCACATAAATCGAGCAAGAATTCCTCCAGGGCCATAGACTCATTATCGATACTGATTATAAGGTGGCATAGCTGCGGTAAAAAGAATTCGATGTCCTCGTACGGGAACTGACGGAGCTTGGAGCAAAGAACGTAATGGATACCGACATGATCTGCATATCGGCTACAATATCGCATTCGCACACGCACAAAGTTAGCTTGAATAAGCTTGCGGTCGATTCGATGGACTACAGCCCGTCATGACTTACGATAGATATGAAACGGAGAGAAAAGGGTTCTGGTTGAAGACATCACTCTCAATAAATCGTTGGAGCAGATCCCAAGACATAGCGAACTATGTAACTACGACGCTCTCTTCTATCTCTTATAAGGACGGGGACGGAACCATGTCACCTGGATTGGGCTTTGAAAGGGAACATCGGAAGGGCGTCTACCATGGCTGCGGTCGTCAACAACTCAACACAGCATGGGGTGCACGGATGAACTGTGTGCGCATCACGGGTTGAAGACAAGGCAAGGCAAGGCAAAGCAAGGCAAAATGCGAGACTAGGTAGTAGGTGGAATTGGAATTGACCTGCATCGAGCAAGTGTCAAGATGGAAGTACCGTTCCGATCACGCGTGCAGCCCCGTTCTAAAGATGTTACCCAGTAGGCATTAGCGCTTAGACTTAAGAGAGTTATTTCCTACCTACCAGATAAGGTTTGAGTTAGCGGATATTAGGTAAGAAAGCCATCTATCCACCTACCTATTCCACCAATACTACCTCGACTTGCCTCATTAAGTTTAATTTCTCCCACATCTGTACCTTTATTATCAACTCTACCGAGCCGTGCCTCGCTGTCGAACGGGACCTTTTGATACCAAGTATCATACTAGACTGAGTGATCTACCATAATACCTCATGTCACAAATCGTAGCTTATTGAACTAGGCTATCCTTCGTGAAAACTATGATGCTTAGGGACGTATTCAGATATTCGAGCTCATCCGATTTAGAGATATCCGCATTATAACAAAGCCATCCCTTTCCGTAGGTGGCATGGATACTCCCAATAAAGGCGGGCAGAGAAAGAGTTGATATCTATATAGGTCAGATGAAGGGTGAATCAAGATTGATCACTCCTGGCCTGATTGCGGCTTGCTACTAGCACTCGTTGTATGCTGTACCCCTCGTCGATAATTTTCAGGGGTACGAAACCATCAAAGCGGGGTGGCTATTCATCGCAACATTCAACAAGCCTCAGGTAGGTTGGCATCCAGGCAAATACCAAGGTAGTTAGAGCAAACAGGTACGTATATGAAAAAGCAAACGGGCGCAAAGCATTAAACACAGAAATAGCCCCATAGGAGAGGATCAGGACACGGTATGCTCTCCATCTTAAATAAGGATGTGTAATAGAAGTCAGTAGTTGAGATGCTGCCACACCCATAATATGGATGCTGAGAGTAGATATGTAAGTAGGTAGCATAGCGTAAATAAACATGCGCTTAGAATGCTCGCATTTGTATAGCCCACGGTACTTCCACCAGGCTCAAGTCAGAACCTCCTGAAGCATGGAACGCCAAAGCCTTAACCACCGCGCCCGTTCTGCACTGTTCCAGGTCCCTTGCTGGCCACAATAAGCCCCGTCTCTGTAAAATAGGAGTAGCCCAAACCACCAACGCCGTTACCAATGCTCCTGACACTTTCGCTCATTGCTTCTTAACGCCGAAACACGAAACCAGCCATCATGATGCCCGTGATACTTGGTCGAAACAAAGTGATTGAGCAAGAAGCTTTATGCTGCCGCCTTTCTCTTACGACCGCCGCCTCGACCCCTCTTCTTCACTTCTCCTGCATCGCCCTCGTCGTCGGTATCGCTCTCCCCTTTCGATCTGCCGCTGCTCTTAGCCCCTTCCTTTTCTTCCACGACCTTGGCAACGATGTCACGTAAGAAGTCCCATTCATTAGTTGAGTCTATTGCCTGCTTCAACATTGCTGCAGTGATGCGTTTGGAGTTCCTGTCTTTGGCTACCTCGGCGCTCTTTTGTACAAGCTGCACCATAAACAGCTCCAGTGCTTTGCCTACCGCGATCGGTGTCTGTTGCGCGACCTTGCCCACCTCTTCGTCGGCCTGCATTATTCGCTTAATGCGAGCGGTAGGGAACTTAGTTCGAACAGGCGACTCCATAATCTCGGGTTCCTTTGCCGCTTGGGCAGCAGCCTTGCCTCGTTGCATGGCAGTGGTATTGGTGTTTGATGGTGTTAACTGGTCAAAGACCAGAGATTGTTGTTTTTGTTGTTGCTGTTGTTGCTGCTGCTGATATTGGGGCGTATCTTGGGTCGCCGACAAGAAGTCCGTAGAAGTAGGCGGTTCGGTGTAGGGTGGGGAGTACGATGGCACCGCTTGTGGATGATAACCAGGCTGGCGTGGAGGCAGGTATTGGGGTTGCTGTGAATGATAATATTGTTCGCCGGATTGACGAGGATAAGAAGAAAAGGACGGGGTCGAGGTATTGTTATCGTATGTAGTATGAGGGTTTGAATGCGCTTGTCGGTTATGATATTGATACTGGAAGGTATTGTGGTCTGCAATGGTAGCGGTACCCGTTGCCGCTGAGCTATTGCTGCTATTGTTATTGATATTATTATAGTACTGAGCTTGGTAGTGGTGGTGGGGCGGTTGTGATTGTGGTTGGTTGAGACCGTGTGATCCCCCTAGCTGCGTTTGTACCTGCGCCCGTGCTTGCGCCTGCGCTTGTGCTTGTGCTTGAGCTTGAGCTTGAGCTTGAGCTTGTGTCCGTGCTTGGCCCTGGTGCTGCTGTTGTTGCTGGAAGGAATAAGGGTTGACAGGGTTCGAGAACGTGTCTAGGTAGTTGTAATTGGACCTAGAAGAGATCGAGGGAACATCGGAGCCAGAGTAAAAGGAAGACAAGTCGGGTGACCTGGGTGCATATGAACTGTCTCCGGTCGCAGACATGGTCCACCAAAAACCAAAGTCAAAAAAAAGTCTCTGGTTTGTCTGAGCTAAGGGCTAGAAAAGTAAGTTATCAGGGATAAGAAAGACTTGGGACAAAGAAACCCGACCGTTCTAGGAATTGTGGGGTACCAGTTCTGGTCTCGAGCTCTCTTTAAAGCCTCCTTTTTTTGGTTTTCTCTTGCCGATTCTTTTCTTTTCCTTTTTTTTTTTGGATCAACTCTTAGCCGTCTAGCTCTCTTTCCCGCCCTTTTTTTTATTTTATTTTTTTATAAAAAAATCTGATTTCCAGTTCGTTCACTGTCGGGAAATGCGCCGGCGGCGTGGTATCCGTCTTAGTGGCCGAGTTATTAATCAGATGCAGATGGACAGGGAGAGATATCCCTGTCTCCGCAGCACCTAAGGGTGAAAATTGAAATATGGATGGATGGATTGATGGATGGCTGGGAAAACACAGTTGCTACAATCATATGAGTATGTAAGTTGCAGCACGGTTACTACTGCTGTCGATGTTGCTCGTTGCAAGCACAGCACACAGCACGAGGATAGTAACTTGGAAAGAGCCTTAGAAATGTTAAAAGTCCTTATACACCCGAGCTGGTCCAGGGCTCCGGCGTGACAGAATAAAGGGGACTTGAAGGCTTATGTAGGTGTCCAACCACCTATACACATGCAACAACGATAGGCCGTAGGTGCAGAATCACAGCCTCTTTCTTTTCTGGATGCAGTGGGGTCAGGCGGATGTCCTAACTTGGAACTCAAAAAAGCACAACAGGAATTCTGATCTAGAATTGCTATTGGATGCTTGGAATGCCCAGAAGGAAACAGTTTACTGGTTCAAGGCATGCAAATAAGTGGTTTTCTACTGCGTCCAAAATCTCCCAGGTTTAGATAGGCAGTAATGGCCAACAAGAGAGAGTTGCATGTGAGAAAGAAACGTCTCTGTTACCACAAGCTGTTGCTTGAATTGCGGGCGCCGAGAGGTGTTCGATTTAGCTACGCAGGTCCTGCGCAGCTATATACCGGTAGGCGGTGGGGTGATTAAATGATTGGTAGGGATTGCCAAAGATAGAATTAAGGTAAAGTTTGGTCCGATTCCGTGCGGTCTGTATGGTCAAGTAGGGTAGGTGGATGACCCAGGTGGCTTGAGCTTTCGATTTGTGGTGACGTATACCGAATGTGGGTGGGTAGGGAGGTAAGTTTTTGTGTATTAAGGTCGTATGTGAGTGCTTTTGCTTGTACGTTGTAGCCTGAGAGGACGAGGGAGGTCGGTATGCTAGCCGTATGGTATGCCAGGTCCAGGCAGGTTGTCTTCGAACCAGGAGGTGGGTGTGACTCCCTTTTGAAGTCTCTTATGGGTGGCGAGTGTCCACTGTTTTATATTCGATCACACACCGAAACGAATCAGGGGTCCCATCCCACCAGCTCCAACAGCCCGCTTGAAAACACGGTACTTACTCGCCCAGGACTCGCCTACCTGCCTGTACATATTCATACACTACGGTGATCTGCAGCCCGAACAGCAACGGTAGGCAGGGCTTCAGGCAGATGGTATCTAATCAGGTACTTAAGGCACGCCGCACGGCTCTATCCATGGTAACACAATATGCACATGGAAGGAGGCCATTACTTGGTATGTCTCCAGTCGATGCAAAATCCACATACTACTTATTCGTAGGAGTATATTCCTGAATATCAAGGTAGCTCAGCAGCCAATGCAGTGTGTACGAATTTGGATGCATACATGTACCTACCTAATGCTGTACATTCACCTACAGCATACATCTGTACGCAGAAACTAAGTACTATGTTTGTTCCCCACTTAGACAGCTTTGCACCCGTGTCTAGTACAGATGTATTTGTTAAGATTTTTCTTCTTTTGCCGTCATGCTCACTAAGTACATACGTATGATGACTCTTCAACGCCAGGTTGGTTGGTAGCATTTGCTGGTGTTCCTAGTCAATAGGGGCTCTTTAGATGGTCTGACATATTGCAAAGCAACTATAACTCATTACTAGCTATCCTAGCTATCCTCTTTTCGAGCGCATCACTTGGTTACATTCGTGCTTGCGAACTGCATGAACATGCCAAGACTATATAATACATAGTACATCTGTACAAACTGAAAGTATTGCCCATATGACCCACTTTTCATGCACTTTCTGTTTTCTCTACCTACAAAGTACTCGTGCAGGCACAAGGTTAGATGCTCGGTGCCTATTTTTTCTTCGCGTCCCTAACAGCTTACATCAGCCGCCAACGTCTACCTACCTCATCACTCTGGGTACCTAAACCTGGGTGAGGTGCTCTCTTCGCAAAGCAGAGATCATCTAATCTAGAAATCTTCTCTAGATTCAAGCCGCCCCCTAGATATAAACTGAGAGGCTAGAGTGTTCAACGCCACATCCGTCCGACAAGCGATGGTGTTTGTTCAACTGGCCTTACTTCCGATATGAGCCTTCCAGTCAACGGACCAGAAAGGCGATGCCTCGGCCTAGGTAGGTCTTCAGGTATCTATCCTATTGTGCTGTCACAGCTCTTCTACTTTCTGCAACAGGCTTTACCTGGTAATGTCTATCCGTAGCCCATACCCACACAAGTGTTGCTGGCTCACACCCTGGGCTGCAGTAGTACTATTAAGCTTTACTCGCCTACAGTATATATATGAGACTTCAGCAGGCACTACATAGTCGCTAAATCGAGCTTCCAGGCCATGGATGATGATAACTATGGTAAAGAGCTTTTTCGGAGATCCATGCATGCCAATCATTTAGAAGCCGGGTGCTCTTGTACCAAGGTTCCTCTATGACTGGCTGGTCGATGATGGCATTACTTGATCTAATCTGACATGGCCTGACTTTTCAAGTCACTACATACTATCTACTAAGAATATTCGAGGAAGCACATGGAGATTGACTGCGCTCTTTAGACTCTACCTCTAATCTGTTGAACTATGTTTTTCAGACCCTCCAGTCGTCTTGCGGAACCATCACTGAGAAACAGAGAGGCAACCGGCCAGACGTGAATACCGCCACGTTGCCCTCGACTACTGACCTCAACACCATTTTCCTCCCAGAATCGGACCAGGTCCTCGATTTCAGCGGCAAAGACTTCTTCAGTACCATACTCCAGGTATATCCCATGCGACGGACAAGCTTGGTACCACCACAACACGTCCTTGCACCGACCCGGGGATAGTAGGGGGTCGTCTGGTGAAGCATAATCTCCAGCATACTCTTGGGAGTATGTATGTAAAGTTTTGATGTCGAGGTAGTCACTCCTAGTATTTTGGTGCCTCTCTGATACAAGTGTCACCCAAGGAGAGATGAGGACGGCAAGGACAGGTTTCTCAAGTCGCCACTCCCTAATTCCGCCCATCAACCTCACATGATGATGTGGATTTGCAAGATGCAACAGCAAACTAAGGATGATCGTGGCACCGGCAGAATCCCCACTGACACAAACCCTTCTTGCATCGCCCACCGTAGACAGAACATGTTCGTAGCCAGCAATAGCTTCATTCAACTGCTTAGGAAAGCTACCATCAGGTACGAGGGTATAATCCAATGCGAAGATTGAAGGGTTTTCATATCCCGCATCTCTCAGAAGATCGAGCCATGAGAGCAGGAATTCCAAATAGAAGTATGGTGAACCCATAGAAAAGCCTCCGCCTTGTCTACTGTCAGCAACTAGCGTTCTTATGTGATTTGGACTACTCAGCTCGCCTTACCATGGGCGTAGTATACACACAGATCCGGTTGTCTTGTCCGATCCTGGATTATCCAAATACCTCGAAATTTCTCCTATCCACGGTTTTTGTGAGCCCTACTTAGCAATATTTGACTGTCCAGGCTACTTCTACTTACAGTGCGATGCTCATGCCAATAAACCGGGGATTTGAGATAGCCATGTCGCATCATTCGGAATCTCAGAAAAGGCAAGGCAACAGCTTTGGAGAAGAACACCCTGCCGATCCGGGGAGGCACGTTGGCAAAGGCATAGCGAATGCATCGGGTGACGAAGTCTTCGAATGGTGATGCCTGGCGCACAAATGGGGACTGCTCTTCCCGCCTGGAGAAATAGCGTTCACAGATGAAGCTAGACGGGAGTTGGAATACTAGTGTCATAGGTCAGTTGAATTTACTCCCAAAAGTGTAAAGACTAAATTATATCATCCTATGCCCACGATGCACTTACATAGGAAAGGAAGACATTGTAGCACGACTGCTATCGTCCCCAGAGCGCCAACTTGTATCAAGAGTTGCGGTGTGAGAAATATGCAAAACACCACTACGGAGTTTCGCAGTTAGTCAACACGATCATCTACTACCTGATGGATGATGAATTATCATGAGCAGGCAGGCTCCTTCCTTGTCAAACTCAACTCGACTCACAACAAGTCATGCCAATCATACGACATAGTAGATAAGTGAGGCATCGTGACGAAGACGACATCAAAAATAGAAACCTGCATACCGCAATCCAGGTACGACACCGGGCCTAGAATCATCTTTGCGATCGAAAGCTTCTGGAGATTTCGTCTGATGTTACCTCGTCTTCATCTTTTGCTAAGTATGCTTCCGTTGACATGTACTTAAGAACACGTCGATGTTGATGAGATTTGTCACGGTCCTGGGCAGTTGCACTCTGCGAAAGAGTCAATATGCATACATAGATTTCTATTAGATATGTGCTATGTAGGTAAGTAGACAATGAATTGGCATATTAGATAGTAGGCATGTACTAGGAGTCATAGATGAATGGAGCTATACAAATTCAATTGCCGGTTGTTGTGATGCTGTACCTATACTAGATAGGTGTCCAGATAAGCTAGGTATTGGCGGGAGATATGGGTAATACAAGGGGCTGTACCAAAGCTATCACGGTCGCCTGTTTGTATAAAATGCAGGTAGGAGGGAGCCACGTGAAAATTAGGGTGGTAGCTTTTAGTTACCTACATGCCCAATCGTCACCGGAATGACTTCAAGTAAAAGCAAGGAAGAAAGAACGAAGGTAAATTGTATGTAAGTAGGTACGTAAGCCTCTAAATGTGGGTGAGGCTTGTCCGTTGTGACCTTACCTAGGTATTACACGCGTAACCGCGTGCCTTTACTTCCCCGGCCGTCCTATCTCACCCCCTCAGTCAAAATATCGAAGTGGGTTTAACCTACGAAATAAACCCCTAGCTTTGACAAACACGACAAGTTTTATGCCTACTATTTACATACATGCTCGCAAAGTGACCTGTAGTTATCTACACAGGCGTTTTTGAGACAAGTAACTCGGAATTCGAAGTTGTTGGTAGGGTTGTTCATGCTGCTTATAACTACATGTGAGAGTCACTCGGATTATAAGATCAGTCCGGAATTAACAAGTGTGTATAAAATGGGTATTTAGGATGAGTATGGGGCAAGATGTTCTAATCATCGGCTCTATTAATATCAGAGATATACAGATGACGAGTAAATGTTCAGAAAGAGACGACGTGTCGCTTCGGAATATTATTATAACCTCTCTCTCAAGCTATTCAGCGACAAGTTGCCAGATCAATTCTTCGCAACGCTCAAAACCCTCTTCTCCATCTCCTCAAAAGCCCCCAGGACATTCCCATACATCTTATACTCCTTCTCTCTATACCCATCGTCGACCTTCTGAATATTCCCTTCCTCCTTCCACCGCGCACCAATGAGCTCGTCAAAGCTCTCCCGCTTCTCCCCGTCGCGCTCGCACGCCCAGAGAGCCTTATAAGCACCGCCTAAGGCACAAGCATTTCCACCGACGTCGAGACGATACACGCCCTCCGCGCCGCCCAACACGTCACCGAAGACGCGCGCGATGGCAGGGTTCAACGAACCCCCGCCCACGAGGTAGATACGGCGCGGTTGCGCGGGCAAGTCCCCGATAGCGGACACGAGACCCTGCGAGCGCAGACGCATAGATAGCGCCTGCGACTCGACGATGATGCGCGCGTCAGCTTCTGCTGTCCACTTCGTCTTCGTCGAATCCGAATCATGGTGTTCGGAGAGCGACGATCCGTCTTGTGCGTTGCATGTGTACCGCCACGTGCCAGCCTGGACGTTTGGTACGATTTCGGGCAAGGGGAAGTATAAACCGAGCTTTGCTGGGTCTCCCTCCTTAGCTATGTCGAGCGGCGGGGTCCCGAGAACGGAATTATTGAAATTTGCCCACGGGTCTTTCTCATCGGGACCGGGCTTCGGCAGCGTGTCGCGGACTTTCTCGCGCGCTAGCCCGCCGTTCTTGTAACATAGCATGAACATGTAATGGCCCTTCGTGGTAGGGTGGTTCATGAAATGGTACGAAGGGTCCGGCTTGTAGTTGGGTGTATTCATGAGGAACGTGCTAGAAGTACCGAGCGAGACGATAGCGTCGAGCGGGCGCAGCGGCAGAGAGAGGATGGTAGCAGGGTTATCTCCCGTGAAGGCAGTGATGCGACAGTCCGGGGTGAACCCGAAGCGCTCTACGAAATAGGCCGACACGTGGCCCAGGATCACGCCGCCGTCCGTCGGTACGTCGCCGAGCTTTTTGCGCAGGGCCTGCACGCCCTCTGCGCCGCCGGCCGTGAGCTCCAGCAGCTGCTGGTTCCAGGCCTCGGCGTTGATGTCCCACAGGTTCATGCCCGTCACGTCACTGATGTCGAAGGGCGCGATAGCGCCGAGGAAGACGGAGGCGAGGAATGAGGAACAAAGAGATATGCGAGATGTTGCGTCGTAGACTTGTGGACGCCGGCGTCGCATCCGCAGGATCTGCGTGCCTGTGAAGCGCTGTCACGTGCAATGAAGCGTCAGTCACAGCGAAACAATATCAGAGATGGAAGGCTACGGATGTAAGTTAGACTCACGTGATGCGCAGAGCTCCCCGAGGCGTCGGCAAGCTTTTGGCGACTACCAAGATGGGCATCAAAGTCATCGCATTCCTTCTGTGTACTGTGATCCTGCCAATTGGGCGCGAACTCGTAAGCGAACACATGATCCAGCTGCCCGAGAAGTGGGCGTTTGGGATCGAGGCTCTTCAGCGTCGCTTCGGCCTGGTCGTTCCAATACACGCTCGAGTGCTGCTGGCCCGAGCCGCTGATGCCCTTGATCCGGTCCATCGGACAGCCCTTTTCTCTCAGGCGGGTGAGCACCAGGTCGACGGCCTCCACCCACATGGCCACGGGCTGGTACACCTCCCCCTCATTCTCGTTGATGCGTACGCCCTTCTTGATACTGTATTTCGCGGCGAAGTCGGCGTCGAAGTCGACTTTGGCTTCGGATACGACCGTCAGGTCGGATGAGATGACAATTGCTGTTTGATTCCTGTTGTTAGTTTAGGATGCTTTGACTAACGTCACATGCTTTTATCTTTCGCATCACGGGACCGAGACAATATCAAGTACCTCGGAATGGTAAGGTAGAAAAATGTAAGCTGGGGAAAATATAATTGTAGCTTACCTTTGAGTTGCTGGGTCGAGAGGTCGAAACCCAGGTAAAGGGGTCCAGAGCTCATGTTCAGTGTCTCAGTTTCTTCTCTTCCACTTGCTGTGTAGGTACCTAGTTGGTATGCTTGAGTTTCTATTCTAGGATATCAGATGCACGACGCAATTGGGGTATAGCAGGGTGTCAATAACAGCAAGCAGTCTACTAAGGAACGCTGTCAAAAGTTGTTTGAAGAAGGGAACGGGTACGATATAAGGATTTCAACATAGTAATGAGTTAATAAAAAGAAAAAAAATTAGAATTTATTGAGGGCTACCGATTTCACGATATCTATCGAACAAACTAATCTTCGAATGGACGGGATTGGAGAATTACTGATGCAAGCTTGACGCCGTCGACCCCACGATCCGCGAGAGCTTGACCCAGGCTTTCGTCCAGGCGCGGGGCAAGTCAATCCGATAAGCTCCCCGACTCGTGGCATTTAGCCTAAACAGCATCCGCGCCAATCAACAAACATTTCAGCATTTTAGTAGTGGTGCTACTGTGAAACTTAGACCATGTGCCCCTAGATCTCGAAGCTCTACGCTAGCCGGGCATTATTGGCTGTGTAGGGGAGGCTTGGAGGGGAAATATATTGGTTAAAAAAGGGCATCTGCAACATAGTAAGACATGTGGGATAACATCATGAGTTTTTTCACCTTCTGGTCATCATTCAAAGAAAGAAAGGAAGAAAGATTCAAGTAAATGTGCCAAACAAACGTGTGGATCAATATCTATTTACCAGCAAGAGAAGAGCTGGCTCAACTGTGTCTGCAGTTATACAACGCCATTTTGATGCATCTTTTGGTATAGTACATCCAACCTTCCTGAAGAAAGCCCAGTTATCCACTCGTGGACAGCTTGATTAGATATCTCAACCGTGTGGATTTGCCAAAGTCCTGCCACCAAATGAGATCTTAAAGGCCAATGAACGCCCCAACGCCGTCGTTGTCGTGGCCATAAATATGACACAAGTTCACACGCCATGCATACTTATTTATTTGTTTTTGTGATGAGCTTCATCGTCATGGTGGTTGTATTTGTCGTCTTCAGCTTCGGGTTCGGGGCTCGACCTAGGGCTAACATCGCCAGGGATGAACTCGTCGAACTTGGGTGCCACAGTTGCTTCTTTGGGGACAAAACGGACCCGGACTCTGCGCACGCCTCGAACCTTGCTTCCAACTCTACTTCTAACACCATCCTCAACCTTTCTTGCTTGCTCTACAGTCCATGTTCCAGGGACTGCGACCTCCAGATCGATGAGATAATTCTGGCCTGACTTAATACCAGATACATCCCGGAGTTCAACTTGATGTCCCTCAGGTATGTCAGGGAAAGCCTTGTTTACTTGTTTTCGGACCGAGGACTTCACTTCGTCGTCTATGCTTCGGTCGGCGAGCTCGAAGAGAGCAGCAAGGGTGTTTTCTGCACCAGCCTTCACTACCATGAGTGATATCAGGAGGCCGCCGACAGGATCCAACCATGCTGCGTGCTGAAAGAAGTTTGCTCCAAGGATGACCGCCAACGTGACAATTCCAGTAAGACTATCAATGCGATGGTGAACAGCGTTGGAAGCAAGAACGGAGGACTTTCGGTCTCGAGCGACTTTCATAGCTGAGAGGAAAACGCCGTCAGTCGCGGTGTTCATGTGCCATTATGAAGCAAAACAAAGGGAAAAGGGCACTCACTTGCTTGGTACAGCCATTCTTTGATCGCTACTGTACCTGCTGCAAGCCAGGCTGCATGAAGACTCGGGATGACACTTGCATGGTCGTGACCGTGACTGTGCCCATGTGCGTGTACGTGTGCGTGCGCGTGTGAAGCCAGCTCCATGGCAGCCGCTGGGTCGAGGAAGAAGTGGCCATAGAGGGTGAGGAGACTTCCGTATCCCATCCAGAGACCGCCAATCAACAGCATACTGGACACACCCAGCGAGCCCAAGCTCTCAACTTTGCCGAAGCCAGTAGGGAAGTTGTCGGTCGGTGGTCGGAGGCTCCAAGAGATAGTCGCGAGAGTTAGCACGTCCGAGGCGAGGTCCGTAACACTGTGGATAGCATCGGCAATCATAGCTTGGGAGTTGAATACATAGCCACCAAAACCCTTGGCAATGGCCATACCCAGGTTCGAGTAGAGACCAATTCGAGTAATGCGCACACCTGCGTCGTTCTTGTTCTGCGAGGTCAAGTACACATTGTCATGATGGTGGTGGTGGTGACCACCATGGCCGTGTTTATGACCGCTATGTGGCCTTGTCTGAGTGACAGATGTCATTGTGGGCGAGGAACAGAGGAGAGAGCGTGATGAAGGAGAGTGAACATAAATAGTAGGATGAATGAGTGAATGCGACAGAGTCGCCCTAGGCGCAGAGGCAGAAAAGGTTTGCAAGACTCGGCGACCCTGCAGAATTGGCTGCTGTTGCGACTGTTGTAGTGATTTCTCTAGTAGTTGTAGACAATTGTTCGGTCGGCGACCTATCTGGATGATGGGCCGGTTAAAGGTGGTATTGCAACTCGAATTGCGTGGCCGTGGCGTCGACCAACTAGAGGGCCCAGGGCCAGTCCCGGGACAGCGGCCTAGGCTCGGCCTACATCGCACCAACATAGGTGACACGAGTCTCTGCCCTGCCCTAGAACAGGAGGGGCACTGGTATCAAGACACGTTTCCCCTGCGGATTATGGGCCTTGTCTATACCCATTCAAGGACAGACAAATAGATGGCTGGCTACAAAAGAAGAAAAAGGAGCGGAAGAGCACGGGCCGTAGGAGGGACACGTATCGGAATGTGGGAGGGATTCAATTGAGATGTTCAACAAATATATGAGACGGGATTTTTGGTAGGCACCTGGGCAGGTTAGTGGTACGAGGAAGTGATTCGATAGCTCTTGCATGTACCCTATATGGAGGTACGTACCGAAGGTACCGAATCTCGCACGGAATGCGATAATTGAACCTTACAAAGTACATCTGTGCAAGTGGGACTTGAGAGTCCGTTACCTTTGGGAACGCCTTGGTTCATTCATTCACTGTTGGGAGTGTTTAGGTACTTACCCGAGAGCTCTAAGCTCTTATATTCAAGTTGGAAAACTTGACTCTAGCGCAGTATCAAGTCGGATAAGTATATTGCAGGAAATAGGTATAACTAACAGGGGGTTGATTGCCTGCCAATGCTCTTTAAAACTTGAAGCTGCTACAGCTGCAGAGGTAGAATAGATCTGAACCTGATACAGATACTGACCAGCTGGGAAAACCCCTGTCTTTGCATCGGCATCTGATGCCAACATTACCCACTGCACGAACAACCCATGTTCTCCCGCGTCATATGTTGTATGACGTGTTGCTTCCAGTGCAACAACAGCTCTGCTACAGCTGGCAATTCACACAAAAAGATCTTACGTAAGGTCAATTTACAAGAAAATAGATCAAAAATATCAAATCCTCCCCCGGACAGGCTTGAACTGTCAACCTCTCGATCATCTGCTAGAATAACAGTCGAACGCGCTAGCCAATTGCGCCACGGAGGATTTATTGCTGACCAATCACTTGTTTGCTGATGGATGTCCAACTCTTTACAGTTTGGACATATATATTCAGCATAGTTTTTAGACATAGGGTCTATGAATTATAGACCCTCCTAATCTATCAGTCAGCGGTTTCTTAAGCCAGATGATTTGTTTAACATGCTAAAGCGCCAGGTACTAGTAACAGTGCATACAATAATATCATGTAGGTGTGTTCATTATGTGCTGCATGTATATATTGATAAGCTACTATTGCTGCATCTGTACCTGGGAAGCTAGCCTGATGAGCGCGGAATGTCTTTTTATACCTAGGCTGTTGTGATAGAGAAAATATTAGGTTAGGCAGGTATGGTCCAATGTACATCCATGATAGATATTCAAGACAAAGAGAAAGATACTATGAGCACTCTGTAGATACGGTCTTGTAAACTTCTGTTCCTTGCCGTGGATAAAGCAACACGATAGTTGGAATAGGATAGCTACAAGAATAGGTTAGTAATGAAAGGGAGTACCAGAGTCCCAAATATACTCTGACCATTAAGCAGAGATATAAGTTTTCAAGCTAGGAAGACAAAACTCAGGTGACAGCGTGCTTGATAATATATGCTGGTCACTTCTAGTAGAGCAAAGCAACATGAGGCTCATTGCAGTTCTTTGAACTCCTGCAGTCCTTACCCACACAACATTATTCTCATGATTCCTTTTCATGTAGGTTTAACAGCACAGGTACAGAGAATAGAAGAGTAGTTGATATAAATACAGCACCTATTATAACAAACACCTGTCATAGACAGTTCCCATTACATTGCCAATGAGATAGACAGTCAGGAAGTTGTATGTAACCCATCATTGTCACTTTCAGTGTGTGTAGTGCATAGTCATATTTTATTCAACCTAATCCCATTGACTTCTTTTGAGGTGAGTACCGGTGACTTTCAATGAGTACCGGGGTAAAGGGGGATCAGTGTGATCCCAATCAGAGTGCTTCTGAGAGAGATGGTGTGACCGGCTCTCGATATAATCCTGGACGATGTTGTCCCTCGCGGTATTTTCAGATTGTTGGTTTCACCTGGACTGTCACTATGATCTCCCGATTGATGACTGAGAGTGATGTCTCATATGAGGCAAACTAAAAGACTAGTATGGCCGCACCGAGACTGGCCTATCAATAACTTTGAATAAGACACTGGCTATTTCATCTAGCCAGGTATATGCCTTTCTACAGGGCGAGATGAGAACCTACGCCCAGATAGAAGCCCAAAACTAAGTTAGAGAGTCAGTTGGTCCTTGCTGAATGCGGCTTGTTGTCTTGAAGGTTGAGACTTGTGACCTCAAGCTGCCGGGACTGTAATCCAGTTTCGGAGCTACTTCGACAGTGTAGGGTCCAATACTAAGTGTCGGTGACAAACGTAGGTGTGTCCGAGCCATGGCGGGATGAGGACTCAACCAATATAATATGACTCGATATAATAGTTAATCTTAACACTTATCAAAACGAAGAGCGGATAGCAGTGGCATGGGGGTTAGGAATCTCGCGCTGTCTCGGGAACAAATCGGGCAACTGTAGTATCTGCTCAACTTGGCCAAAGCAAACGTGTAGAGTACTAAGATACTGCAATATTGCCTTCACAAGCACGTGATTTGTAGTCAATCGAGTATGAGCCATATCCAGTAACTGAGGCAGACGTGTTAGGAGTTCTAAATATCTACCCATCGTCGATCACCACGTTACTACTCTACCTGTTCCTTGTATGGTGTTTCTCATCTTCTAGGAAGCCACAAGGCAGTGGTTGAGTCCTTGCATAGGTAGTCTTATTGACCAGAATGCATAATTGGGCATGTCTATGTGAACAACAACAACAGTCTATCTAGCAGACCACGCACCAGAGAACACGAAACATGGCCGGTTTCCCACTTATGGACAGGCTAATAAGGTTACCTTTGTGTTATAGTCTCATGTTTATTTACCAGTTGTAGCATTGTGTTTGTCACGCTGGTATTGCTGTACCACGTAGAGTGGTGGGAAGACACTCTAGACTACAAAATCTTACCTGTCCGGTTTGCCACGGGTCTTGTTACAATCATGAGATCTGAATGTAAACAAAAAGCGAATGTGTTAAGCGTACTGCTGTAGCGACGTTCAAACCACAGATCACCAAAATTCGGGTTTTCTGGCAGCATTTCACCACCTAGGGATAGGGATATACCGCTAACATCAAATTTACGATCCATGGGCAAGAGCCTTATAAGTACAAGGGCTTCAGTGAAGAACTAGTGGGATTCATCTGATATAAAAGTTAGATAGTAAATTGTAGTAGGTACCTGGTAATAGCTGAAAGATGATCCACATACATAGATGGCCTGACCCCCATGTTCATTATTATATATCTCTTCTTATCTGACAGGCACATTTGCATACAAAATGCCTATACAGAATTCATAAGCCCACAGAAGGTTCGAGAATCGTTTCTGTATGACCATCTTATGAATTGTTATATTAGTGGATATGTTTGTGGGATTTATGCTTGGGGAGTGGCTGGACAAGGGGCTGGGTAAGAGGAAGACTCGGCGACAGGGGTCGCTGTCGGTTGGGTGCCGTTCTCGGAACGAGCCAGGGCCTCTCAGCACCAGCCCTGAGGCCCTGTCCTTGTCCGTCTGAACCTGCACAGTCCAAAATCAGTCAAGTCGTGCGACTCGCTCGGAATCCAGGGATTGCTGAACCGTTTTCTTTTGTGACACCATACTGGATTCTGTTGGAATGCATCCGAATGATGGAGCAGGAATAGATATTGGAGCCGCCGTTAAATTGTTTCTAGACTTCCGCTCAGGCGCATTTCAACCTGTCAAACTTGCACAACCTGCACATCTGCACAATTGTTCAGCCTCCTTAATTTTGACATAAGCGGCCGTATACGCCTGTGTCTATGTAAGGTCGATGCAAGCGTTGCAGTAAAAACGACCATCCATCGTAGCCGCTGGCGAATACAGAGGCAGAACGATGTAAACAAAGCACAGTGACGGCCTACTCATTGGCTGCCAATGCCGCCAAAGTCTGGATATTGGACAGTCGTCATTCACTGTGGGGATAGAAGTGACAGGGGCTCTCTGCAAGTAGACTGGACTTAATCCCACCAGTCTTTATTGGTGGTGAGGCCGAGTACCTGGGACCTGACCAGGGGCTGTGGTTGCCCTCATTAACGGACCCTGTCGGTTGATTGATTGATTAAACTGCATCCCCAAAATTTCACAAAAATTCCCAATCCCAATCGTCCATTTCCCAGCCTGATGATTTTATACACACTTTCACCTATTGCTAATCTGCCTATCATATTCTGCTTTTGTGCAAGTTCGACTGTGCTCTCTTCGCTGTGCTTTCTTGTGCCCCGTGCAGAGCCCGCGTATCGTGCCCGTGTCTGTCTGGCCCTGGTGCCCTGGTGCCCTACCTAGTATGCTCTGTGCTGTTCTTTATGCTGCGGTTTGTTGCTTTTGTAGGTAGATTTTCCTTGAGAGGTGGCTGATAAATCGCCTGTCTACTTTCCTCGTCACTTTCTTATCCATCTGGTTCTTCGGCGAGAGAAATTGTTGCCGTTGTTGTTGTTGTTGCTATTATTTTTCTTCTTCTCAATAACTGCTCTTCGCACCAAAAGTATATTCCGTTGGTTCTGTTAACAGACTACGAGCCTCCTCCCACACAAAGGACATCATTCCCTGTGATTGCATTTTGCGCATATGCATTCTTACTTGCCCGTTGTCGCGCGAACCGAAGTACTTCGAAAATATTGAACCCAATCCCTAGACCCGAATCGCGTCAGATTTACTTTTTGCTCGTCGCCGTCGACACTTGATATCCAGGGCAAAAATTGGCCAAGACCGCCATTAACTCGTGATACCATTAGCGCTGTCGAACGACCGAAGACCGTATACCTGGACCGACGGCATACGAAATTGTTTCACGGGCTAGAAAGTGGTTCTGCTACAGCAGACAACACCAAGCAAAACCTTCGGTCATTTTAAGGGCCCCTCTGTCGGTTGTCCCGAACCATTTCGTCCGTTTCGTTCCTTTCTTCGCTCCCGCAAACTAAGACCTGCCAGGTCTGAGGTTTGCGACCTGTATGAAGCAAGCAACTTGTTGGACTTGTCCAAGAATCTATTCAAATATTCCGTAAGGTAAGAGGAATTATTTTTCGCGCCTTGAGAACCTCTTGTGCTTCTGGAATATTCTTGTCAGCCACTTCCTACTTTCTTTTGTCGTTTGTGCTGCGGTACCTAAATAGCATAGCCCCAGTGTTATGTACAGGGATCACTTGTCTGCAAGTAGCGACAGCTTGCTTTAAAAAGCCGGTCGCAAATTCCGACAACCTAGGCCGACTTACTGCTGCATAGGCGGTACGGGCCTTAGGTAATACCCTCTAGTCAGACAGCAGTACACCTTAGTTAGCGACACAATCAAGCCCGAGTTGGTGGTGTGGATCGCTATACTTCGTCTGTACCTATACAGCCGACGCTTTTCCTTTTAGCACGTTTTTTTAGCTGGAATGTGTGTACCAACTTTCAAGGAAGGTACCTACTCTGTCATGCAGCTGGGTTACTGACTTTTCTGTGATTCAGGTTGCAGGACCTTTTTTAGTGCTTCCGAGAAATCTTCTACCTAGGTATTTTCCAATGAAGGGCCTTTTCAACCCCAAAAAATCTAGCAAGAAACAGCCTTCCGGCGACGATACTGTCATTCCACCGCCCTCGCCTCAGCCGGGCTTGGACAACCAACACCCTCACGGTCGTTCCTCACCGTCGCAATCGCACCCGCACCCTCTGTCACACTCTACCCCTCCACCTCGGTCGGAGTCTTCGTCGCCCGTTAAGCCTGCATCCCTCCCTTCCAAGTCACCGGCCAAACCGTCCAGCAAGAAATCCTCTCGCCCTGCGTCCCCTGCTCACCTCCAACGCGAGCAGACCAAGTCGAGATCTTCACGCTCCTTCGGGAGGCATTCTACGGATTCGTCCCGGCGAGGCAAATTTGATCCTAACACGCATCCCCTCAATTTGCCCCCGGATGAGATAAAGCGCCTGTCAGCTTTATCAGCTATGAGTGACAGAAACTCGTTCGACAAAATGGATGTTGATAAGGAGAACTCGGCCCAGCCGCCGTCTTCACCACCACCTCCTCAACCACAAAAGTCTTTCACCGTGCCCATTAACTCTCCCACAACTAATGGGTCGAAGCCGCAGCCGCAGACCCAACCCCAGAGCAACGGTGAGGGGCCAGCACCGCCTCCTCACCGGTCCAATCCCTCAAGTCCCGTCCCCAGCGATGCTGAGCAAGCCGAGAACTACAAGTCTCTTGGTAACAAGTCTTTCAAGGATAAGCAGTATAAAAAGGCCATTAAAGAATACTCTCAAGGTAAATGCTCTATATACCACCATCAACCCTATCATATCGCTCTGCTAATCCTGTGTAGCTATTGAGTTAATGCCCGATTCGCCTACTTACCTTAGCAATCGTGCTGCTGCTTATATGGGAGATGGTCAATATGACAACGCCTTAGAAGACTGCTCCAGAGCAGTTGATTTGGATCCTACGAATGCCAAATTCCTGCTTCGGCTTGCTCGGATCTATACCAACTTGGGGCGTCCTGATGAAGCTATGACGACCTTCAGCCGCATTAAACCTCCACCCTCAGCTAAGGATATGGCTGCTGCAAGAGAGATGCAGCATCATATGAAAGCGGCTCAAAGTGCCCTCGAGAGTGGCACTAGCGGATCAATGGTGCTGCATGCAATCGACCAGGCCGAGAAATTACTGGCACCCGGTGCTACCAGACCTCGCAAATGGCAACTTATGAGGGGCAATGCGTATCTTAAAATGGGTAATGTTAATTCGCTGGGTGAGGCGCAAAATGTGGCCATGTCCTTATTGAGACAAAACAGTCAAGATCCGGAAGCGTTGGTGCTCAGAGGACGGGCGTTGTATGCGCAAGGCGAAAACGACAAGGCTATTCAGCACTTCAGAAAGGCTCTGAGTGGTGATCCTGACTTCAAGGATGCGGTCAAATGGCTGAGGACGGTCCAGAAATTGGATCGGATGAAAGAGGACGGGAATACTGAATATAAAGCTGGACGTTGGCAAGCCGCCTTTGACAAGTACACAGCTGCCTTGGAGGTCGATCCATCGAACCGGGGTACCAACTCGAAACTTTTGCAGAACCGTGCGTTATGCCGGCTGAAATTGAAGCAATACGATGAGGCAGTTGCGGATTGCGACCGAGCAGTTGCTTTGGACCCTTCTTATATAAAGGCACGAAAGACCAAGGCCAACGCCTTGGGGCAGGCTGAGAAGTGGGAGGATGCCGTGCGTGAGTGGAAGAAGATCCAGGAGCTGGATCCCGAAGACCGAACTATTGCAAAGGAGATTCGAAAGGCCGAATTAGAGCTGAAGAAGAGCCAGCGGAAAGACTACTACAAGATCCTTGGTGTTTCCAAAGACGCCGATGATGCCACCATCAAGAAGGCATACCGCAAGCTTGCTATCATACACCATCCCGATAAGAACCGTGACGACGAAGGGGCTGCTGAGCGCTTCAAGGATATTGGAGAAGCATATGAAACCTTGAGTGATCCTCAGTACGTACTAGGCCCACCTAAGTAAGCATTTCATAGGTCTTGGCTAACAGATCGTAGGAAACGCGCTCGTTATGACAGCGGTGAGGATCTCATCGATCCTTCGGAGATGTTTGGCGGCGGCGGCGGCGGCATGGGCGGCGGAATCGACCCGGAAATCCTATTCAGTATGATGAACGGAGGTGCTGCCTTTGGCGGCGGCGGTGGGTTCCCAGGTGGTGGGTTTGGTGGTGGTCGTCAGCGACCTCAAGGGTTCCCAGGCGGCTTCCATTTTGGTTGACAATCAAACCCAGACGGCTATGAGGACCAGGATCAAGACGACGATGACGACGGGGATGACTCTGAGGATGAATCCAGGAATGAGGACGGGGTGCGGAATCATCTGCATGGCTTTTCTCATGGCGCGGGCTTGGAGAGTAAAGCGGCGCGGTACCGATGGGGAGTGATGGCAATGGCAGCTGGATTCATCTTCCTGCCCTTGGAGCTTGCGACGACCCTCCTTGTGTTGTATATCTGCATTGTCTTTGCAAGATCTTCGGGGGTCACACATAGTATCTTGTAAAGATTGGATTGTTGGGAATTAGACCCTCCATCATTGCAGGCGTTAGGTAGACGAACCATCCATTTTCACGAAGCGGCATGTCTCCTCCCATGCAGCGGGGGGAGGTGGATAACAAGCGGAGCCAAAACGCATTGCTCTGTATTGTTCTGGGCATTCAGACATCTGCATATAGAACGTTGGAGGAATGTCATGATTTTGAACCATACTTTGCCCAGCATGTGATAGAGTGTTGACACGTTAAATATATAACTGGAGAGATAATGAAAGACGTGTACCTGAGACGAGTAAAATAAATGTAGTTGGTATTATATAAGGACCTAGAGCCCTTCTCGGCTCTGTAGGTACCTAAGTTTAGTATTTGAAACATGTCTCTGGGTGAGGCGCTTTACTCGCGACGGTTGACGGACTGGAAACGCCAGAGTTGGATACAGGTACAGATGTACCTTAGGCGGTATCTTGGTAAGTTGGGTGAGGCGGCAGCTAGGTATATGGAGGCAGGTACATGGAGGCAGGTACCTACATCTGTAGTCTCCACGAAGTTGCCGCATCCTGCGGGGAGCCGAGCTGACCCCTTGATTGGTAACAACTTGTACCAATAATAAAGTGCGGCCAGAAGCTTTCAAAGCTGCGCCAAACTAGCCAATACTACCTCCATGTTTAATTATCTTTTAACTAGTTAACTAGTCGATTATATAGTAAACAGATGATTGGCATTGCCACGACCTCTTCCGACCATTTGGTCTCCCAGACTCGTTTGGAGTAGATTAGGGATCCCTCAAAGCACCAATTCGCCAATACCTAACCGAGCCCCGCGACCTCCGAACAGGAAAAATATCGCGATTAAACCCTCCGCCGAAATACGTATTCACCATTTCATGTTGTCCATTGATATATCAAGAGCACGAGCCGAAGAACGATAGGAAACGAGGGGTGCAGGAACGACGTGCGTACAACTGACGAAAGACGAAGGAAAGACACAGAGGAGCAATAAATATGGCACCGTCTCGGACACCGGGCTTAATGTCCCGTCTCCTACCTTTCAGTTCCTCGACCACGGCTCTGCAAGCGGCAACGTATCTTCTCGGGATTTCGCTCTTCAGCATCTCCTTCCTCGTCTTCCTCAACAGCGCCATCAGCTTCGTGATCACGGACCTGCTGGGCGTGAAGCACGGCGTCGGCGATATCGTCGGGACCCTCGGTTTCGTCGACGAGATTGTCGCCCTCGTCGCGTGCCCGCTCTGGGGCCTGCTGAGTGACCGCCTCGGCGTCAGGTGGGTTGCCGTCCTCGGATACACCATCATCACCGCCAGTCTGTTCGTCTTCGTCCAGTGCCGCAATGTCTACCCAGCCTTGGTTCTGGCGCGTATCATGTTCGCCGTTGGCGCTACGGCCGCCGCCACTATGGTCACTGCTATACTCCCGGTGCTTACTGGCGATGATGGGGTTGCTATAAAGGACAGTGGTGTTGACGTTGTGGACGAGGCCGAGCCTGGGCACCCTGTAGAGGAAGACAATATTAGTAGACGTGAGAGCGGGAATGGCAACGGCGGTGACAATGGTAACGATATGAGATTCTCTCGAAGCCATCGCGCCAGTATCGCTATGAGTCTTGAGAGCGATGTGACGATCACGCCAGAACGGTTTAGCCGGTCTTTATCGAACAGCAGGGGTCAGGGCCTCCCACGGCGTGGGAGTAGTGCTAGCCAGGCGTTATATTCATCTTCATCACATCCGGACACCTCGCCCTCGGACACCAAAGGACAGAAACCATCCGCCCTCGCCGGATACGTGGGGTTGTTTACGGGATGCGGCGCGCTTGTGGCACTTTCCTGCTTCCTGCCCCTTCCGGCGCATTTCTCCAAGAAACCCGGTGTCACACCCGCAGAAGCCATCACGGACAGCTTTTATGTCGTGGGTACTGTCTCCCTGGCTGTGGCTATATTCGTGTTTTTCGGCTTGCGCGGACTAAAAGGCGAGGAGGGTAAGGGTTGGCGAATGTTGCTCGCTCTGAAACACCGAGACTCTTCTTCCAGATCGTTAGACAACGCAACGCAGGACGGGGCGAGCCTGGACAACGGGGAAAGGAAAGAACTCAAAGTAGCGAAACCGCTACCCTACCACCGCCTCCTGCTCTCCTCTCTCCGTCTAGGCGCGACGGACCAACACATCGCCCTCGGGTATCTAGGCGGTTTCGTAGCGCGCGCCAGCACCGTCGCCATATCCTTGTTCGTGCCGCTGTACGTCAACGCGTACTTCATCTCGCACGGGTTCTGCCAGGGCTCGCCGAACGACCCCTCACCGGACCTGAAGCGCGAGTGCCGCGCCGCCTATGTGCTCGCCTCGGTCCTGAGCGGCGTTGCGCAGTTGATCGCGCTCCTCTGCGCGCCGCTTTTCGGGTACGTCAACGCGCAGCGCTACTGGGGCGCCAACGTCGGTGTTCTTCTGGCGGCTGCCCTCGGCGTTATCGGATACTCCATCTTCCCGCGTCTCGCAAGCCCCGAGTTCAAGGACGTCGACGGCCGCGGCGGGTCCGCCGTCGTGTTCCTGGTCGTCGCACTCCTTGGCGTCAGCCAGATCGGCGCTATCGTTTGTAGTCTTGGATCCCTGGGTCGTGGTGTCCTAGGCGAGGATGTGGTTCTCGGATCCGGATCCCGCGCTTCTTCTTCTTCTACCGGAGACGATGCGGAAGCTAGCGGGGAGAGAGAAACCCTGCTAGGAAACAGAAACATAAGGGAGGCAAATAGTGCACACGGAAGGAACACCACCGTTTCCCGCGTCCAGCTCAAAGGGTCAATCGCAGGCGTGTATTCGTGGTGCGGCGGCGCAGCCATCTTGCTGCTGACCAAGTTGGGCGGATACTTGTTCGATGTCCTATCTAGCGGCGCGCCGTTCTATATGATGGCTGTTTTTAACGCGGTCTTGTTTTTTGCTAGTCTTGGTATGGATTTGGGTAGTATTGCCAGGAGTAGAAGGGGAAGAGGGAGTGGGAGTGGGCGTGGGAATAGGGGTGATGGTGAAAGGGAAAGGGAAAGAGAAAGAGAAAGAGAAAGGGAGAGGGAGAGGGAGAGTGAGGAGGGTATATAGATAAGTTGAAATGTGTATAGAAAGTACGCATAGGAACGTGAAAATACATCCATAATATAATTGACCATTCGAGTAATATAAACATATATCTAATTTATCTGGCTAGGCAGGTTACTCTCTTCTTTGGCATTATCGTCCTTGATCGTAGAAGAGTCGACGAGGACCTTCTACCGAAGCAACAACCTAGCAGATAACCCATATAGATACTATTAGAAACAAATTAAACTACAGGTACAAGCAACCTCTTAGCTCGTGAGAGACGTCTCAATTAACTGAATATCTATATATTGTACCAACCAACCCGAACAACTCCCATAGTCAACATTAATAAATACACAATTGAACACCTAATAATCCCTCGGATACGCTCCAATCAAGTCATCATGGTAGGCTCAGGTATAGTCATCCTCTTGGAGACAGAGCCATACTTAGCCTGCCAAGCGTAAAAGTACACGAGAGCGGCAAAGGGCTGTCCTAGGATGGTGAAGGAGACCCAGAAGATGACGTTGCCGATGAGTTTGCCGTTGGGGCCTTTCATGGCTTCCAATGGTCGCGTTAGCATGATCAGGGGGATTTGGATGAGCATGCCCATGAATGCTACGCCTATAATGAGCCACCAGAGTCAGTAATTTGACATATACGCTTATTCGAAAGTTGTTCTGGTTCAGGGGGCGGGCGGATGTACGAACCGATAATATTCTTTGTAGGCACGCCTACAAGCAGTTCGTGGAGTATAGCCGAAACGAAAAAGACAATGAAACTGGCAGTGGTCGCCTTATAACCCCTACCTATCAACGGGGAGAAAATATGCCGTTTCATGAACTGGTAGACGGGTTTGTTCCAGAGCCTCCAGTACTCGCCCAGGCCGGCCGAGTTCCACCAGTCGTCGTAGAAGGAGCGGTCGCCGAACCGCATGATCTCCGCCAGTGCGTTCAGCGACGACTGGAAGATGGCAAAGAAACCCGCAAGCCAGATGACGAGGGAGATAGTAGACAGTTTCAGCAGCCTCTCGACGATCGGTACGAAGTCCAGGGAGTGCATCTTGTCGAGCGAGTTCCATAGGACCGGAGCCGCATATTGCTCGCTGCAGAACCAGATGAATACACTTAGACAGGCCGTCTCGGCGATTCGCTTGAAGACGAACACCCACCGGATCTTCTCCGTCCGAGGGTAGACCGGCTGGTAGACGAGAGTGGGTGCCCACCAAAAGTAGGTCAGGTTGCCCATGGTGATGTTCTCAGGGTAAGGGCACGATGCGTATATCTCGGGCAACGCGGCAAGCTCACCCTTGACGGGGTGGAGATAAGCATGTCGCAAGTCTCTGTTGGTGAGAGCATAAGACATAACTTTCAAGTAAACGATGATGGTGTGAAGCTCAGTGATGGTGCCGATGAGTGGGTGATGAATATGAAAATAAACTACCCAACTGTTAATCGCCAAAGCTAGAGTAGCGTTGAGAAGATGTGCTATCCGGATTCTTCTCCACGTTGACTGGAATGAGGCCTGCTGATCTACTGTCGGACTCGTCGATCCGCCTCTAGAGACCGACTGAGCACGTGAGATCCTCGCCTGTTTGGCGGCGACCAGTTCCAGAAGGTAGGCGATGAAGAGGTGGCAGGGAATTAGAAAATAGAGTATCAGTCCGAGAAGGACGTCCTTATGCCCGAAATCGTGGCATGTTATGCAAATCAGATTGCCATACTATAAAGTCGGGTTAGCTCATAGCTTATGCTGTGAATCTGGTAGTTGAATAGGTTTACCTTTTGCATGTTCTCGATAACCAGCCTCAAGTTGCCCACCACTTTCAGACATTAGCAAAATTCAACTGAGCGACACTTAAGACGTGAAATTCTGTGTTACCTAGCACAATTACCATCAGGTTCCGAAAGCCAACAAAGCTAGGAGACACCTGGGTGTCGTGACTCAACGTGGACGGTCGAGCTTGGGAGTGTATAGCAGCTACATGCCTATATTTTCTGATGAGTGTCTTCTGCGCTGGACCGTCTGAGCTATTTGGTCGATCACTAGTCTCCTGCAGCTTCTTTGTTTCCTCAGTTCGCCGTTGAGATGCGCTAGAGGCATTATTGGACGTAGTTTCTACGCCCGTCGCAGTAGCCGAATCCATGGCCGTTCGCGTGATTTGAGGATGACAACTTAAATGTACGCGATGGGAATTGCGATCTTAATGCATTGGGAGTTCACTTCAACCTTCCTTCGTAGAGACGAGATGAAGTTTCAAACACCCGCAAACAAAATATGTAGGATTCTGGTGATAAGTTAGTCAAAGTCCGGAAACTGTGACTGGAGTTGGAATGTGCAATATAGGAAGTGAGTCGACCTCCGGAATTTGGGCCTATACTAGTTCACTAACCTAGGCTAGTTGAAGAGCAATTGCTTGTGAGTATGATGTATTCGGGCTCGGGAGCAAATAAGCAGAATGAAATGCGGATAGAAACACAGATGACTTATAATCGCCGGTATATCTGCTAGTGTTCCTATCGCAACGGCGCGCAACGGGAGAAACAAATTTGAGCCAAAAGTGAGGAGGGGAAGCAATCTACAAAGCTCGTTACATCCTGGCCGGAATTCTGTATAATAAGCAAGCTGCTATTGTCTTATCATCAGACGGTTTAAGGCTATCATGGAGCTAAGGAAAGAGGTGTACAGGGTAGCCCGTAATAAAGACACCATTATACAGTCAGTCTATCGCGAGTTTGTATAATCTGGTGACAATTGGCCCGACTGGAATGCATGTACAAGGATATTTTTCGAACTGGTATCAGAGCGCCCCGCCACTCTACAAAATTACCATCGTTTGGTATCAACAGCCGCTTGCAACCGTCGCTACCAATAAATGAACTTGCAGAAGGTGGATACCTGCCTACTGCCCTGGGCATGTAGATATTTTGTGTGTGTGGGTAGTTACGGTAGGTACTATGAGTTCTAGTGAGTCTAAAGAAACTTAGACTTTGCTAAGAAAGGATAGAGGGGTAGCAACTATACTACCATTTCGGGACTAAATCAATAAATTTACAATTTGGAACTCGAGCTGCAGTTGCATTGATGCAACTGTTTACTGCTCAATGCCATACATGCCTCTACATGCTGGCCAAACTATTATCATGGATTAAGTAATTAGTTGCTTAATCCAAGGAATTACATTCAAGTACATCTGTAGTTCTTCAAAGAAGAAAAAGTTTCACAGCTTGGAAGAGCTTCCATCAACTTCAAGGTTGAACCTCAAGCATTGACTGCTTGTATTCCACAGGTATGTATATATAGCAACTGGATGAATTGTGACACCAGATCCTTCGGGACTGCCCGACAAACATGTGGAAGTGGATGAAGCTAGAAATTTGAACTTACTATGTATATTCGGCCAAAATATCAGGCGGGTTATTTTGGGGGCTCCGTGTGGAGTCTTGCAAATGGACAATGCACAGCCACAATTCTTTATTCGAGGTACCTAGATACCTAGATCGGTACCCTAAGGTTCCCAAACTTGACGCGCCAAGAACACGACTCGTGGCTGAAAGCCTTGAGGCGTGCAAAGGCGCATGCGACACCGTTCATTGAAGCTATTGTTTGGACTTGTGATGCTTTATTTCTTGGCATGATACCGCTACGCAATCATCTGAGCTGTTTACAAAATCACTTCATTGAGATTACAGTATCGACCGGATATAATTTCTCTTACACTGACTAGAGAAAAACCTTAAGCTACTTGTGCTGAGCGACGTCACACTTGGCCATGATGGCTTACGAGCCGCGTGGGGAGCATGGTGGCGGCCCTCCCCAAGAAGGAGGATTTATGAGGGCCAGAGGTCGCCGTAAGTCGTTTTTCCTCCTTTCAGAGATCTCCTGTTTGTTCGTGCATTATGCGATGACGCGACACAAAGTACGGCCATAGCATATTGAATATTTTGGAGTAACAGCAGTCCTCCACATCTCATGGCCGGAGATGCCTCGCCTCGTCTCACAACTATCTCAACTACTTAGGAATGGCTGCTAACATTGAAATGATCAAGGCCCGGTGACTGACTATGGCTCCACAATGGCGCGGTGGATGCGTGATCGCCAACCACGCTTTAGAGGCTCCTTCAACGGTGAGCTAGAACGGCCAAGTGCGAGTTATATCGTTGATGTAGGCTTCCAAGTGATGCCCATGACATACCTTGCGGATGCTAACTTGGGTACAGATGCTTCCACCGTTAGCTAGAGTGACAAATCCTGCTGATACGGTTCCCACAAAACATCTACATTCGTCACTTAACAAGATTAAACATCCGGTTAATGTTGTCCGCTGGACGCCGGAGGGTCGCCGATTGTTAACGGCATCGAGCAGTGGTGAATTTACGCTATGGAACGGTACAGGATTCAACTTTGAGACGATAATGCAAGCTCACGATGTTGCTATTCGTGCTTTGGCTTATTCTCACAGCGACGATTGGCTGATATCGGCTGATCACGATGGCATTATCAAGTACTGGCAGCCCAACTTCAATAATGTCCAGGTCATACAGGGTCACCACGACCCTATTCGCGATATTGCATTCAGTCCAAGCGATTCCAAGTTTGTGACAGCTTCTGACGATTCTACCCTCAAAATCTTTGATTTCGCTGGAGGTGTTGCCGAATCGACGCTTCAAGGCCATGGCTGGGACGCTAAGAGTTGCGACTGGCACCCAACAAAAGGGCTCATTGTTTCTGGGTCTAAAGACCACTTGGTCAAGTTGTGGGACCCGAGGACGCAGCGGTGTCTTACAACTCTTCACGGCCACAAGAACAACATCACTAAAACACTATTTGAACCTGTAATGGGGAACTGCCTGGCGACGTCGGCACGTGACCAAACAGCCAGGATTTTCGATTTACGGATAATGCGTGACATATGTCTTATCAAGGGACACGAGAAGGATATTTCTACCTTAACATGGCACCCGATACACTCAAATCTTCTGAGCACCGGTGGAAATGATGGTTCATTGCATCATTATCTTCTTGATGAACCCAACACGCCAGCCGGCCAACCCAGCACCACGGCCGTATATGAAAGCTCAGACCCACAGGCAGCGCCAGCGCAGGGAATATGGCCGGCCCACAAGATACCTTTTGCGCACGACTTCGCCATCTGGTCTTTGGATTGGCATCCGCTAGGCCACATCCTAGCTTCTGGTTCAAATGACCGCATAACAAGATTCTGGTCGCGGGCTCGACCGGGAGAGACAGACATATTTCAAGATAGATACCACATTGGTGAGGCGGCTGCTGAGGCCCAGGGCACATGGGACCGACGAGGAGGTCGTCGTCAACGACAGGAGGAGGAAGAGATGGAGGCTGAGGACGAGATGGAAGGCCTGGTCGACCAGAAGATGCCGCTTAAACACGCAGGGTCTGCATTCCCAGGCCTGCCCGGCCTTCCTGGGTTAACATTACCTGCAAGTGGTGTACCACCGCCGCCACCGCCGCAGATCCCCGGCGTTGGAGGTGTATCTACAGCGGGCGCTATACCGCCGCCTTTCGCCTTCCCACCGCCTGGTGCTAACGGTGTTGCACCCCCTCCGCCTCCGCCGCTGCCCGGTCTGGACCCTAACAACCCAGCCGACTTCGCTAAGATAGCAGAGATGATGCAGAAGGCTGGTCTTCCACCACCTCCACCGCCCGGTATGCTCCCGCCGGGCTTTATCCCGCCACCCGACTTCGCCATGCCACCTGGCTTCCCGCCCCCTCCGCAGGTGCCGCAGCCCGCTGGTAGTGACCAGGGCTTTGACAGTGCCGGTCGGCGTAGGGCGCCGCTACCTAGCCAAGAAGAGAGTCTGCGCATGGAACAGAAGAAAGGGCATTACACTCGGGTTAGGTAGGGAAACGAAAACGAAGAGATGCTCTTGAGTGCTGATCCACTCAATCTACTTTTTTCTTTCCTCAATGACTAATAACGCTTTGAGGGGAATGCGTTGGCTGTTCGCATCATCCTAGGTGGATTATTCGTCCTCACCCCTGAATATTCGTGCTTACCTAAGTACCTACATACATAAAGACGGAGGACGGATGACTACCTACCAATGCGATGGATGGATAGGGCGAGTCGCGTCCAGGGAGTAGAGAACACACTAGGTTGGGTACCTAGGTGAGTTAATTTGTACGATTAGTGGGATGGGTTGATTCCCTCAAAAAGGTTTATCTGCAAGGCTCTGGTGCAAAGATGGCAATTTGAATGATGAGCAAGGTGCTAAATAGAGCACTTGGACTAAATATTATTCTGTGACCTTGTTTTCTTATGTCACTATCTCACCGGACTCGTTCTTTGGATAGGAGAGAATTAAAGACTAAGGTAAAGGGCCACTTTGTAGGTAGTGTGTTATGAATAGTATTGCGCACGCTATTATGCTAAGCCAAGGTAGGTATGCTATGTATGCAAATATGTAATTTGAGTTCCTCCTATGTTTCTCCATCTGTCTCTTGTCAGGCTGGCAGCGAATACAAATAGTGTTGGATACAGGTAAATTATACATGGGTGATTATGCTTCTTTTTGCTAATGAAGCAGGTATGCAACCCCCCCTCCCCGAGAACGCCATCACATTATACCCAGTAGGCGACTGAGTGTGTGTATGTGTAGGTGGGTATCTAGGATATTATACAAGGATGCGCTTTCTATTATCAAGTGATATTTCCCTTTTTGTTGCCGCAGGTATTGGGTATTTATCGTCCACCAGAAGGTTTGCTGAAGGCCTTCTGCTTCTCAGCGTATTCCTTAATGATCAGGGAGCAGCTCGTATCAGTGCAAAGGCGCTTCCGTCGCTGAGGAGGCAGTTTCGACGCGAACTCGAGGCCGCTCGCGCGCTCTACGGCCTCGATGGGGACCTCGAAATCGGCAAGCGGCTTCTCGTTAGGGATGCGGGCGTTCGGAAGCACGAAGGCGCCGATAGCCACCTTGCCCGTGCTAGGGCCGGACCCCTCCTCGGCGAAGATGACCTTGTAGAAGTGCGTGGGCACGGCGACGTTCGGGGGGTTACCGATGACCTCGTACTTGACGTACCATTTGTTGTCTGCAGGGTCGCGCTTCGGCAGGTACAGCGGTCCCGTCACTACGCGCACGCTCGGGTATTTCTCCGTCAGCCGGCGGCAGAAGTCCTCGAAGTGCGCCCAGTAGTCGCGGTTGAAGCCCTCGCCGACTTGGGGCGCCATGTTGGTGAGGTAGAAGGTCTCGTCCATGGCGCTCTGCGACCACTTGGCGTCGGCCGCGGGGACCTGGTGGCCGCGGTCGTAGCCCGAGCGGAAGTAGTCCTTCAGCTTGGCGCGGAACTTCTCGGGAACGCCCTCGTCTTCTAGAAAGACGCTGTGTTTCCGGTCGCCGTCACGTTTCGCGAGAGACTCGGGCGTTATGTGCTCGATGACCCACTGGGGGTTGCGCAGACGCCGGTCGAAGGAGGAGATGAGGGCTTGTCGCGCCGCGATGTCGCATACGGGCCCTGGGAAGCCGTACTCGAATAGCCCCGAGGGATCAACTGGCAAGGGGCCGCCGAGAGTTGCAGGGGCAGAGGTTGAGAGACCTTGTTGCTGGTTCGGCGGTGTGAAGATCTGCTTAGACGGGATAGGAATAGGGGCTGAGGTAGCGTTTGTCGAGACGGTGGTGGTGGTGGTCGATGATATTGTTTGGCTTGCTGTGTCGAGCTTGCGCTCAGATTGCGATCTTAACGAGTACATCGTTGCTGTTATGGCGGCACCGGCACCTGCGCTGGCAGCAGCGATTATTGCTAAAGTAGTTTTGGACATTGTGCTGGCTGGAGGTTCCGTTGGAGCTGCACTCGGTATTCCAAGCTTTTAAGGGATACAAAAAGAGAATGATGCTATGACAAAATCGACCAGCTGAAGGGGATACCCGTCAGGCGCGTTCGTGAGGGGTATTATGAGGCTCACGAGGGGGCCGATGTAACGCCCTCGTGGTGAAGTGAGATGGCGCGGATGTCTCAGCTCGAGGATTGGTACGTTTTTTTTTTTAGGTGTCAGCCTCAAGCTGAGTGACACAACTTGTCAGGGCGTTGACGAAAAATGTCGGGATGTCCTAACCAATAGAAAGACAGCCAACAGCAAGGCGTTAGAGGATCTATCACCTGTGACACGTGGTGACAGCTGTTCACCACTTGGACCTTGAATAACCTGCATCGTGACAACTGAACTTGGTTACCTGAAATCCATGAACCCGTGACGCTTGCGGAATGATTCACACAACTGACCTTTTCGCTCTATTCCAGGATATATGTATTCACCTGCTTCGTATATACATACATAGTTTTTCCATTTTCATTTCTGCCTCCTGGTGCCTTGATTTCTTTATTTGTTCTGGTCTCATGAAGCGTTGCTGGCTAGTTTCGCCCGTGTACATTGTCACCGGCCTGCCTTATATTCGTCTTTTGTTTCTAAAGTATAGATCGGTTTAGGTCTGATGAATTTATTTGTTCCGTGATAGAGTCAACGAGGTTGATTCATTCTATCCTGAAGGGCCGTGAAGCCACTACCGCGGTGGTTGATACGCAGGTACAGCATACACTACATAGACACTGACTCGAGTCCAGCATACCCAAGTGCAACCAATAGCTAGATAGATACGGGAAGGTCATCACATGTTGACCCCTCCTGCTAGACCAACTCCGAAGAGGCAAACCTTGACCCATGATGTATATTAGCCTGAACTGTTTGATTAGTCGTGTTTTGGAACAAACTCATATATGTGTCTTAACTGAATGGGAAAGGGGGTTTATCTCAACTGTGTTGCTTTCCGTCTGAGCTTCCCTGGGCAGAAGGGTCTTTTGCATAAGCATGATTTCCGTTCATACGTGCGTGGCATGATTGAGCAAGGCCTACACCGACTGTCGAGAGATGCGAGTAGAGTCTCCCGCGGTATGCAAGGCTAAAAATTGAGGACCGTCTTGGGCTCTCGTCATCCTGCGAAATGCCTTTGACATTGCGGCTTGCTTCTTACAAGTAGTTTCTTCCGTCTAAAAAATGCCATTCAAGATTTTCAAAAGGCAGTTTCTACTATTTACGGTACGACACATATATCACTAGTAAAATGCATGAGCGTTTGGATGAAGTGGACAAACAGACATGTAGATATCAGAGTTCAATATATCAATTAGCTCATGCCATACCTGAATCGTGTACAGCAAGTTAGCGCAAGTGTAGACAGGTACTCGTAAGCACGAGTGGAGCACGGGTAGGTAACCATAAGGGTTGGACATAAGGGTCCCCAACTTCCGCAATCTTGCATTCTTAGCGCTTTAACTTCGGTCGCTCTAACCTTCCTCGTTGGAGAAACGTCATGGACAAAGACGTTGGCTAAAACAGCGCAGCCAATCAAAATCGCCAGTTGAGAGTATGACCATGCGTCGGATAGGTACGTCTCACTTGCGTACTGTACCGACTCCCGTTTTCTGCGTTGCGGCTGGAAAGCATCCCACAAGTCTGGAACTTATCTGCTGGGCAGCCTACATATACCTACTTCACCTACCTTTTTCCAGCTCTTGGGGAGTATTTGCAAATGAATTTGCATTTAACACCATATACTCACTCACGTTGATCATCATCAAGTTTCGTCCCCTCCCTGCATCCTGTACACCTATATGGATGTTGTTTCCTCTCATTCACTCTTGCTCTGTCGAAGTCTATCTTGACTACCTGGTGTTCAAATGACAGAGACTTTCTCGGCGCTTACAATACCTACCTTATTACCGTTCCTATATGTCAAACCCTATACACTGCCTAAGCCTTTAAATTAGAACGGATAAGCATTCGCCATCTCCAGCACCTTTGATTCTCCGATCCCAAATAATTGGACTAAATCGCCACCACATATATTCGAAACCACCTTGCGACGACGATCTACTGCGCTACGGTCCCCATGTCCTGGCGGCTTGGCCGAAACCGAGTGTCCGATTAAAGAGGCGGTCTAAACTTGGCGGCAAACGGCGACACTGTGACGAGATCGTGTCTACTTTTGCCAAGATGGCGTCTGCAACCACTGCCGGAGTCGATAATGACTTAAGGGGGTGGATTCTGTGCATCGTGAGCGGCATAGGTAGGTGATACTGATTAGGCGTGCCTATTGTTTGACAGCGTTATATACTTCTTTGGCTGACGGTTATCTGATCCGAACATGTAGCTTGCGTACTCGGTGCCTCCATCATTTGCGTCGATATCATCGTCCAGCTGCTTCCCGGGAAGAGGAATTTTCGCGTTCAAGACAGCAACACTTTCCTAGCTTGCTCGCTGAGCTTGAGCTTTGGTGTCATGGTGAGGCTTCTCTATGCATCTGGTAGTGCTCTTTCTATCAACTCCTGCAGCTAACAAAGCAATTACAGCTTTTTATGTCTTTATACAGCATGTTACCCGAAGCAAGAGAATACCTTAAGAAGGCTGGTTTTCCCGAGCAAACGGCCAGTCTTATTCTTATGGGTTGCTTTGTCGGCGGCTTTGTGGGGATTCAGATACTGTCACGATTCTTCCATCAGTTTCTGCCATCGCACGTTGTCGACTGCGATCATAGCCACGAGGAACACTCTAGGACTGGGAGTACTTATAGTGCCCCTCGGAGACGATCGAGACGGTCATCTCGCGCTCGCAGTGTAGACAAATGTGGACACCAAGCTCATTTGCGGGATGGCAGTCCAAAACAGCCAGAACCCGACCACGTCGAGGGGAATGGGCACGCAGATGAGTCAACACCACTGTTGCCAACTCAAGACCCTGTGTCTCGTCCCGCTGCGCGACGGCCTAGGAGGGCCAAGTCTGTGCAGATCGATCACACAGCCTCATTTGCTCCGAGGATTCGAAGCCGGGCGGCAACTGCAGCACGGCGGCCGTCGGTGTTAGAAGTACCCAAACGGGTTATGTCATTTATGAAAGATACGAAGACCAATTGTGACGAGTTGGGGCCCTGCTACGGATACTCGGATCCTTGCGGGCAGGAATGCTTCAAACATCTAACAACACGATTCAACGGCATTGGGCGGGCAGCAACTTTCCTTCGGACTAACACCAGCTATGCCGGCTCAGGCATGGACAGAGTAGACGAGGATAGCGAGACAAACATGTCACAAGTGAGCCCGACAGAGGCCCGAAGCCGTGCACTTTCTCACGGAAGCCATCCGACGACGGAAGATGAGTTCTCTGACGACGAATGTGATCCAGAGGCGCAACACCATCACCACGTCGCAGAAAATGCATTCCTATCCATTGGTCTCCAAACATCTATCGCTATAACCCTCCACAAGTTTCCGGAGGGCTTCATCACGTATGCAACCAATCATGCCAACCCGGCTCTGGGATTCAGCGTCTTTTTGGCGCTCTTCGTACACAACATTTCTGAAGGTTTCGCCCTCGCCCTACCCTTATACATGGCCCTTCATAGTCGCATAAAGGCGATCCTCTGGTCATTCCTCCTCGGAGGTCTCAGTCAACCGTTAGGTGCTGCGATCGCCTTCGCGTGGTTCCAGCTCGCTGACCGAACGCACATGAACCCCTCTGCTATTGTATACGGCTGTTTGTTCGCCGCAACGTCAGGGATCATGGTCAGCGTGGCCTTACAACTGTTTGTCGAGAGTCTGAGCTTGAATCACAACAAGAACTTGAGTATTCTGTTCGCATTCTTGGGCATGACACTACTGGGTTTGAGCAATGCCTTTACTTCTGATGTGCATTGATCATATAAAAGACGAAGGCCCACTACCAACTTCGACTTTCCTTCCCATGGTTTAACTAGAGGAACTACCTATACCGGAACTTTTTAGGCCAGCGAGAAAGAGGGGTAGATGAAGCCCAGGCTGCCTATAATGACATTACGACTATCATGTTATGTATGGGCTGGATGGGTATTCACATAAGCGACGAATTAGATGATCGCAACAGGTGTTTTAAAGTGTCGAAAGGATAGAATTTTCGGTTCGGTTTGCTGGAGTTCAATTATACCCATAACCCACGTGGGATCGAAGAGGCGAGATTGCAAGCAAACACGAGCACAAAGACACATTGGTTACGCATTAGTAGGCTGTAGCGGGCTTCTCTGTATCTATATTAAGGTATTCTGGAGCCGGAATGATAGTGAAAATAATATCGTTACAAAAACGCTGCAGAAATGGCCTGTACATGTTTTCTTGAAAGTGTTTGGACTACGCCGCTGAAGAGATAATTTCTATACTGAGCATCCTTAACACTATCGTGGCCCATGTTTCATGGTTACAGAGTTACATATACTATAAATACTATTCATCCTAATTACTGCTCTGCTCTGTTCTGACCCTTGTGACACATAGCTAAGCAATGAATGAATAAATGATACAAAGTACATTGCATTAGGTACATATTTTTGCAACGGTATGACAGTCTACAGCCGACTACTGGGCTCTTTATCACCACTACCCTCGACAAGAGCCCCACTCATCATGAACTCCCCCTGACTTGCACCACCCCCAGCCCGAGACCCAGCTATCATCTGCTGTCCGCCGCGCAATCCCCACCAGGCAACGCCCGCGAAAGCGCGATCTACGTCCAGCTCGCCGCTCGCGAGGACATCCCACAGCCTCTGACGCGCCGTGTCGCGCATCTGCGGGTCAGGAATCGCGTTACTTGCCTCGGCAGCGCGGGAAAGCCACTCGTCCATCAGGTGCGTAGGCAAGTACGGCAAGGAGTCGATGAGGGCTAGGACAAGCGCCGTCTGTTCCGATATAGGGCCCATGGTATCTGCGCCGGACAAAGAATCCGCGGCGGCAGGCGGCGGCAAGGGGTTCGTGGATGCGCTTTCAGCTTGGTACCGCAGCATTTCGAGGAGTGTCTCCGATAGCTCTGGGTGAGCGGCTGAGATGGGATATGGTGGGCTGGCTATTTGCATCACGGTACGGAAGGCGAGGCGAAATTGTCGAGGGGATATGCGGCTTGGGAAGGAGGAGAGGAGGGTGTTAATGTAGAAGGGTATTAGAGAGGCCGTTACGCCACTGTGCTGCGGACAGGAGAAGACGCTTAGGAGGGCTGCGTGGGAGGACTCGAAGAGTTGGAGCGTTAGTGATGATGGAGGCGTGTTGGCAGGCGAGATTAGCCATGATGTAGGTGAGAGGTTTGCAGTTGCCGGCGCGATGATTAAGGCTTCGGCTGTGGGTGTAGGGAGAGAGAGGGGTAGATGCTCGGCTGTGTTGAGATAGAAAAGTGTGAGGGCTTGGTGCACGGGCGTTGGTACGACGCCGGTTTGTGGTGGTATAGTCTCTTCAAGGAATCGAGCGCATGCGTCTGGGTATTGCGTCAGAATATCAAGAGAGGCAAGATACGTGAAATTGTAAACTTGGAAAGTATTTCCGCCATCTCGGAATGAGATAAAAGATAAATGTCGCAGTATGTGGAGTGTTTTTGACGCGAGTGTGGGTGCCACGGTGGCATTGCGAAGATGGGGATCTAGAAGACATCGGCCGACTATGGGTTGCACCGTTGCGACCATTGCAAACAGGATCTTCTTTAGCAGTTGCCAGAGCATTGGCCAGGGCCCCTGACGGACTTCCGGGGACAACTTGACCATCTCGACAGATGGGTCTATCGTGGAAAGCGCGCAATTCTCCCACTTCTGTAACAGGCCACCCGTGAACGTCACAATCTCGTCATGGGTACGGAGTACCACGTTAGAGTCTTGGGCATGTTCAACGGCAAAAGCACCAAGCCGAGACAGAGGTCCCATATTCTGTGCCAGGGGTCGCGACTCGAGCTTCTGGATGCGGTTGACGGAAGGGCTATTGGCAGACCATGTGAAGTTGCGCGCAGGCGCGATATCGAGTTGTATCGCCTGAATGAAATCGCCATGTTGGAAACCTTCCTCCCCTAGCATGGCTTCTACTACCGCTGGGAGGAGAACGTTGCCGTTAAGCAGCCGTTTACTGGCAGCCCCTAGCAACGGAAACGCGTAAGTCAGAGCCAATACCACAGCACCTCTGCCCAAGGGGCCTGTTTTCGATGCGTCCTCCAAGGCCAAGTTTGCCGCCGTGACCACAGCTTGTTCGAGAGCGGATCGTAAACCCCAGGACAGAGATCTCCTGTGATCGCCCTCCATGCCCATCAAGATGCCCGCAAGCACTAGAGTATGCTGCCAGCGGTTGGATCGGTCGTCCAAGCCCTTTGCAACGGCGCGCGCCCACTCTTCGGCGCCCACACCGCTCCCCACGAGGGGCTGCCCCCTCGGTAGGTTCGCATTGTCCAGCTCGTTCTTACGCACACGGATGGCGGCGGTGCTATAGATGCTGATGATTCGTAAGTAGGTACGTAGGCCGTTAGGTTGTTGCCATATCGAGCGTGCGGTGAGGAAATGCGAAGTGAGCAGAGAGAGGTTGAGAGGGTTGGTGAGGCTCGTCAGGAGCGAATTCGTTGTACCGAGGATCTTGTCGGTCTGGGAGGGATTGGGGGCGTCCAGGTAGGCCCGCAAGACTGTGTTCAGTAGACGATCGGCGGGCATATTGACGTGCGGAATATAAGGCTGTTACGGACCCATAACCGTAAGACTGGACGAAGTTTGAGTTGAGTCGAAAGAAATACGATCAGAGCCGAATGCGATCAAGCTGTAACTTCAGGAGAGGTTACGTAGCACCTTGCGCCATCGATTGCCGAGGCACGGCAGCGCAGTAATAAACAGGTAGCTTTCCGGGGCTGTTTCGCTGCGTGGGTAGGTAGGTGCGTGTGGGTGGTAGACGCGCTAGAGCAGCCCACTAGGAACTGCCAAGCTCCTTAAGCTCTCTCCCGTCTTGGCATTTTCAGTTCAACCAACAACGTGATTGACTACCACTTACATATTACTCTCATCCAAATTCTTATGATCAGACAAGAAAATTCTACCCAGACACTATTCCCTAGAGCGCTGGTCTTTTAAAGCCCTAAGTTGTGACTCTAGAGATCTTGGCTTTCAATGGCCTCGAGTTATGGCCCAGACCTGTGCTGATTATCCTCCCGCGGGCTACCGTCCACTTCAATTTCCCTCCCTCTGTTGGCCTCCTGAGAGATGCGTGATCTATTCCGTCTACGATTCATGGCGCTTCACTCTCAACTGGACAGTAATTCTTTTCGTTGGCTTTCACCTGAGCGCGGCCGCCATTGCATTGCTGATGCAAGCTGGCAAGCCTAGGTCGATATGGACATACCTCGTTGCTGTTCCTATCGTCTACACGATCGTGGCTGGCGTTGAAGCTGTAGTCGCGGGAAGCATTGTTGGTTCTCTGTGAGAATGCCCCTTTAGAAGCTGCACCGCTCATGGCACTGAGTTCATACTAATTATATTGTACTACTAGTCTTGGAGCTGTGTATATCTCTGGATGCTACAAAATGTCCACGTGGATAACCTTCATTTGGGGGTTTATCAATGTATTGGTCCTAATTACCTCATCTTTTACCATCCAGGGAGGCCTTTAACGAGCTCTCATAATTCTGCCTCCGACACTGGAATATCTGCAGGCGGGACATAGCCAGGCGGCAACTCTTCGGCGGACACCAGCCGTACCGGCTTCAGGACCCTTGCCGGGTTACCAGCTGCAATCATAAACGGAGGAATATCCTTAGTGACCACGCTGCCCGCCCCTATCGTGCACCCCCGGCCGATTGTGACACCAGGCAGGACGGTAACGTTCCCGCCCAACCAGCAATCATCGCCTATTGTAATAGGAGCGCCATCCTCGGGGCCATTTGTTCCATTACGCACTCTCGGATCCGTCGGATGTCTTCCGGAATAGAAGGAGCAATTAGGGCCCATCATGACCCGGTCACCGATGGTGATAGGCGACGTGTCTATCCAAGTCGAGCTACTGTTGACATACACGTTCTTACCGAACCTATGACGATAAGCTCCGTACTATCAATGGGACCGATTATCTACGGAGTAGAGACATACTTGACGTTGTAACCATAATCGAACTTGGTAATAGGACGATCACACCACACAAAGTCGGCCAGGAGCTCCTCGTCCTCTTCCGGTGTGGGTGCCTGTGGCGGGAGAGGTGTCTTGTCGTCCACTATCCTGTTTTAAGACGTTGTCAGAGAAACGGTAGTATTGCTTGACAGGGAGACAACCAGCCCTACTTCTGGAATAGCTCTATAAGAGTCCGTCTGGAAGCATCGCCGGCGTTGTTGTACCGTTCATATGCTTGCTGACATTTCTTGCGAGCCGCTATGAGGTCGGGCGTAAAGGCGAAATAAAACTGACCATTCTCCATTCGCCGTTTGTTATCGACCGGATCGACCAACCGTAAATCCATGGCTTCGGTTTTCAACTACTGTCGGGTATGGTAATGGTCGGTTGTAAATCAGAAGGAGAAACCATAATACGGTGAGATGGATACATTCCAAGAGGGGCTGGGTGGGGAATTGCCCGATCCCGGTATTAGATCCTAGTTTGCGTATGCTGTAAGAGTGGAAGATATAAAGTTGAGCAGAATAAGAAGAACCATTGTTATAGGGCACTTGTTGTATACTGTATTCTCACACCATTGCGTTCATTGGCGTTTGTTTTCTCTGCGTAGCCAAAACCTACGGCAATCAACCAGCCTTTTCCTTTACAGCAGTATGTGTGCAATAGATAGTATAGTTATTAGATGGACTTTGTGGTGAGGCATGTAACTAGATATAATGTCCAACATGTAATGAAGACGAGCACGAAAATACCACATTAATGAGGTATAATACGACTTATCACCTTCCTCGGACCCAATATAAACGTTACAAGCGTGTATGCCTTGAGTTATACGTTCCCAAGTTAGTCGCGAGGTGACTTACACATATATACACAATCCGCATAGAAGTTGCATTTCCTAACTCCGTTTCCGGGTGACGGCATTTGTGTTTGCAACTCAATAGGAATAAATATACCAAACGAACTAATAATAGACGTCTTTCGAGAGCAGGTATGCTGTTGTACTATGTACTGAATGCTTGTGTAATCCATGTTTTACTTCAGCGTCACCTCGGTTATGAGACGCTAAAATTCCACCTGACTGGTAGGTACTCCAGCAGGTGTTCTATAGGGGTGTGCAGGTGAAGTATCTACCTATGTAGGTTAGATAGGTAGTGTCAGTGTGGCATTCACATGGTAAATACCCCCACCATGTTTCATCTTCGACCGACAAACAAAAAAATCTGAATGGTTTACCCTTTGCGCCTCGACAAGACGACTTGGTGTGCCATGGCAACTGTTGGTCGGTGCCTTCTTTGTTCTCAGAAATTTGTCTGAGTAGCCCTCATTGTAAGACAAAAGGGCTCTCTAATGTCATAATGGACAACTGGCTAGAGAGGTAAGCTATGTCCTTTATTTTCCTGCAATTGAACATCCGTAGAATCACCACGCACAATTGGGAGCCGGCTCGACAACTTCAGGCTTACCGTTCGCATTGAAAATGTCGTCCATTGACGCCGCACCCCCGAAAACCCCCTCTCGTGCGATAGGCTTCGATTTGATCGGTCCAAATCCTTTTGCATCTGGCTCGCGGCTCAGCTTGGAAGAACCTGGAGACGAGGCACCACCATGGGCGACAAGATCCAAAGCCAAACTCCGCCGTCGCTCCTTGTTCCGACCTGAAATGATCCAGACATCTGATTTAAGCATGAGTGCTGACAACACACTGCCTCTGTGTAGTCCTGCCGCTCCAAGCGCGCAGATACCGATGGTGCGCCTCAGTGACTTATCCCCTGGCCAGCGGTTGTCCTTGGAGGGGATAGGCATCCGGTCGTTCTATCTCGGTATCTCGCTCACGCTATCCGCAGTAATAACGATCTCGACCCTCTTATTCACCTCATCTCCCTTATGGCGGATACCCTTCTTCATCGCCGCCCTCTCTACCTTCCATTTCTTAGAATTCTGGACAACGGCCAAATATAACACAGCAGTCGCCAACGTCGACTCTTTTCTTCTGACGGCTAACTGGCCATCTTATCAGATCGCCCACATAGCGGCTATGCTGGAATGCCTGGTGACGAACCAGCTATTCCCCAATCGCGCGTGGGCGCCTTTCTATACCGGCCACATACTACTCCTGTTAGGCTGCCTATGGGTGACCACGGGGCAGATCGCTCGTAGTGCGGCCATGATCCAGGCTGGCCGGTCCTTTAACCATGTCATCCAGGTGAAGAAGAAGGATGACCACGAGCTTGTCACCACAGGCCTATACTCGTTTGTACGACATCCGTCGTATTCGGGGTTCTTCTTTTGGGGGATAGGCACACAATTGGTGCTTGGGAATCCGATATGTTTTGTAGCATATACCCTCGTGCTGTGGAGATTCTTCTCAACGCGCATAAAGCACGAAGAAAAGGTGCTCCTCAACCATTATGGAGAGGCGTACAAAAACTACAAGGAACATGTTGGCAGTGGGATTCCCTTGGTTTGGTAGGAATAGCTCGGGTTCTATTCATGTCATTTGCAGTCGATGTCCTCAATGTCTCATCATATGCATTATCAGCGAAACATCTTACACATATATAGGTACTTAATAAAGGCGCGAGACATAGACTCACTAGCTTATTACGACCACAGACTTTGGCAGCGTCAGACTCAGCGTCAAATAGAACGAACAAGTCCTACTACATCTGACGTTAAGGTTACCTACTTGCTTGTTCACAGTACAGGGTAACTATAATCATTACAACTTAAAGACGTTGAAGGCACTTAAATTGTTCTTGAGAGGCTATGTGTATGAGCTCAAGATCGAGACGCAAAACTATCTACATAGGGGCAACTTGTGTATATAAATATGCCATTCCACACATGACCACCACGTCTCGAACAGCGTCAGGAGAACTGGCGTCACCCCTGAGTACGACCTAGACGGTCCAAGCTATATGCATGCATCCCTTTCCTTCGCTGTTACTAAACTCTTCCATCTCATTTATTTGCCCGCACTCCCCACATTCCTCGTCATCCTACTAGCGATGTCGCGGATCACGTAGATCTGGCCATAGAGATCTGTCACGTCGATGAACATACCAACGATAGCCATCTTCCGCTTCTCACGACTTCTAAACTCCGACGTTGACGTCTTTTCCTCCGACGCTGATTCGATGGCAGCGTCCAATCTCGAGAAAATCTCGTTCAGATCCTCGCGCTCGTAGCCGGCTAGTGCTAGTAGTGTCTCCTTCCTAGCCGTTATCTCATCCTCTTCATCATGAGAACCGGACGGTATGGAAGCTGGGCTCTCTGTGAGGAATTCAGGGAAATTGACAGAGTTTAAGTTCCCTTCTAACCTGTCCCTCGAGACAGAACCATAGTCATTGTACATGCGACACATAGTCGCGAGACATCGACACATAGCCTCTGCAAGGTATTTCTGCGTGGCGGTGGGGAAACAGTCTTCACTTTCACCTTCACCTTCGCCTTCGCCCCCCGCCAGAGAAGAGGCGATAAGACACGAGATAAACGCAAAGGCATAAGGACACGAGGTGTGATCGGCAGACGTCGTGTGTACCCAGTGGTAGAAGCTGTCCCCGGCCCCCGTAAAGGTTAAGGACCCCTGGTCTTGCGACGCGGCGAATCGACAGTTATCTTCTGTCTGCGTGACATGGGCGAGGAGAAAGGTGCGCAGGTTGCGCTTTACGTGTTCTCTGTCCCATGGACTCGCGTTTCTGACGGCCGGGTGCTGTAATACGTGCGCTACGAATTTTGAGAGAGGGTCGCGGACCTTGTGCTCTTGCTCGTGCTCGTGCTCGTGCTCTTGCTCTTGCTCTTGTTGTTCGTGTCGCTTCGCAGCAGTAGCGTATATCAGCTCTTTTTGCCGCTCATCTTCCTCCTCATCAATAAAGAGTCCGCGAATTAATTCCCGAAGAGAGTCCAAGTCTCCCTCAAACGCGGGCCCCGCCACAGCTTCCATGAACTCATCGGCCTGGTAGTTCAAGAACGAAATAACCATCATCTCGAAAAGCAGCGAAGTCGACGCGAAAGTTTGTCGTCGATTATTGCACGCCGTCCAAGTGAAAGGGATGATCTCGAAGTACTTGTCTGCCTCCATGTCCTCTCTCGGGAATGTCTTGAGCCGGAGAGGCCGCAGGAGAGGCAAGAAGAGCTTGGCTTCGATTAGCGATGCGCGGATTTGCCACTGCGGAACCTCTGAGAATAAAGGGGTCTTGCTGAAGAGTTTTAGTTGTGCCATCGCTGCCTTTTCGCTCCCCTTGATGCTCTGGTATTGCGTGTCTACCTGCGCCGTTGATGATTGTTGAGCTGATTTTCTAATGGCTACTAATTTATATGCCTGGGTTAAAATTGGACACCTGTGCCGGGGTTGTTCTCTTCGTGAACTCTCTGTGTCACTGGCCGTTTTCAAGAAGCGAGCGCCTTGCTCGATGGAGTAGTCTATGTGATCCTTGAGATCTTCCATGAAATCAAGTCTTCTCGCCTCTGAGAGAATCAGGGCACCATATGCGGTCTCCTCGACTGCGGTGTCCCAACTCCTGTCTTTGCCCTGCTCTAGCATGGTACGAAGACAAGCTTGAAATAGTGTTATACGCACTCTCAGTATCAAGTTATTGTCCAGGGTCGTAGGGACTCTATTCTCACTGACCCATGATAACAGGTCCGTAAAAGCCTTGACCAGAAGCAGATAGGAGTAGATATGGCATATACTCTACAAACTCATTTTCAGTATATTGATCAATATTAGCAGGTATTGCCAGTGTGTATAGCTACTTACGGTTTCATCGTTTATTGAGCCGTCAGTTGCCCACCAAGTACTGCAAAGAAACTCGGTGACACGAGTTATAAGGGGCAGGTACTGGGAGGCGCCTGTGCCTACACGACGAATCAGGAGCAGCAACACGAGACAACCAGCACTGAAGTTTGTATCCCATACACTGGCAGTTGTCGTCCAGGTGTGTTCTGCTTCATGCAAAGCCGCGGCCATTTGCTCCCATGTATCATCGGGCCATCCTCCGCTCTTGTTTTCGAGTATGCTCAGGAGTAAGAGCCGCTGGGATACATCGCCAACGCCATTGCTTATACGAGGAGCTGGAATCTTTGTTGTCAGGAATGGACAATATGTTTGAGCAGAGTATCAAGAGTGGAGTCATACCAAAGCCCGCAAGACCTTCATCAGCTTCGACTTCTCGCTTGAGTACTTTGATTGTGGCATTTAGTTCAGGCGTCTCAAGATTCTCGTGCACAGAACCGGATCTCAACAGGGTAGTAAGCACCTAACACCATGATCAGATCTTCTAGCCGTCCTCTACCTATTCAAGAAACTTCGTTACGGCTATAAGGCTCTTACCATTCTATGCTCAGCGTGGGTGAGACTACAAGTATTTCGATCGCTGCCATCTCTCTTGTTATGGTACTTGTTAAGGAAGTGACTTAGATACAGGTCCTCATCTTCACTCCGGGGCATAACACGTCCGACGATGCCCGTAGGTGTACTCGAGGTATTAGGAAAGAGCCATTGTTTCAGGCCACCTAGCATCGGAGATACCAACGTGTCCATATTGGTCCCTGGATATTGACTGTACTTCACGATCTCAGCGGCAAGTAGCAGTAGTCTTAGCAGCAACACGAGAGAATTGGTAAAAACAGTATTTTATTCCTATTCCTACAACTTGCGCGATCTCGATCTACGTACTCTATCTACACGCACACCCCCATACTTTACTCTTGAGATCAACATGATGCGTTATGTGGGGAGAACGGTCCGTGTTCAGTAGGGACATTCTATCCCCGACGGTTTAGGTCAAAAATGTGATCAAGGTGAAGACGTATGCGGACGTACGGCACCTGTCTTAGTAGACTATACGCCAATGCAATGAGGGATATGCGGCCGTGGTTTAACCCTTGACGAACCAACGAATAGAGAACGTGATTGGCCCGGCTGGGGAACAATCCGGATGTCTATGCCAAGCCTTTATCTAACCTTGGGGGTATTTACTCGGAGGTATAGCAAGTTATAGGACAAGGATAATGGCAAACAAACTGGAAACGGAGGCCAAACTTGCCGCCGATATCGACTAGGTTAGGCAGGTTAAGAAATAAATTCGGTGCTGTGTGTGGATTAGTAAGAAAGTTTCGCAGTCCGTAATTTTTGCTGCCGTCTTGCACAGGGAGAGAGAGATAGAGCCGCCGTGTTATGAATCCTCCTCATGCGACTCACATACCGTCTTCCCGTCCGACGTAACATTGAACCCCTCTCGGCTGCAGGCTCACGGTTGGGTCGTCAGCACCGATGTCACGCTCAACTGCTGCAAGCATGTGCTAAGCACGGGATATAGCGTAGGACGACATCAGGGGGGATATGCTACTTTGCTTACTCGCTTCCCTGTTATAACAAAAGAGGTAGGAGTCACAGCGTACCAGCCGCGGAAAGTACTGTGCATTACCTGGTAGCACAGAGCAAGTAATAAGGCCCTATGTACGTGCAGGCACTTATCTGCCCTACGTGTAATCACGTGTTTGTCAATTAGGTCAGGCAGCCTGCCGTCGTTACCGGTCGGCCCCCAAAAAGAGGCGGTGCTCATGTAAGAGATGGAAGAAGTTTCCCCTCGTGGGGTTTTGTTGGTACCTACCTACAAACGAGGCAATACTTTAGAATCAAACTTACTCATTCTCACTTTTTGTTTGGTCTAGCTTCATCTGTACTACCAAAGTAAAAAAAAAAAACACGTTCGCCTACTACTTCCCTAGACAGCTTACCATACATAGTCTGTAGTGAATCGAGAAGTCGCCATGCAGCCCATTAAGATTTGGCTCACCCGTAAGTTAGAAGCCGAGATGATGGCCTTAACCAAAACTTACCTCCAATGCTAATGTGTGTTACCATCTTCAGCTCCGGGGCCCAACCCTTGGAAGGTAGGAATACTGCACGTAACCTTGAGGCGCTTCTGCGTTTTACCATCATCGCCCGGCCCTGACATAATGTCCGTCTGTATAGGTTGTCGCGATTATGGAAGAGCTCAGCATTCCATATGAAATCCAGGTCATCAAGTTCGATGATGTCAAGAAGAAGCCCTTTACCGATATCAACCCCAACGGGCGCTGCCCAGGTACGTATAGATATATATATATAAAACGACTCTTGTCTATACTTGTTCTTGTGCAGCAAAATAGTTAACAAGCTCTCCCAAAGCTATCGAGGATCCGAATACGGACCTGATCCTCTGGGAGTCCGGCGCTTGTATCCAGTACCTCATCGAGCAGTATGACACGAAGAAGCTTTTGACGTATGATACGTTGAAAGAGAAGCACCAGCTCAACCAATGGCTTCAGTTTCAGATGAGTGGTCAGGGTCCCTATTTTGGCGTAGCTGCTTGGTACGTAGATTTTTTTTATCTTGCCATTTCTCTTCTCTTCTCTTATCATGATACCGATGCGGGGGGTCCGTGGCGTGGCGTGCATGATTAATCAATCTTTGCCGTCTACAACGAATCGGAATCGGAATCAATCACTTACGGCATATGCCCACTTTTAGGTTCAATGTCCTTCACCCTGAGAAGGTCCCTTCAGCCATCGAACGCTACAACGACCAGCTAAAGCGCGTTCTCTTCGTCCTCGACGGCTGGCTGGCGAACCACGAGTGGCTCGTCGGCGACAAGACGACATACGCGGACCTGGCCTTCGTGCCCTGGAACGACCGCATCGACAGCGTTATTCTGTGCAAGCCCGAGGAGAAGTTCGCCGGCTACCCGCATGTCCAGGCCTGGCACGAGCGCATGATTGCGCGCCCAGCGTGGAAGCGCACCATGGAGATTCGTGCTGGCCTTATGGACCAGACCGGGCTAGACAATGCGACGGGACGGCCTGCTCGGTTCAAGACGCATCAGGAATATGAGGAAGCGATTGCGCGGGGTGAGAATACGGACCCGTAGAAGGATGTCTTAAGTACCACTCCATAAATGCATCAGGAATATAGTTGATATAAGGATTGATAACCTCCAAATGGAATATTTTATTATACGAATTGGTCTTGAGCCCTATCAGAGACGCATTAAGCTACAAGAAATTATAGTCCGTCGCCTCTAACAAAATAGATGCTTATTACTTAACCTTATATAGACAAGCGCATTACGGGAGAGTATTAAGTAGAGTCTGCATTATGTATGACAACCGCATGACCGAGGCGACCAATCCTAAAGCAGGAGAGGGCAGTCCAGTGACCTGTTAAACTGACTGCTTCTCGGCATCCTTTTCAACCTGCTCCGTAGCGGGTCCTTGTTGCTTTTTCTTAGTGGATGTCCACCTGCAGAAGGCGACAAAGATAAAAGATATCACGGGACCAGCAGCAGTGACATACTAGCGACTTGTTAGCGATCTTGTCCTGGGCTTTGGGTACGAGGGTGCGACTTACGAAGACCTCTGTCACGGATTTACCGTAGCGTGGCATCACTTCAGGCAATAAGTCGGGGTCGATAACGGTCCCGATATTAGTGGCACCCGCATCGATGACCCTGTCAACTGCATCTGGCGGCAGGACAGCTGATAGATTCACCATGAGCCGTTTCTGGAACAAGGCTTGGCCGATCGCGGTGAAGATAGCGCAGCTCGTCGAGATAACGGTGAGAAGATTGGTTGCACCGAGGGGAACCAACTCCTTTGGTAGGGATGCCTGCATTCCGAGATGTGCCTATAGGTACCACTGTCAGCCACGTTTACAGAAGCAAGAAACGGACGAAGCAAAAGACTTACCAGATTACCAGCCAGAGAGAAACCGAAGCCGCCAAGGATCTGATATCCGATCCAGTGTCCAATCGAGATGCCGGGATAGATCGTGCTGAGGAGACCCCCTCCTACGGAAACAAGCACTTCGGCCAGCAGCAGGAATGGATTCCACCACCCGACAGCCTGCACGATCACGCCGGCGCCGATAAAGGCCGCTAATATGTCGGCGATCACAGTCGGGAAGTAGTTGATACCACTCTGCGTGGGCGACGCCCCGAGGGCTGCCTGGAACCAGATGGGCAGCCAGAAAATGACCACTTGAAAGGGGCCGTTCACGAAGAATGAACTAGCGCACAGAAGAGCCACATTCCGGTGAGTCGTGAACAGTCTCGGGGGTATCAGGGCATCATCCTGCATGTAAAGTTGCCACGCGACGAAGAGCGCAAAGACGACGCCGTAACCCACGAAAAGCCCGATAACGACCGAGGAGTTCCAAGCGTATTGAACGCCGCCCCATTGGAGCGCCAAGAGCAACATAGTGGTTGCGCCAGCAAACAACAAGAAGCCGATGCCGTCGAGGCCCTTCAGCTTCTTCTTCAGGGGCGCCCTCTCCGTCTCAGCGGGCTGGACACGGAAGAAGGGGACGAAGATCAAAGCGGCGAACCCGCCGACCGGGAGGTTGATATAGAAGCACCATCGCCAGGTGACATGTTGAGTGAGCGCGCCCCCAAGAACGGGGCCGATGACGCTGGCGATGGCGAAGGTCGAGGCCACGGTTCCGGTGTAGATGGCCCGCTTATGGAGCGGGATGATGGTGGTGACGACCACGAACCCGCCCGCGAAGATACCCGAGGCGCCGAGACCCGCGATGGCGCGGCCTACGATCAAGGCCTTGGATGTTGGCGCCAAAGCGCAGACAAGGCTGCCTATCTCGAGGACGGCTACGTAGACTAGGTACACGATCTTCTTGGGGAATAGGGTGTATGTCTTGCCTGCGAGTGGCTGGGTTGAACACCTGTTTGTTGTGTGGCGCGATGCATAAGCATGAGCAAAACGGCGCCGACGCCACTTAATGGTTCATAGACAATGGAGAGGAATGACCGGGGGGTGGGGGGGGGGAACGGGAGGGCTGGGAGGGGTCAAGGAAGCGAGGGAAGGGAAGGAAGAAGTGGAAAGCTAAGACTTGACTTACAGCGCCAGCATGAAAGCTGAAGCGTACCATCCCACATCGAGGATAGAGTTGAAATGGTTCGTGATGGCGGGAATAGCCGTGGCAATCATGTTCAGATCCTACAATACACATTTCGTAAGTAAGTAAGCACTAACATGTCTCTTTTGTCGATAACATATTATTTTTTGCTAGATATTTTATTTCGCATAGTCGATATGCTCTTACTTACCAATCCGACAAGAAAGGTAAACAAACAAACGCCAGTATGAATCAATACCAACTTGAGACCCGTCACTTCATTCGCAGGGTCTATCGTGTCCTCCACCACCACCTGTTCCTGGGGAGGAGGAGGCGTCTGGGCCTTCTCCGGACTAGGGGAGGTAGAAGAGTCGGAAGGGATCGCATCCTGGCCCACGGAAGGAGACTCTTCTTTCGTGGTGATTTCTTTCGAGTCTGACATTCTTGCTAGCTTGCTTGCTATGTAGTGTGTTGTTTCTAATAACTAACAACCTTACAACTTGCAAGCGAGCAAGCCACGGATAGAAGAGAGTAACTAACTAACTAGCTAGCTAGCTATGCCAGAAGAACGAAAGTCAGCCCCCGCAAACCCCGGGGGTCAAGAAAGATAGAAGGAATCAGAGATTAGGTAGGGTATGTAGCTGTGCAAGGAATACTGAATATTGGTGGTTCGGTACATATCTAACACCGATATTTTGGCCTGCTGAGAAAAGTACGTGTGAAAGTAGGGGGGAATCAAAAGGTCCTTAGGTTGACAAAAACATGGGATAAGGTATTCGGTTGATTGGTCAGAAAGATCTCTCGTTTAGTTTTCTTTCTTTGGGGCGTGAAGAATACTGCTGTAGGTCAGGTACTTCCAAGAGAAGATTATTTGGTAGCACCCCACGTCTGATTACCTACGTGCATACATCCGTTGGAGGATCTTTCCGTGTCTGAGCAAGTACCCTGCCGTGTGTTGTATGCACATATCGTCTCGTTGGTTGGAGGTGGCGCGCGAACTCAGAATCCTACGGGATACCTACCTACCCATAGTATGTGTATATGTATCTAGGTTACAGTAGTTGATACAGCAGTACTTATCTACCCCATCCATCCATTCATCCATCCCTTTTTGATTTATGCGGGACCAGGTCCCCTGTTAAGATGTTTACACAGCCGGGATGTTACCTTGCGTACCAGACTCCAAACCACATAGGGTAGATAACCTCCGACGTGTATTGTAACTGATAGAAACACGTATCAGCTACCTATCCTTATGGAACAATAAGTCAGTTTCCCGTACCCATTGTAGGTATCCCTTACCTATCCCGTGCCGAATCTCGTAGAACCGACAACGCCTATGCATTTACGGTGATGCATGTTGGTCAGGTACTTATCATGCAACCGTCACATTCGCGGGTTTACCACAAAGGAACAAGCGATGGATTTTCTCTTCCCGCAATCTGTAAGGCTATAGAATCCTTACATGCTTCTATATCGCGTCTTGATCCTTCTCGCCTACGAGTTTTGAACAGGGTTTCAGTCGATGTATCAATTCATCATCAGATCATTTGTTAGGTATCAATTAACTAGGCCGGTTTGTAGATGAAGAGACGAAATGAATTAGGTTAGCTTCACTTATTAACATACCTACGAAAGTAATTGGCCAATGATCTCGTCCGTAAAAAGTTCTCATTAAGGATCGGACTTATAGTCCCAATACATATGTTAAGGCGAAAGGAGGCTTGTTAGAAGCGAGATGTAATAAAGCCACGATGTTTTTGCAAGGGAGACACGAATAACCATGGACTGGGAACATTGCAAGGTAACAGCAGCAGTCTAGACTAGACTATCTAGCTATAGTTAAGCCCTTATTTAAAATTAGGTACCTAGTATGGGCATATGCCCTTCGCCTTCCTCCTAATAAGCATGCGAGTCCATGGTTTCGGGAACAAGAACTCATGCGCCATCAGGTTTCCAGGTTTCTCCGACCCGGGGAGGAACTTGAAATCATATTCCGTCAGAAGCCTGACAAACAGGATCTTGATCACGAGACTAGCGAAATGTCGTCCGGGGCACGCATGTCTGCCATAGCCGAAATTGAGCGCCGTCCGGGTGGGCGTCGAGAAGCGGAACTGGTTCGTATCGGCGTCCGGATCCCCCGCCTTCAACTCTTCCATTTGGCGATAACTCCTTAGACCATCGAAGGCCTCCGGGTTGGAGGTGTGCGCAGCGTCGTTCTCGATCGCGTAGATGGGCATGGCGGTATATGTGCCCTTCTTGATGTGCAGCCCGTTCGTCTGGAACGTGTAGTCCTCCCGGAACAGCCGCTTCATCCCCAGCGTGGTGGGCGGCGACATGCGCTGCGACTCGGTGATCACGCTATCGAGCTTGTAGAGGCTGTCGTAGGCCGCCTTGTCCCAGCAGTCACCCTGCTTGCGGCTTCGCGCCACGCTCTCGATCTCGGCTACTAACTCCCCGATTAGAGAGGGCCCTGCTTGTGTTATGTCGTACAATACGTTGACCATTCGCAAGAGAGTCGTATGGACGGCTGCGAGGGCGAGTAGCACTTCTACGTGCGCTAACGTCTCCGCGTTGCGGTCGCGCCCCTTCACCGTGTCTATGAGCCAGTTGAGCACGTTGGAGTCGTCTTCTGTGGCTTCTGGTTTCCATTTTCCTTCGTCGTTGGCGATCAGGAGTTCTTCGATCCGCGGGGTGAGAAGCTGTTTCGCCCTGCGCATGTACCGTTTGCCCCGCCAATAAGATGGTAGGAACTGGCAGACGAATGATTGTGCCCATGAGGGAAATAGCCTTCCTATTACTATTGTCCTGAACACTAATTCTACGGCGTTAGTGACTACGTGCGGTATAGACGTACATAGTCTTCTGCGCATGGAAAGGAGTTGGGCAAGTGGGCTTACAGCTTTCCGTATACTCAACAGATATCTCCAACCATGTCGGGTTATGCGAGAAGTCAGTGGACATGATAGCCTGCGCCGCAATCCTCGCCGACACTTTCGAGAGCGCCTTATACGGTTGAAACTCGACCCAGTCCTCGGAGGTGCCGAGATTCTCGTCGCAAGCGGCTTTGATCTCCTGTTCCAACCGCTGGACCATCAACCCGAGGCGCGGCGTCAGTCTGCGCTGCACGATGGAATGATGGACTCGGCTCTCGAGGATGAGGTTCAGTCCGGTGTATCGACCGAGCAAGTCATGTTCCAGGGCGGAGTTGGGACTGGCTATCGATGCCGGGATGTTCGATAGTTCCTCGAGGGTCTCGAGCGGTAAGAGGACGATGCTGCCATCGTTTCTTATGACTTGGAATGCTTGGTTTTTGAACTGCGCATGAACATGAAACCAATGAGTAAGTATGAGTGCTTTGCAACCAGTCGCGTTGGAGACAGTTGGGGAGATACACACTTACTTTCCGATAACCCCTCTCTATCAAGTCCACTGCACTGAGGGCGAAGAAGAAGTTGAGGACGAATCGTGGTACCAGTTTCAACGGACTACCGACAAACCGCACCGCGGGTTGCTTCGTGATCAACTGTCTTGCCAAAAAGCTGTCGACAATACAATAGAGTAAGAAGACGGTTCCGGTAATAGCTAGGTAGCCGCCTAGAAGCTCCATCCTATCTACCTATCACTGCGGTACACGATCTTAGATAATAATATTCGATTAATTAGCCTGTATGGCCTGGTATCAAATACTTGATGATGATATAATAGTAATGTGGTAGGATTCAGATCGACTGTAAGCTCTCACCGATGTCACTACAAGTATACTGCCGACTTGCTCTCTTGTCTTTCCTTTTGTCGTCAACTCCACTCCCTTCAATCTGTGTCTGGTACTCATGCCCCCTCTCTATAGTACCTGACTTTACATACGAAGCATCGGACCTACAGATGAGGAGATCTACCCAGTGAGTTACCTATGTAGGGGTGCGGTACAGTAAGTAAGTAGGTTAGGTAATATGGCAATCCTTCTTTGGGGACCTGAATATTTCCCGTTGCGGCACACCGATGCAGTTAGGTATGGCCCTATGAAGAATCGTTAACAAGCCTACCTATCTCGCTGCTCATTCGTATATTTAGCGGATCAGCAAAACGGCCAGGCGGCCGGTTGGCCGGTCGGCCGTTCATCACATCCATCCATCCAGCCAACCAATGGATGTATATAGGTCGCAAGCAGGTAGGTAGGTAGAGTACCAGGTATTTAAGTAGGCAGGTAGCATCACGTTCTTTATGGATTTCCTCATGTGGCAAGTCGCCGATGCTGAATATGTGCTAGCGGTAGAGAAACCTTCATGCATGCTGGGTTTTACGTTCCCCCCCGTTGGATAAATTACCTAACTGTGACTGTGACTGTGACCGTGGTCGCCACGGTAAGCGCGGTTTTTTCTTCGTGGATGTTAGGTGAGTGACACAGCATAGGGTGGCGTGTTCACATAGGTTAGGTAAGAACGTCACCCTCCAGCCCACGATCTCATGCTGTGTTGCGTTGTGTTTCGTTTGCACTGGCGAGTTAGCCTATCCTCCCGTTCGCCGATCATTGCCACAATAGCACCGAAAAGCTGACCACCATCAGATTTCTAACCCTGTCGGCCAGCTTCAGGGGTCTGTATGTAGGTAAACTACCCGCGTCTGATTATTAACAGGGTTGTTTTGAACTAATAAGCGATTTTCAGCCATCATCCCGTTGTACAGCACAATTCCAAGGAAAAAACGCGCCATCAGCTTTTCTAGAATCTCATCCAGCATACTCGCCTAGCTAGCTCATGAGACGGCGTTGCCGCCTCTGCATAATTGCTGGTGCCATGCCATACCGGCGGGAAGGCGGGAGCACTTTCAGCCCAATACTGTTTGAAACGCCGCAGGGCTATAGTCGCGCCCACTGATAATGAGTACAGAGAGATAAGTTGGACGTAAGTTCATCCTGTATCTTCGCATGTGGCGTGGCCAGAATACTTACATGCATTTTCCACAGACCTGGGACTCGCTGCAACCACACTGACCCAGTTGAATTATAGTGACTATGTTGTAGCAAAGAATGCAAAAGGAAGCGATTGGACCTTTATATTTTTGCCCTTTTTTACCAATGCGTTACATATGTACTTAGTAAACCACCATTCACCCTCCCCCCTTGATGCTGGTGAAGATCGGTTACGATCTATTACCTACATATTCATATTCCAAAATCTCGTTTTTCTGGAATGCAAGGGACGTTTCATACAATCCTGGAGTTGTAACCCTGGCCATTGCCCGGGGTTTCGTATCAATAGGTAAATCCTTCGCAATCCATTTGATAACACCCACCCCTTACAAAGGAATTACTATGGTGTCCCCCACTATGCATCCGTACTATGACAAGCCCTGAGCATAACTTTCCTAACGGGTATTTTCTTCCTGCCTCTACTGTAAGAAGGAAAAAGGCCGACATAACCTCGCGGCGTACGTAATCTCACACGTGGTAATTGTATGAAGTGATAATAGTTTTTGACTTGACTTTATACGTATGTACTCATAGTCAGTTTTGATTCGTTTTGTCCTTTTAAGGGTTTTAGTATAATACAAATGTATTCTGCCTGGGTCGCTTATAGCATAGCTGGTGTTGTAGATCCGGGAACTAGATCCAACTGATCCTGGTTGGCGTTGGTGATGAATTCAGCCCATAGGGATCTCCGTGACACTAGCGGAATATGTACTAGACGAGACCAGAAAAAATCCAATCAATAAGCAAGCGTCCGTATTCATTGCGGGAGAAGGAACCGTCGGCTAGGACCACACATGTCCCTAGAGAAGATACCACATCATTGTTCTCTCTCGCGCGAAAAATACCTAGAGTAGAACAGCCATGCTTCCCGACACGGAAGATTGGCGCTATTGTCGTTGCTCTGACTCCGCCTGACACAGATAACAAAGGATGGTATCGAAAAAGAAGAAAAAGACCCCAGTAAACGTAATCCTCCATTAAACACACGCTGAATAGATAGTAGATGCGGCCGCCGTAGTAAGCATTTATGTTCGTCGCGCGTTGATTTACACATTGTCATGGCCGTTACGTGCGGCCGAATTCTTGCTGTCGTGGGATGGTCTCATGACATAGGCACCCGCTTCGAGCTCGGTAGAGTTTGAGCTGACGCCTAGTTCCACCTGGGACTCGCCGCCGTCGGCTGATTTCGGAACGGATAAGGGCCCGTTCGACTTGTTCGTCCTGGATCTGCTGCCGCGAGAACCGTTGGACCTGCTACCTAAGCTGGCTAATGAGACTATAGAGCGGACGCTGCGGACGAGAGACTCCGGTGCCCGTCCTCCAAGGCTTCTCATGAGAGGGCCGTAGCAAGGTAGACATCCGGCCACGATGGCGACATGAGGCTCGATGAGGAGGAAGACGAATTGCTTATTTTGAATTGCTATATATGTCGTTAGCATCGGGCTTAGCAAGGCGTCCACGCGGACACCAAATCGATAGAATGAAACTGACCAATTGCCGTCTTAGCTTCGACAACTGATGAGAGCAATTCCGATAAGAACACTACTCGGACGATGGATGCAATAACACAGCTGAAACCCGGTTAGTCTGTCATAAAAAGCGGTGTGAGTAGAGGATACGAACAAGATGCCGAGCCAGAAGATGAGGACCACCGAGATCTTCCTACTCGTTGCCATATGCAGTGTCGAGATGACGGGAAGCGGAAGGCAGAGAACGGTGAAATCAAGAGCGATGTTCGTGCCGACCTGAGCGTAACCGACGGCCGCAATATCGTATCGGAATGTACCAGTAAGTTTCCATGGTGAGTCCAGAGGATCGCCTTGTAAGGCCGTCAACTATTAGATTGGTCAATATGAGCCGCGTGTCCGTTAACAAACCCGTCGGTTGATGACAATTCGACTTACGAAGATGAAGACGATGCACCAGGCCCCGAGAAGGATAATTAACGTCCACACTGCGATCTTGAACTTGACGATAGAGAAGACTCGCTTGTAGAACAGCAAGATGGAGATCTTGACAAAAGTCAAGGCGGGCAATGTCAAGATCGAGGCAACGTATAGACTCTGTGGTTGCACCCCAATGACAACACGGTTAGTAAAAATGGTAACGAAAGCAAGGTAGACAAGGTGGTATCCTGGGCCGCACAGACACATGGTGACTGACCTGTAGCGAATAAGTTATGCCGACGAGCGGATCGATCTTGTAATAGTCAAGCCCGGTGATTGAACCGTAGATCCACACAGGGATGCTTAGAGCAGAGGCAAAAAGCTAGAATCGGCAGACATGCATTATCAGTACCAAGACCAATACCAGTCAGATATTCATCAAGAATGAAAACGGAATTGGGAATTCTATGTGTGGGGTCGGGTTGAACCAAGCGGTTAAAAGCTGGTCTTTTTCTTTCTCATCACATACCCAAGCAGCGACCATCCACCAGTCATCTGACAAGAGTTTCGCGCGAGATTGTCGCCGCGCATAAAAGCGGAGGATGATTGACACCAGAGAGAGAAGTGGGAAAACCACGGCAACGACTACCAAGCCCGTGGTAATCAGAGCCGGCGACTTTTCCGAACCAGCGTTTTGTCTTGAGAACAACATGATTATGTTGAGATCACCTTGCTGTTGCGAAAAAAGAGAAGAGCCGCCAGAAAAGACAAACAATAATAAAAAGACGGTAGACGACGGGTTGCGAGTCCGCCCCTGGGGATGGGGAAAGAGGAGGACTAAGAATTGATTAAAAGATATTTGGGATTGGCTGTGCTTTTTGTTCCTCCTCTTCTACCGGGTTTTCTGGGGGGTCAACTTCCTGTGTAGGCATGTATGTGGCTACTGAGTAGGTAGGTAGGTAATATCTCTAGACTCGCTAATTCCACCCATACCCCAGTCCCACGTTCTCATACGTACGATTCCACCCCCGTCTCCAACCATGCTGCATGCTAGAGGCGCGCACCCATGCATGTATCATGATATGACTCCATGTTCCATTCGACCAGCCAGCGTGTACAACATAATGTAGGAACGGTTTTAGGCACAGGTAAGTGTATACACCGAAAGAGACGTCAGTTGAGTTTCAATACATATGTATATATAGATATCCAATGGTAGGTTTGTCTTTTCTTTTGCCGAAAAGCATATATACTTACACAGCCATGACAAGAGCTGCTATGTAACCCAACCCAGAGGCTTACTAACGTTTATTCAAATCTCGGGCTCACATAATCCCTCTCTCTCTCTCCAAGTAGAGAGAGAAACAACTAACAAAGTATAATGGCCGAGGCAATGGGGGAAGCGTATCAGTCCCTCCCCTTGCAAAACAAAAGCACAATTTCCTCATATTGGGCCAACAGCAGCAAGGAACCCTGGAGCGAGCAGTACAGGCTGGGGGTTCTAGTTCTCGTCTCTTTACTTTTCGTTTCATGTCTTTCGCTTCTCAGCTCCTCCTCCTCCTCCTCCTTCTCAAGTGATAAGTCTTCAGCTCAGAAACTCCCCCTTGTCAACCGTTTTTGGGCATGGGAACCCCGGGTGTTCGGTCGGTTCCGGTTCGCTGTTTTCGCTCGTGATATTCTCGAGAGAGCATACAAGAAGGTGTGATATTGATTTTCTTTGAACTATACTAACTATACTTTACTTTACTTGCAGGCCAACATCAAGCCACAACTCACAGATATTCATCTAATGCCTGCCATTAATTTTCTATGTACTTTTACTGACCGCCTCTCCGTGCTAATTATCTGTTTAGTATGACGGAAAACCATACTTGCTCAACCGAGGGGATACTGACTATGTGGTTCTCCCCTCTCGCTACATCTCGGATCTCAACCGGCTTCCCCCGGATGTCCTCAACACGAGGAAACACCACAACTTCAGCCTTTTGGGTCATCTGACTGGAATGAACGTCATTCTAAAGACCAGCTACCATGTCAAGACCCTCCTTAGCCGAATCAGCCCGGCCGCTGCCGAGTTCACTCCGCCGATGGCGAAGCGCATGGCGGCGAGATTGTCACTTCTCTTACCTCAGGATCCCAAAGCCTCGGCGGTGATAAACCCCGTGGACGTGTTGGTCCGGTGCGTCAGTGAAGGGCTGGCCTTGACGTTATTCGGTCCGCCGATCTGCAACGATCCGGAGCTTGTCCGCTTATGCCACGAGCACACGAAGAATGGTATGTTGACAAGACGGTCCCTGATCATCTATATTCCCACTTTAGACTCTAGTGGGCACTCTACCTACATATCTAAGTAAATAACTAACGCCTCGGAACCAGTCTTCACAATTGCATTCTGCATGCGCGTCATCCCAGCATTTCTCCAACCCTATCTCGTCTGGTTCCTCCCAGCAAAGTGGAGGCTAGAACGGGGGTGGCGGACCTGGGACCGTATCGTGATTCCCGAAGTGCGGCGTCGGCTCGAGGAAGAGGACTTCGATCCGACTACGAGGGGCGACCTGATGTCGTGGATGATCCACGACGCCAAGACGTCTACGGAGCGCGACGAGCGCGTGCTAACGCACCTATCGGCAGCCGTCATAGCGGGCGCCACCTACAGCACCGCCAACCTGACAGCACAGGCGCTGATGGATATCCTCGCGCACCCTGCGACGCTCGAGGTGCTCCGGGAGGAGCTCCGTGAGAAGCATGATGAGGTTGGCGGACAGTGGGACATGGCTGCGCTCGACAGTTTATATAAGCTCGAGTCCGCGCTCAAGGAATCCTCTCGACTTGCCCCCGGAGCTATGTTTGTCTACCAGCGTTCTGTGGAACGAGATGTCACGTTGCCGGGTGGTGTCCCGGTTAAGCGCGGACAGTTCATTACGACTATGTCGCAGGAAGCTTCTATGGCTTACAATCACAACCACCGCACCAATAACAAGGAGACATCGTCACAAGAACAAGGACAAGGACAAGGGTCCAATTTCCATGACTTCGACGGACTGCGTCTCTACAACGAGAACCTCGAAAGGCACAAACTACACCCCTTCCGCGGCCTCGACGGCGACATACTGACCTGGGGCTCTGGGCGATGGGCCTGTCCGGGCCGCATCGTCGCCAACGTGATGATCAAGATCCTCATGGTTAAGCTTATAGACGAGTACGACATCTCCTTCGTCAACGGACAGAAACCGAACATTATCCGCATCCACGAGTTCCTGATGCTGAACCCCATGGCTAGGGTCCACGTCCGTCGGAGAGAGGAGTCTTTGGGTATTCAGTTTTAGTTCTTAGCCATTTTAGATGAAGTTTAGTTAGCAATGCAAAAGTGCCGCCGTGTTGATCATGCGGCACGGGTTTTGGGTCGTTCTCCCTAGTAATCAATCACATGATTAAAGAGATCAACTGTTGCTATCTAGTATAATCCTCCCCTCCTCACTGTTTTGGCGTTATTATCGCTCATCGTCGTATTTGATGTAACTTTGGTGTAGATACAGAATAGCGATCGACAACATATTCCAAAAATACACTCCACACGTTGTCACGGTAGCATACCAATTGCCTGCCTACCTCGTTAAAGAGCCGAATGAGAGAGAGAGAGAGAGAGAGAGGGAGGGAGAAAGAGGGAGGGTACGATTAATAATTGTAACCCTACCTCACCTACCTACCTATACTATAGTATGCATGGGCTTTTGTTGTGGTAGAGGAGTCCTTAAAACGGCCGCATTTTAGGTTTCATTGCATATGCCGGATTGTTGAGTGTGAGGCAAGCACATGGTCACATTGAAAAAGCGGCACGGAAAATAGTATCAGGGCAGTTACTATAACGCAACCCAACCAGCAACAAAATGGCATACCAATATTTGTCTAACATAGCCCTGATCTGCAATAATATTTACTGATAAAGTGCCGCAACCACTGTTCTAAATACTACATAAGCGCCCTCGTGGATAGCATCGTCAACAAATCGAGAGGGTTGGTTCGGCACCCTACGGCCGCATGGGATTCCAGGAACATATTCACGTCGCATTGCAGATTAAGGCGAACAGTTTCGGTGTTCCTGGAAGGTGTCATTAATAACCGTATAATTAACCCTTATAACTCCATTGGGTGCCTGCGATGTAGGTCCCCGTGTATCTGCACGCGGGATAAAGTAAGGGACAGGCACCTCAAATGGGTAGCGGCCCAAACGCACTTCAGGTCCCAGTGATGAACACCCGCCATTTTGGTAGGGGAACGTGTGCATTCTCACTCAAGATGGTCGGGGCGCCTGAGAGGAGAGTAGAGTACAGTAGCAGGTGGCGGAGTACCATGCATGAATTGTGGGCTGGCCTCTGCTGCCCATTGGAGTTGGGACCCGGTAATTCTAGAATATGATATGTTGATGGTTTCATGTGGATCATGTCGAACCTCCGATGTCTAGATACGGCACGAGAATTCGATAGTAGCCATCGGAATGGACACCTCTACCCTTGCTGCAGCATCACGCCTTTGCCCCTCTGTTACAAAATTAAGGCAACAAGCGAGCGAGGAGGATAGACAGGTGCGTCGGACCAGACAGTTTACCAGAGCCGCGGGCCAAGCATGGCATTTTGTTCCCAGTTTGAAGTGAACCTTAATCCGGGTAGCAAAACACCGGCTACTCGAGTACCGTCATAGTTTTCGCACAAAAAAGAAATCACAGATAGCCGTATTTTTGCGCGATGGACTTGATAAAGAGATCCGTTGAACATGTGCTGTTCGTACCCAGTAGAGAGGTATCTATCACATTGTTGGTTGTCCTGGCGGTGATCATACCGCTATGGAGGTTCCTACTGGATCCCAAGCACGACTTGCAACCGCCTCGACTTCGGGAGACTATCCCCTATGTGTCAAACATATGGCTATATATGACAAACAAAAAGGAGTTTCTCAGGAAAATTAGGTACGTGGGCTGCAACAACATTAGCATGAAAACGGAGTAGTGCTCACAGTTGAAATCACAGTCAGCTCATCAAAAGAGCACCAGTTGTTGAATGCCAACTTGGTCCAGCTAAAGTGTACTTCATCACTGGCACTGGAAACGTGTCGAAGCTATTCAAACATTCTTCCACGTCGTTGGTATCTGAGCCATGGATGCTGACCATACTCGAAAATGTTGCTGGATACACCAGCACAGATATGAAGAAGCTGGCTAGAGATAAATCTGGCATCAACAAGGCGCCAAACCCAAATACTCAACCGATAAACCCAGAGGATCGGATATGGCACGCCAAACATAACGTTCATAACGAATATCTGGGATCCCCTCGACATGTCGCGGCCTTGGCCGCGTCTTTTGAGCACCACTTCAGCACTGGGCTCGAAGCCTACCGTAAGGGGAGCTGGGCTGAAGTTTCCATCCTTAAGTTCATGCGTGAAGCAATAGCCTCCGCAGCAGTATGTTCCATCGTTGGTCGAAGCATCGTCGACATGAATCCAGGCTTCATCGATAAGTTGTGGGAATACGACAGCTACGCCGAGAGTCTCGCATTCGGTCTGCCGAGTGTGCTGAACAAGCGAGGGCTGCAGGTACGAAAGGATTTCCGGGAGATGTGCCTCAAGTGGTACAGGGAATCCAGTCGCGAAACCGATTGGGATGTGATCGAACCGGATGATGAAGGCAGCAGCAGTGATGAACTGGGCTCTCGCTTTTCAAAGGAGCTAGCTCGGTGGGGGAAATCCTTTGATTTCTCAGATGAGAGCATGGCCGGCGTCTACGCTTTCCTCTTCCTCGGGTACGTCCTCTTGTAGTAACACAACATTGCTGCGATATAGTTGGCTGATAAAGTATTGAAACACCAGACTTAACACGAACACTATCCCGGTTTGCACCTGGGCCGTGATGGAAATTATTAAGGACCCGGAGCTATTCCGGGCTATTCGTGATGAAGTCCTCTCCGTTTCTACCCCCGATCCAGTTTCAGGGAGACAGGTGATCAATGTTCAGAGATTAACATCACTACCAATCATCCAATCCGTCTACGCCGAGTCCCTTCGCCTGCATTTGAGTCTCAATATCACGAGAACTCTTATAGAGGAGATGTCCATCGCCGGATTCACTCTACCAAAAGGGTGCACTGTTCAGGCACCCTCTGAGATTTCGCACACCGAAGAAGCTGTCTGGGGTGCGCCGGGCCACCCAGCATCTGAGTTCTGGGCCTACCGTCATGTTAAGCCATCGATTGGAGCTAACGACATATATTCTTTCTCGTTGGCGGGCAGCGCGGGCTCATTCTTTCCATATGGTAAGTGTTTCTTTAAGTACAAGTCGTTTTCCCTGATGCGGAGTTGCTGGAAGTTGTTGCTCATATGCTTGGCCGCTGACATGATACTGAACAGGTGGCGGAGCCTATATCTGCCCCGGACGAAGCTTTGCCAAGCAAGAAATTTTGCTCGTCATTGCACTGATAGTTAGCAGGTTCGACGTTGAGTTTATCAAGTGGACGAAGCTGGATGGTTCCCCTTCTGATCGTCCTGCGCAGAACGACCCGAGATATGCTTGTGCGGGTTCCGTACCACCTGATAGGGAGATGATAGTAAGGTGGCGACGGATATACTAAACGTATGTACCTCTATAGTCTGTGCAAGACGAGTGCACCTGGTCACAATGCGAGGCCAATTCTTTACCTAGAATTGTATCTTCAAGTACTCTAGCATTTTCTAGATATTTCAAGATTTGTTAGAAGGGCTGCTAGTGCTTAGCTTCGATCTATAAATAAATTTAGTAACGGGGGGCCTGCCGTACTTACCTAACTGTACACATGCACTTACCTAACAGAGCCCCACTGCCTTATTCAACATCCGGTAGGTGCCAGGCATTATTCAGCGGAACATACTGCTGTAGACACATTGCGTTTACTTATCGATAGCAACAACCCAAGGGAGTGGGTACCTACCTTGTATCGTAATTAAAGAAGGCCACGATTCAACACCCCAAGTCTTGTTTAAAGTTAACTCCACTGGACGACTGGACGACACGACGGTGCGGTATACCCTCGAGCGACGCATATGCTCTAATCCACCGGCTGAAAGACCACATGATAAAACAACATTAATATTAAGTGTCTTGTCTGCCAGACCGCGAATTAAGACCCCGGCGTAGGGCGCGTCTGCACAATGAGTTCGGACTACTCTTACGACGAGCAAGGTCAATTTTACCCCTTCTTCATTTTCACCTTATCGACCATTATCACACTCCCTCTCACTTACAGCCTTCTCGCGCCGTCGAAAGACCCCGAAGCCCTCGCTCCGAGAATACGAACCTCGTTCAAGCCTGAACATGCCGACCTCGTCCAGGCGCAAGCCAGGGCGCACAAGCGCAAACAGAGGAAGGTGAAGCGCGCCATTGCCGCTCTGATCGGTTGGGCCATCATGGCCGGCATGCTGTACCTGATCGTTACCACCCAGCGCACAACTGCTAAATTATGGAACCCGTACGATATCTTGGGCATATCCGAGTCCGCCACCGAGAAACAGATCAAATCCCACTACAAGAGAATGGGCCTCAAGTTCCACCCAGACAAGATTCGGCCGGATCCCGCCAAGAATGAGACAAGTGAGTCTCTGAACGACAAATGGGTAGAGTTGACGAAGGCATACCAGGCCCTTACCGACGACGAGGTTCGAAATAACTGGATCCAATACGGACACCCAGACGGCAAGCAAGGCTTCTCAATTGGCATTGCCCTCCCCAAGTTCATTGTCTCCGACGGAAATGGAAAGTACGTTGTCTTGGTGTACGGTGCACTCCTAGGCGTCCTGCTCCCATACCTCGTCGGATCATGGTGGTACGGCACCCAGCGTGTAACGAAGGAGGGCGTGCAGGTCGAGAGTGCTAACAGCCTGTTCCGCGAATACACTGAAATAAGCGAAGAAGGTGACTTGGTCACAGCTCTCAGCACTGGCAAGGAGTTCAAGTCATTCCTCAGGGGCGATAAATCCGAATCTGGACTTTCTAAAATAGAGTCAAGTATTCTAGCAGCGGGCGAAGTTACATCGTATGCTGGTGGCCTATCTGAGAAAGACAAGAACAAGTTAGAAAATATGGAATCAGGTGTTAGACGAAAGGTTCTTGCTCTTCTTTGGGCCTACCTAGGAAGAGTGGAACTGCAAGACCGAGACCTAAACAGCGCCAAGTACACTGTAGCACCCATTGCCCAGCGACTTTGCCGTTCTTTTCTCGCTATCGCGCTCGCATACGGCAGAGCTGACTCTATTCTTTATTCTTACCACATGAGCCAGAGACTGATTCAGGCGATACCGCCGAAAGCCTCGCCGCTCTTCCAGCTACCCCATTTCACCCCTGCTGTCGTGAAAGCAGTTGAGGGCGACTCAAAGGAGCACACAATGATTCAGGAGTTTATGAATCTGCCTGATGCCGAGCGGAGAAAGCTTGTCGTTGGAGAGGGGCTTCTCAACGAGGAACAGTACCGGACAGCACTTGAGGTATCTCAACAGTTACCCTATTTTAAGGTTGCCAAGGCCTTCTTCAAAGTTACAGGCGAGAAATTCATTATTCCGTCGTCCCTTGTGTCGTTCGTTGTCAAGGGCCGGTTTATACCTCCTGGAAGTACGGATGTGCCCGCCGTCGATGAGCTAGATCTCGAGGATGTAGACCCGGCGGAGGATGATCTAGACGCGATGTTGGGACGCAAGAAGACGGTGAAAGACGCCAGCGGGAAAATCGTGTCAGAGGAGCTGAAGCCGGTGTCTCCCCCTCTCACTTTTGCCCCGTACTACGCCCGCGATCATTCGCCCAAGTGGCACGTCTGGTTAACGGAGAAGAAGAGCGGCTCCATGGCCGTCCCTCCTTTCACCTTTACTACCTTTGATAAGCCCATTTTTACTGTAGATGGGAAGCCTACATATAATATGCAAACTCTGAAGGCCCAGTTTGCTGCACCCGGAGCAGCTGGTAATTACATCTTCAATATGCATCTAGTATGTGACAGCTACGTCGGCTTCGACACACAGATGGAAGTCACACTATCTGTGGAAGAAGCCAGCAAGGCTGCTCAAATGGCTGCCGAAGATGAAATCAGCGAGCCTGAAGAGGGTAAGTTCTTACCGATTCGTATTTGCTTTCATGTTCATGCTAACGCGTCTCCCAGACTCTCTAGCTGGCCAGATGAGTGCTCTCAAGGGTGGCCCTGTTGCTAAGCGGAGAAAGGATGAAGAGGACTCTGACGATGAGAGTGGCACCGAGGAGGAAGAATCAGATACCAGTGCTACCAATACTGATACCGAAGACGAGTCTTAAGAGAAAGAATTCTCTTTCATTGTTCAGTTCAAAGTCGGTTGGAGACTTCATAGCACGGCACGGATTGGGCGACTTCAGGTGCCGGGAGAAGGTATTTTCGTACCGAACTCCAGCCATATATGGCCCCTTCTATATTTTAACAGGGAAAAGAAAATGGGGTAACGGCTTGCTTGCTTTGTTTGTAGCATACGTTCCATGCATGCATAACGCGAAAGTATATCTACAGCGAAACAGTAGGCAAGCATGTATGCGAAAGAGGAAGAAGCATAAGTTGGCGCATTTGGCGTTCCGGGTGCTTATGCATGCATTTGGCCAAATATGAGGCCGATTAGTTTAGGTAGTATTGCTGGGGATGAATGCTGTCCCGTATGTGGATGCAGAAGAGGAATTACTTTTTCTAGTGTTGAGATTAGACTTTATGTTGTGTATAACCTCATGGGTGTCCTTTCCCCCCGGCGGCTGGTGATATTAGTAGTACCAATTTATCAACTACCTGTGAGAGACCATGGATCATACTTAGGTTTAATTTAGCTTTGAAGCTTAATAACTATAACCATATTCCTTGGTAGCGAAGGAGTGGAGGTTGCATAGGGATCCAAACAAGTCGACTACCTATCTATCATCTTATATCAACAACGCTCACTTCGATTCACAGAAATAAGCTATGAAAAAAGCGAAGACCATATAGCGCTGAAAGGACTCAACCAATCCACTTATTTGTATAGTCACTATGTAGCACACAGATAGATGATACTCCTCCATCTTGTAACTACATACTTACATCTTCACATACCAGCATCTACCTACCTACACATATTTGTTGTGGGACCTAACGTCGGTCAAACCCTTCGTAGTCCTCATGGTAAGTGGCGGTAGCAGTGGAAACCCCGAGTAAACTGGGCTCAATATATCACGTTAAACACAAGTGGCAAATAGACACTTTGATCATGTTTCAATGGTATATTTTACCAAGAAAACTAGCACTAGGTAGCTTTGTAAAAGAATCAAGGAGCCCGCGTTGCCAGATAGAGATGCCTCGCCTCCCGTATTATATATACAATGGAAAGAATAACGTGGCTCCTTAAGGCTTGTCTGTCCTTTCAGAGCTGGACCAACATTGTAGCGCTTGCTGCCCGTTAGTAAAACCAGATTTAAGGCCTGTCGTAATAGAGCTTGGTTATCCTCATAAAATTAGTTCATCGAAAACGCTTAACAGACCCGAATACCACAGACTTCGACGCCCTTACCCTCGACATAGGCCTGGCGATCGAAATACACCTCCAAAAGTTGTTTCACGAACTCGACATCCGAGTCACTCCAGATATCGAGACCCATCCTCTTGATCACGTCCGTATCGATGCGTATACCGTGCCCATCTATATCCTCTTCATCTAGGTCTACTAGCCCATCGTCTTCTTCCTCTGGGGTTTCGATTTCTTCGTCGGGGATCTCGAAGCTGTCAACCACATCTGATAAGGTAGTGAGGATATGCGTTGTCAGTCGGTGGAAATAGGCGATGATAGCTAGCTCAACGCGTGCTTCATCCGGGTCTAGTGGTGCCGACGTCACTGCTGAAGTCCGTCTGGGTGTAAGTGATGATATCGACATATTCATCCCCATAGATGTAGCCGACAAATCGGCGAGGAGAGAAGCATCTTGAGCAACCTCCTCAGCCTCGTCAGACCGTGGCTTCTCTCCTGCCGAGGCCCACCACATAAATCCGCTGTATGCCAGAGCCGTCCAACTCGTGGGCTCCACTATCTGCTCGGCGTCGTCAAGCAGTGTATCATCTTCCTTATAGGCCGTCACGGTGCGTGGCGTATCAGGTGGGGCCATTGAATTGCTTTCTTCGATTCGGGACAGTCCGGTTTTCAGGCAACGAAAGCGTCGCATGTCCCGTTGTGTGGCTTTCACAGGTGCACCGAGAGGTGACTCTATGGTAGGCCATATATGCTTCTTCGCATTCAAGGCGTGAGGCGGCGGCATAGTGATGAGCATGTCCCACAGCTTGTCTTTCTTAGAGAGAATGCTGTCGGTCGTGCATGCTATCCATCCGGTCCCCGCCTCCGATTCGCTGTCTGGGGTGACATTAGGATTCTTGGATTGTTTTGCATCGTCGGCGAGGAAAGGGATGTCGTGAACACCAATCGAGAAAAGTGGCCGTAAGCGATGCGACGCAGAGCCGGCTGATACAAGGTTGTAAGTCGCTAGTGGTATGTTGGAGAGGATCGATATGTTGTAGACTATGGTATAATTAGCTCCCATTGCACAGGCACGTATCAACAATACTCACCGAAATTGCAAGCTAGCTCGACAGGCGCATGACCAGAAATCAATATTCGCTTGCGCAGGAGTGCAGCACGGTGTATAGGGAAGATGAGCGGCCCGAAGGTATCTAAAAGTTTAGTTAAGCTCCACGCCGGGTGGAATGGTGACAATCTGTGCCCGGGTAGTGTCAATGCGGCCCCATCGGACGCGGAGCGACTCCTAGTATGACCCCGCGATGTCTTTGGATACTGTAGCACTGCAGTCGGCGATCCATTATCATCCTTAGGCGTGTCTTCTTTGCCGTCGGCAGAATCTTTGGCTTGGTTCTTATTCCAATACTCTTCCAAGATACCAACATCCTTACTGTCCGCAGCCAGTTTCCTGGTAGGTGTACAGTCAGTCATAACTCACAGGAGATAAAACAAGCTAGGAACAGAACACCCAAACATACGATGCCATTGCTTTCAAGCTTTCAGCATGCCGCCATGCTCTGCCCAACCGCCCATAGCTTAGAGGGACCAGAACCCCGACCGCCAACATGCGCGCATTGCGGGCGGCAGTATCTTCAACCGGCGCATTGATAAAGGCGCTCAACCCTGCGTAGCCATTGTGCACAAAGTATATGAGATCCTCTGGTACCGTATGTAAGCCAGAAGGCAACGATTTGTATTCGACGGTTCCCTCCAGCTCAACACCAGGTTTTGACTGTTTCCAAGATATTGTGTAACCGGCTTTGACATCGAAGTCGATGAGGAAGAGAGCGGAAATGGGAGGGAGATCGGGAAGAACGATGTTAGAATTCGACGGTAACCGAACGTGAAGCTCGGGTTGGCCTCGACGTGTTGCAGCCATGGTTGCTCGATGCCTGGCGAGGCGATGACGTGCGATGCGTGCGATACCTGCGGGTGTGGGTGCGTTGCGATGACGGTAATCTCAATTGGGTGTCTCAGCGCATTATACGACGGGCTATTCTCTACACCAACACCCAATCTGGAGTGCTGCTGTGTATCTTTAAGTCTCTGTTCATTGGCAGTTTCGTTTGAGGGGCTATGAGAGCCTTAATGAACTCACGAAGTACATAGGATGACCTTTGGCGAGGTAGATGACGATGATGCCATGATACGAAACCCCAGGCAGCTTTACCCAGGACCTGGACCTGGCCGGCTCACCTATTAGCCCAGTTGCACTCACCTGGAACCTCAGCGGAGGTATTGTACCGAGGGGTCCTAGCACGTGATGTGGGTCTCCTGGATGGCTTACCCGGTAATTCCCCCTGAATTCTGAACAACTCCACAATATAAAGCATCAGGAATAATAGCTTTATGTAAATGTGAAGGTTGTAGGTTCATACTGGAATTAAGATGCCTATAAGTACTTATTAGTATTATAATCAGAATTGTATTGGCATGGAGTGAGGGCCACGGTTCACTACAGCATACATATATGATATATCCTTGGTATATCAGTGAATGTTGAGATATTGCAGGGCAATATAGCTAGCCGTCCCAACTTTCTATTCACTCCAGAGGACACCATCACACATAGCTCCAAATAGGACTTCTTTGCTTGAATTAGAGAAGGCATGTATAACATATATGTACAGGCGCGCCGTTATGGATATAGCATTCGAAGAAATTGATAGTAAGTCGGGAACAAGCTAATGAAGAGCCGTCTTACACTAAGTAGTAGGCCAGAACTCCACCCTGCAGTTACAATATCCAGCAATATAAAATCATGATATAGTCGAACATGACAACTTAGACTACATCCAAATGAGAAGAAGTTTTCGAAAGGTATATATACACGATCAGAACTCGAAAAACAGACCCCGTTGCTAGCAATGAGGCGAGGTAAAAAAATAAACACGAAAGAAAAAGAAGAACGTACAACACCAGGGATTCGCTGGTCGTCACCGACCCAACTACTAATCTGGCCCTCACCGGCTTATCTATGGGAGAGCAGACGGGATCCCGAGTTCTCCGGTGGGTATGGTCGTACGTGACAGCCTCTACTATTTTCCGGGTATGTATACCTAGTATGAGGTGTCGTGGGGTGGGCGTCTATATGAACAGCTGAGGGCTTTCGATAGCAAGTACCTGTCTATTCCTAAGGTACCCTAATGCCATAATGAGACATACATGTACAAAAGTACCGAAGGCTATGATCCTTGATATTAAATCGTATGAAGGGTTTTAGGTCAAGACTTGTCGTCTCATCGAAGTCCAAGCGCAATCCCCCCATGCTTGAGAGGTATACACGGCAGGTGTTTTCTCGCGGAAAACATTGTGGTGAGATATCTAGCAACTATCCCTTTATTATGAACAAACATGTACTTATTGATATAATTACCTATAATTCTAAGTCTATTGCCTTGTAGAGGACGACGATATCGTATGTCATACTACAATATCACATCATCGACTTACGGATCGCATGCAGCCACCTACGAAGCGGATGTGGTACGCCCTGTTACCCCGCGAGAAAACGAGCTTCTTCAATTGTTAACCCCGACTAATTAATCCGATTCGAATTGTAACATCAAAGGCACCACCGTAAGTAGTATATCTGATCGGACTTAACGGTGTTTGGCGTACAGAAATTCGTCACGGTCTCCTGACAGGACCGGGCAGCAATATCACAAAGAGCCACATATTTATAATCAGACGGAGATATTAAGATGAAAAGCCCGGTATAGTTATATCGAATACGCGACATTTATGCCGTGTTTTCTCTTGTAGGGCTTAAATCCGAGGACTTCTAGTATTCCGTTGAAGAAGTTATCCAAGCTCGCTTCTTCGGCGCTGAGAATGCCCCAGTTCAGGTCCGGAGAGTTGGAGAATTGGGGGACCTCCCGTCCAACTAAACCGCAATTTACACACAACTCCGGAGTCCGGATGTCCGAGATCGATACATGCTGTGTGACTATGGCCATCCATGCTCATGCAGGGTTGAAGTTTGGTGTATATCAACGCCTATTTCGACGTTAGACTTGAGAATGCTACATAGAGTATTCTGTTTGCAAGACTACCTGCTCTTGGTTATTTCCGTGTCCGAGGGAGGGCGAGCTCGGTATTTACTACTTACGTCACCTTACCAATACAATACAGAAGAAAAGCAATTAAAGCCGGACACACACACTCTCTCTCTCTGACTTTGATTTTGACACTTCATTCTGGCAGTCCGTTTCTTGACTTGACTTGACGTTTGCAGGGAGAAAAATAGCCTCGACTAACCGCCGGACCGAATCATCTTAGAGAGAGCTCAAAGATCCATCGAGTAAATAAAATACATCACATACAAGATGGACACAGGCGCACTATTCAGAGTTGACGGCATGGTGGCAGTCGTTACGGGCGGTGGAACCGGTAAGCAGCTTCTCCCCTTCTCCTCTTTCTACCTCATACGAGGTAATATATCTCACTGCTTGCTCACACCCGTACACAAACACAACAGGCATCGGCTACAACATGGCCCTCGGTCTAGCCAATGCAGGGGCGAAAAAGGTCTACATCCTGGGCCGCCGCAAGGCCGTCCTCGAGGAAGCAGCGAAAGCCCACCCATCTCTACACCCGATAGAATGCGACGTGGTGTCCAAAGCATCCCTGCAAGCCGCCGTCGACGCCGTCTCGAAGGACAGCGGCGGGTATGTGAACCTCGTGATCGCGAATTCCGGGGTCTCCGGTCCGGTCGTGCGCTGGAGCGATCCAACCGCTGTGACTCTATCCGGCTCTGAGGTCAACGCCGACGTCAGTGTCAGCGTGTCGGAGCAGCGAAAGCGGCTCTTCGAAGAAGTCGACATGAACAAGTTCACCGAGACCTTCCACGTCAACGTCACGGGCGCGTATTTCACCATGTTGGCGTTCATGGAACTTCTCGACGCGGGGAACGCGAATGCGCTCAAGGGAGGTTTCGGCGCTCCTATAGCAACGGGACAAGGAAAAGGGAAAGTTCCTGTGCCTATTATTCAGAGCCAGGTCATTTTCACCAGCAGTATTTCCGCATATAGTCGTGCCCACCTCTCTTTTCCCGCGTACTCGGGCAGCAAGGCGGCTATTGCGCATCTCATGAAGCATGCTAGTACGAACCTGGCTCCCTACGGTATCAGGGCTAATGCACTGTGTCCTGGAAGTAAGGTTTTCTTTCTTTCTTTTTATTTTTAATAGGGGGAGGGGGGGTTGGTCTGTCCTTAACGCAGCTTTTGCGCCATGACAAAAAATACAGAGAAGGCAAAGGGACTAGACAGTGTTTAAAAGATGACAGACTGACGCGAAAGGCAACTAGTATTCCCGTCCGAGATGACTGACGGACACGTATCTGCCCGCGATCCGTCGACGGAGCAACCTTCCGAACCGCTCTTCATCCCCGCGCGACGATTTGGCGGCGAGGAGGAGATGGCGGGTACGCTTCTGTACCTTGCTAGTAGGGCTGGCGCGGTGAGTGCATACATTATTATCTCCCTGCCCTCGGCGGATGTTTCGTTGTCTTTTGTCTCTTCTCCCCCCATCTTGGTCGTTGCAGTTTTAGTCAGGGCTATTTTCCTTTTTAGCTTCAGTCCGTCTTTTTGAACAAGCGTCCGTGGAAAAGTACCTATGTACATGGATTTGACTCTGGAAGAAGAATGTTACTAACCTATAATGCTATAGTTCTGCAATGGTCTCGCGCTTGTCCACGATGGCGGCAAGTTGTCAACCATCCCCTCCGAATACTAAAGAAGAATTAAGTCCTCAGTTTTCTCAGGGAAAAGAGGAGATAATCTTGGTTTGGTGTATCTAAGGTGGCCTAGGTTGACACGGACCGGAATTGAATAGAAGTTTGAGTTAGACACATCAAACGCTCTGTAGAGGCCCAGGAATATAAAAGAAGGCATTTCACATGCAACACTATGGGAGATGTCTCTGTTAAAGTTATTAGTCTAACTTGCATGTTGCTTGCCTATCTGCAAACCCTCTGTAAACCTTCTGTAAACGTGGAAATGAAGTGAAACTATGATCTAACCCCTCTAATAGTACAACGCCAATATATTGCCAAGTTAACAAGAGATATGAGATGTCAAAATATTAAAGGATAGCTGATGGGAAAGGGAAATGCCACACTAGGTAATTATTGTATACAGTTGGTAGATAATGAGCGGAAGGCTGATAATTAACGCTACTCCAGGCAGAAAATAAATAGCAACGGTCGAAATGGGGAGAGAGGACATAGGTAGAAAAGGAAGCAGACATGATAAATAAGAAATGTGTGTACATCTGAACAATAAATGGCAAACTATCTCCGCCCAGGCAAACACTTTAATTGCGCCAGCGCCACCTCCGAGAGATATTCGTCCCACCGGTATGGGTCGCGGCCGCTCTTTCCTCGCTTTCTTCGCTGGGCTTCTGAAATACCATGTGAACAAATCTCAAAACGCGTTCTTTTGTCGAGCCATCAACTGTGGTTATCTCGTTGTCATGGTATTCCTCCCCCAAACCATCACCTGTGGTTTTCTCGTCGTTAGGGGGGTTTTCCGTCGGACCATAAACTATGGTTACCTCATTATAAAGGGCACCGGGAACTGGCGTCTTTCGGAATCCCATTTTCTCAAAGAATGGTTCAACATCCGGAGTCGCTTCAACGAGGACGTAGTGGCCAGCAGGAACTTCGTTTAGGGCCGCTTGGACTAGGGCCTTGCTGATCCTCTTTCTCCTATGTGCCTCGTCAACCGCGACAAAGGACAGCTCTACCCATGTTTCGTTAGAGTTGGGGTAATTATGTCATAGCCATGATAGGGGCCAATAGGCAGGTGAGATAGGATACTATTGAAGGATACAGAGTATATGGCCTTTGCTTACCCCACAGCTTGTTCTTGTAAGTTTCATAGGCGTAATGGGTTTTGTATATCTCCGTTGAGCGGGTGTCTAGTTTTCTTGCTGTCTCTTCTCTAAGGAAATTACTCTCTAACACGGAGCGCCAGCCAAAGTCGGTCGTTTCGGGCATTCGAACCGGTTTGCCCTTCTGGTCGACGCCGACGGATTGTTCGTACGCGTCGCCGAATTCTCGTGTTTGCGTGTGGAATAGAAGAGCCACCCCGATGAGCGAGCTGTCTTCATCTTTGTTCCTAGCTCCATACACAGAAGCCTCCAGGCGACACAGCAGGGGTTCTATTACTTCCATACATCTGTTGAGGGTAATCTCGGAGAGAACATTCTTGACGTCTTCGTCTTGTGCCCAGGGCTGCAGTTGGTACTTAAAGGATGGTCGGTTATGATAAGTGGCGGCCAGAACACTGGCTATCTTTGACAGGTTTTCTGGGTTTCGCGGTTCGGAGAACTTCGAGACTTGCACATCACTACTAATGCTGGTCTGAGCCATCGTGAGCGCCAGGTCGAGTTTGAAGAAAGAGAAGTTGCAAATGTAGATGATTTAAAATAACCCCTTTTTCCTTTTCAAAATCGGCGGTGGTTGGCCGTCTTTTATGATAATGGTGGAGCAAGACGTACCTGTAATTGCCAACATTTGGCGGGCATGGTGATATGAGAGAGTGTTAGCTATGAGCACTCAGTTCAGATGTTTCATGTGTGACCGAGTTGGGAAGACAAACAAATAGAGTTTAGGTTGGTTCTCCTTGAGCAAACTCGATAAAAGAAGCTATACTAACTAACGATAAGGTTGTTGCGCCCATATGAATATAGCATTGGTTGTCGGTCATTGTTTATTGGGTAGGCATTCTCTATTTTTGAAGAGTCAGCCTAACAGGCCTATAGTCATGCAAGAGGAAAGATGGGCGCGTTGGTTTTCGATCCTAAAAGATAAACAAAACAAACAAGAAGCAGCGTCGTGTCGCTGTTCGAAGAACTCGTTTCCGGTGGGTACTCGGGTACCAACGCTTGCCACACACATCCCTAGGCTACTGCGTCGGACTGTCGTTTTTGTTTAGAGTTGAACATGCATTCTCTTGATGTCGTACCGACTCTTAGGGACGGGTTTTGGGGAGGGCTTTGAACCCAGGATCCCCTGCTTCCGCAAGACATTGCAGCTCTTCAGGGCGAACTGTTCTTGTTGTTGCCTATGGGCATACTCACCTAGGCGGACATTTGTAACTAGGTCCGTACTAAGGACTCATCCGTAAGAAATAGGCACCAGCCTTGGGTCACAGCTTTTTACATGTTCGGAAGATGAAACGTTAAAACATCGCTCGGTTTCAATGGGTAATGGGGAGCCATATAATTATTGACCAAGCATGATCTACTGCATGATGGCGTATCAGCCACGGGAAAAAACAAATATATCTTGTCCAAACCAACATAATGTTTTACAGCCGCTATAGCATTGTAGTCGAAGGGCGGAAAGGTGCCCGCGCCTTTCGCATTCCAAGAAGATAACTAACAGTCGCTCTCGCCTACAATAAACCATACGGTGGAGTACGCCCTGTGAACGTCCAAACTAAGTTTCCTTATGAACCCCGTAGCGCTTATCCGTGGACTCAAGGTACGATGCTGTACTTCGAGCGTTGTAAACCCCGAATGTGGTAAGGCGTGCAGTGCGCAAGGTGCATCGCATCAAAGATGGTGCAACACAAGGTTGAACAACACTGGATACTATAAGTTGCGATAGGTTTGGGATACCTTGCAAATAGTACAGGGTCTTCTCTCATTTGTCGCGACAATTCCTCAGCTAATCGAACTGGGCTTTGGGTACACAGATGGTATCACCGACAGACAGCTTATCGCAGTCAAGCGCTTCGTTTTCTGACAGTAGTTCAGAGAGAGGAATGGACTTCTCCTCTGCAATAGCCCAGCAAGTGTCGCCGGGCCTGATCGTGACAGGAGTTGCCGTGTCGCTGCAGCTTCTCACTACCTCAGTGCTGCTCTTCGAGCTTCCAGTGATGAACCAGACTATGACAAGGAGGAACAAGCCGACAAGCAGGAACCAGTTTAACAACGGCATCATCTCATGGCGCCACGAAGGTTGGCCGCGGGAGCCGTGCGGTCCTGATCCTGAATACGTCAAAGGTTGCGATGGACTGGTGCTTTCATCGTCTTCGCCATACGACGGTAGGGCGTCGGCGACACGGTGAAGCTGGCCGTACTTGTTCCCCGGCGCGCTCTCCCATATTGTCCCATCGGCGTCGCGAAATGTATAGGTCTGAGTATCGGCATCGTAGCCGATTCTTTGCATGCCTTCGGGCAAGCGCTCCGCGTCGGTGTCGTATTCGGACCAGCGAGACATTGCGTAGTGCCAGCGGGACGAATGCGAGTTTGTGGAGTGATGTTCTAGGTTAAGGTTAGGCAGTTTAGGCGTAGCTTAGCGGCTTTGTTCGGTTTTTACATTGGAGAGATTCGGGGCTCAGCGAAGATGAGTGCGGATGCGTGGAGATCGCACATATAAACCGGCACGGATAAATAGCGGGATATGTATTTGTGAATAAAAATCAGATTTGGTCACAGCATGAGTATCTGTGAGGAGAGGTATCCAGGACATCCGGTGAGTTATCAAGAGAAGTATGCTGTATGCTGGGGAGAGAGCTGGAAAGCCGTGAATCTGACACGGGGTTGCCCCACAGATGGGCTGACGTCAACAGGGATCCGTACTCAGCCACAGACACAGCCATCCTATCTTTCGTCCTGTATTGTGTGTACCTGGGTACTCTTGAGGTTTCAATAACACTAACTTTGCCTGTGAACCCACGAAAGGGTTGTCACATATAACAAATGATGAAACTGGTCAGGCGTAATAGGATTCGAGCCATTGAAATACATTGAGACCTGTCCAACTTAATCTTTTGTTAGAGGTTACTTAGGTACATATAGCTAGATGCTAAAAATCATCGCATACATGCATGTATGCACCTATACGTCTTCGAATCACTGCTGGGGTATGAGTGTTAGTCACTATGTGAGTTGCTTCAAGGTTGGTACGATCAAAGCTGTTCTTTAATGGCACCCTTGAATTTTTGGCAGGCGTCGAAGTATCATATTAATGAGCAACTAACGCGGACCCAAGATGGTTTTCGCTGCCTAAAGCTAAACACGTATAATACGTGAGGCTTGACGTTTCACCGCAGCGACATTATATTGTCCAACCGACGCCCCCGCTTATACAAAGTTCAGGATTATATGACTTGCGCAACAACCAGTGTACATAGTATTGTTTCAAACTGTTGATATATGGACTTCCGTCGTCATCATAATTCGCCCGTTATTCTGGACCGTATGGAGGTCTCCACGTGTCGAGTCGCTGCTGCTACTTCTGCGCGCCCTTCTGTCTAGCTGCGATGTTGCTATGGTGTGTGTACCGAACTCCTGGCTGTTGTCGTTGGAGCCGTGGGCTCTACCGCGGTATGCGTCTGGTGAGGTGATGGGGCGTTCGTCGAGCTCGAAATCGTCTGTCTTATCGACGCGGCTTCCTTGCCTTATGTAGCGGCCTACGATACTCTGTCCCGCCGTGTTTCTCCTGTTGGTCGTTGAAAATCCGTATGATGGGTTTTTATACGAGTTGGTGGTAAGCCTCAAGAAAGGTCGCAAGAGCTTCTTCAGCTGTGGGGCGCAAGCCGCGACGATACTGACATTCAGTTGGACACTGAAAAAGGGGGGCTTCGTTAGCATTATAGACGCTTACTGAACATGAGGAAAGCGTCATTAGTAAGGGTGCTTACAAGGCCCAGAACGGCACTGGGAGGTTATAGGTATTATCCCCAAAGGGGTTGTAGTTGATCTGAGCGATAGCCTTCACTATGCCGATAGCAACTGCACCCCAACCAAGGGCAAGCATCATAATCAGGTAGATACGAACGTTCTTTTTCAACTGAAGACGCCATATAATAGGGATGGGTAGCGAGGCGAGCAGGATATCAGTGAAGATACTAAGTGCTGTTGACATGTAAGTATATCGTACTATCTATGTCAGTCTTCAGAGGGACGCCATACCAGTGTTGGCAAGAGCAAACTTGATGAATAGGTCTATGCTATAGCACTTGGGCTTGCGTGACTGATCCCAGAAGCCTTCCAAGGGCTGGCAATACAGGAACAATGTCAAAAAGGCAAAAATCGTATAGATCGTAACGAATGCTATGATTGTGTTAGTACGGGTGAGTTACATCGTCCAGGTAGTTAACATTGAGCTGACTTACCGATAGTAGCCCATAAAACCCGGGAGAATGTCTTGCTCCTGGTAAGTCGCAGCAGTGAAAGGGCGAGTGATATCTTCAAAAGCCCAAGGCCGAGGAGGTTGATGATCGTCTGGGCAAATGTTGACGCCCCGAGCTTGAACATGTCTTCTTTCCCTATGAGAGAGTTGTGTACGCCGAGCCCATGTTGGGTCTGGTAAAGGTACAATACCCATGATACAAACGCAGACAACTGCCAGATGACGGGTTAACTCTTCAGACCTCTTGACAAGTGCCTCACATTGGGGAACATACCGTGGCACCAATCATAAACCCATCATCAACTCCAAACGCCTTCACCAAGAACACTCGAGTATATACACGCAACCCCGTGATTGTCAAGGCTGTGATATGGATGGCGGTGGTTACACCGAGCTGCAATCCGAGGGTAGTATCACGGGGATCTACATCTTGAGGTCTCTGAGTAGCTGACATAATCACTATCCTCCTCGCCTTGCACAATGATAAGCAAACCAGAGAAACGAGTCATGCGGGGATACCATGAAAAAAGAACGGCAAAGACGGGATCTTGACAAAAACCGCGTGTATTATCGTCGTGCACACCTTAGATCAAAGGAGAGAGAGGCCAAATAAATTTTATTCGGAGGAGGGATTGAGCTATTAACGGGGGTCTCAGAGAATAATAGCTGTTTGACCTCTCCATAACGATGTCATCTCGTTTCGTCTAGTAAACTTGCTATGGTCTCAGGTGCCAGCTAAAAGGTACACACACTAACGGTAGAATAGCCGTGACTCGCAAAACTAGTGTTACCAGCGCCCTCAAGGAAGTAGCGCCGGCGACAGACTAGAACCCTACAAGTTGAGCTGAAGGAAGGCATACGCAGACTAGAGCGCTGCCCTATCCAAGCGGTATATAGTCTACGCACTTTCCCACGAGCACAGACCCTCCATCTCGGCTGCTCGAGGCATAATCCCCCTTCATTTCTCGGGAGGCATTGCCTAGGTGAGCACCAGATACGGGCACTAGTCGTTGAAGTAAATCGCCCCTGTGCCGCTGGGATGGACGGTACAGATGAGACTACGTCAACTATGGCAAGCGTTTCAACCAAGCCAGCAACCGAAAGGCAGGATATCGAAAGAACCACATAGCGTCGATGGGCCAGAATAGGTAGGTAAGGACTTTCGTCCTTGTTATCCTCTTGCTTTGCGTCCTATAGGTACGAAAAAGGCAAGCTTCGTCGACCCCGTCCACGCTTTGACGGAAGGGCAGATCGAAGAACCACATAGCTTCAGGGGTTTACTAGTAAGAGAGATGGCTGGGAAGTTGCTCTCTCTTTTTGTCTTTCTTCCTTGCTGTGCCCCCGTAACCCGGTAAAGAATGCTAAGCGAGACCGGTGAACCTACATTAGTGCTGTTATATTTGTCCGCACCACCGTAGAAGTAATGTCATGGCTATGTTCCGGACTTGCTCTGGCCCGGAGCATGAACACTGAACACGGACTACAACTACGCCTGATATAAGTAGATACAGGAAATCTCTACTTCACAGAGAGTCCTTCCTTCCTTGTGCAATAATGATAAGTCTATAACGGAACTTCTGGCAGAGAACTAGAGCAAGCGACATGTTGGTGGTTCCTAGTCGTCGCATCTGCGTTACGAGCCCACAATATCTGTTACATTGTAAGTAAGGTGCGCCTAGCATTAGTAGTTCAACCACACTAGTATGGATGCACGATTTTTTGAGTCCATAACGTTCTAGTTTCTTGGCCGGAGATCAAATTGCATAATAAATTCTCCGTCGAGATACGCCGCGCATACCGTACTAACAACACGCTAACTGTTGCCTCACCAATAGTGTCTTGAGATCATGAGGCGTTCTATGTGTTAGAATTAAGCGAGATATCACTGTAATTACTGTACAAATAACGTAGGATTAATTGATTATGATGCTGTGATGTGTATTCTTGTTGACCGCTTATTCTCTGTTTCTTGAGTTTTTATACAATTTATTATGTAGGGCTTAGAACCTAAGAAGGCCCACCCCTTAGGTAGCCCTAGTGCTCTGTCCTCACCACTCTTAGTGGCTGCACCCCTTGGCGTCATTCTAACACACCCCCTCAAGGTAAAAACGCCTTGTTTTCTGCCCTAAATGCTTTTAATATTGCTAAAATAGTTAAAGAACTACTTGATTTTAGCCTGCTAACCTTGTTAATATTAAAAAATTGCTTATACTAGGTAGTATGCTAGGTTTTAAGTTTGTATGCCTTTACTACAGTATATAATCTATTCTATTTAGTTTTTTGTTATTTAGCCTCTTTAAAGGTAAAAAGTGCAACAGCTTGCCTTTTTTATAAGCAAAATATTGCTAATTTGCTTATTAATACGCTTTGCTGCCTTGTAAAAAGTTTTTTTAAGCTAATATATTTTTATTACTTAAGTCTGCTAACCTTTTTGCTTTTAAAGTTCTTTTAAAGTTGGTTATATTTAATTGCTTTAAAAAACAATTTTATTTTGCAGCTAGTAGCAGCTTAATAAGCTTATTTATAATTATTTTATTAAATAGTATATATTTTACTTATATTATTTGCTTTTTAACCTCTTAGCGCAACTAGTAATTATATATATTAACATAGTATAATTTAGTTTTTAATATAGCTATTTTCTTTATAACTAGGCTAATTGTTTGCTTATTATTATAGCAAATAATAATATAATCTTTATTAAAGCTAACACTAAGTTTTTTAATAAGTTAACTAATAAACATTGCTTTTTTTGCTGCTTATAATAAAGCTAATAACTTTGCTTTAGTTATAAATATAGTAACTATATCTTGCTTATTAGCTTGCTACCTTATAACTTTTTTAAATAGTACTATTATATAGGCCTACAAGCTTTTTTAGTTGCTTAAGTTGTTAGCAAAAAAAAAATCGCTTATAATAACAAAGCTGTTGCCTTTTTTAAGCTTAAAATATAAATATTACATTTTTGCTAAGTAGCTTAATACTTTGTTAGCTTTTTTATAGTATTTTAACCTAAAATTTATATTAAATTATAATAGCTTAAAAGCTATAAAAGCAATATTAAGCTAAGTTATAACTATAGCATATATTATAAACTTTATTTTGCGCTAGTAAAAATTATAAGGGTTAGGGCTTGGTACATTGCAAGGTAATATGCTAGATTCTAAAAAGTAGCTATAAAAGATTACTTCTATCTAGTGTGCTAATTGTGTATAGCTGCAAGGCCTTATTAGGCCTTTGGCTAATCCTCAAGGAGCGGTTACCGCAGTACGTACTAAGGTATATACCCTATAGGTGCGTGCTGCAAGTATATACCTAGTAGTGGCTTCTTTGTTATACTGCTCCTCCCTTCTAAGCTGCTAGTCCTTAGCAGCCTATACTAGTTAGGTAGGTTTTAACCTAACCTTATGTTTTCTAAACCTAAGGTTTTAACCTTTACTTTTTTTAGCCGCTAACTATTTGCTATACTTTTATATTACAACCTTTAGTTATTATTATTAGTTAATTGCTAAAGCTTTGCTTTATAATATTTTTATTATTATTTTGCTTTTATATTTTAGTTTACTATACTATTTTTTTGTTGCGTTATTATATATTTTATAACCTTTTTTTAATTATGCTTTCTTATAATGTCTTTATTAAAAAATATTTTTTTAACTAGGTCTATACTTAAAGTATTTATAATTAAACTATTTATGCTTTTAATATAAAGAACGCTAATAAAAATAGCAATGTTATTATTAATAGCACTACGCTTTATTTTTAATATATTTTAAAAGCGCATATTAATTTTTATATTACCTGCTTAATAAGCAATTATTATATAAACGCTAAGTATATAATATATTATTAAGACTACTAAGCTTGCTACGCTATAAGTTATTTTTTTTTTGTTTAGCAATTATTTTTTATACTTTTAGCAACATGCTTTTTATTAATATTAATAAGTGCTGCTTATTTTATAAAAAAGTGTTTAAATTTTAGCTAAGTTTTAAAATAAACTATAAACAATTGCTAAGTACTATTTATAGCTTATAAAAAATAATAGCGCGCTTATTTATTAATAAGTTATTAAGTTTAAAAGATTTATAATTTAGCTTACTAAAGCTAAGCTAGCTTTTTAGTATTATATTGCTAATAAAGAGCACATAGTTATGCGCACTTTTTAAAATAAACAACTAGCTATTATTTAATTAAAGTTATAGTTTGTTTACTATTTTTTAATTATTAGTTTAAATGCTTTTATAGTATGCTTATTTTTTATTGTTTACAAAGTGTTTAATAACTAATTATATTTAAAATTATAATAATAGTATGCTTATTAATTTTAATAAACTTTAGCAACAAGTTTTGCAAGCTTAGCTTAAACATAAGCATAGCTTATTTTGCTATATTTAATTTAACTAAGCTTTAGTTAACTGCTTATTAACTGTTTTGTTAAAAAACTAGCTTTATTTTAGCGCTAAAAAGCTAAATTATTATATTTAATATAAAGCTAAAAGTTTTAAAGCATTTTTTTATATAAATTATATGCTTTAGTTAATTTATAGCAAGCACTATTACAAGTTTTTTATAATTGCTTTATTAGTTATTTTATAAAATATAGTTAGCATGCCTTGTTATATTTATTATTATTTTAGCTAAAGTTATTTTGCTAACTAGTTAGCATTTTTTTGCCTTTTTTTTTTATTGTTTTTTTTATTTTTTTTATTATAGTTTTTTTTTTTTTTTTTTTTTTAAAATTTTTTTTTTTTTTTTTTTTTTTATATTTTTTTTTTTTTTTTTTTTTTTTTTTTTTTTTTTTTTTTTTATTTTTTTTTTTTATTTTTTT
>Ga0247782_1000061_pt1 | contig 154108 bp, 119 predicted proteins | sample UWRJL019104C5_FD_179928 | JGI IMG/M metagenome (GOLD analysis project Ga0247782, IMG submission 179928) | Plant litter microbial communities from Arlington Agricultural Research Station in Wisconsin, United States - UWRJ-L019-104C-5 | ecosystem: Environmental > Terrestrial > Plant litter >... | reverse complement strand
GGAGAGGTGTGGTTTTAGGGTCAGTTCTAGACTTGCAGGCTTATAGCTCACAGAACGGCAGATATGCTGCGGATAAGGATAAGCGTAAAAAAAAAGGTCCATACTCTACAGCTTTACCCAACTCTCGCTGTAAATGCTAATGAGACAATGGGCGATGGTTCTGTCACCTGATCTTCCTCCAGATTCCCCCAACTTTCTGTCATTGTATCTCTTGCCAAACACAGATCCCTATTAAATTTCACCCAAGCTTCCCTCCAATAAGATTATGTCGCAAGCTTTTCGCCCATCCTTGAGGACCCCTCCTATCCTCATTCATATTTGCCAAATCAGAAAACGGTGGCAGTGTATCAGCCACAATGCAGGGTCAGGGACACGTTCACCCTTTTTTCGCCCAGTCTTCGCCCGCTTCACCAATTGTAACCCATCTTATTGCACGTTCTCACCCATCAACTCTGAGGCCACGCATAATGCTGGACAGAACAACGCCTGGCTGTTCGCTTGGACGAAACATAGTGTAAGCTATCAGCGCTTAGCTAGTACATGTCCCTACAGTGCCAAGGCATCATGGCATCTCGTGTATATAACATAGAGCCTTCTCACCTCACATCTAGTTAGTTTAGTAGTCAATCAAGTTTCATATACCCTTCATTTCATCAACAACAAGGCTACGGGGTAGCGCAAAACTTTGAATTTGAATTAGCGACAAGGAACACGTACAAGCCGGCTGACATGGAATTCCGAAATGACGAAGATGGGGAATGCTCACAGGCAAATCGCAACGACTCTGGGTATCATTCATGGAGCTCAGAAAACCTCCCTTTGAGCCATTTCGCCGATGCATTTCAAGCAGAAGATCATGATCTTGAAATCAATCCAAGCTTCGAGGCGGGACTATTCTCCGGAAACTCCTCTCTGCCTCCCTTAACATTCCACACTGCTCCTTCAATCTTGTCTCGACAAAATGCGATTCAGAGCCTCGAACATCGGGATGATGACCTAGGATTGGAACACAATCCTCAATCCAGATCTCAGAGACCAGTGAACCATATGGGAGACTTACACGTGAGCAAGAGGAAGAACCAGAAACAACTCCCGAACTAACGTGGAAACAGTTGCCAGACAGCCTTCTAGGATCGCAGGTAGATACTGCACTCATTCCTGGCTATGAATCAACACCCTGGACTCAGCCCAGTGTACCTCATAGCGACCCTAAAGGATCTGTAGCGAACGTACTTTCAGTAGAATCTGCGACCCATTTTCCATCAGAATTTGATTCTAATGCGTCTCGGAATATCTCTCAAAAAAACCTGGAGGTCGGCCAGATCGAACATGACTTGGAAACCCCTATATCTAGCGCTCCAGCGCCATATTCGAAGGCTATTGCTATCATCAGAACTTGGATTGAGGTATCGCCAGGACAACTTCCTTCTGCTGCAGATATTGCCTACTTTTCAAGTTTTGCAAAACTTCCACCGGCAGACATTAACAAGATTTTCCTCGATATCTGGTCAGAAAAAGCCGTCAGGGATTCACGAGGACCCAAAGAAGTTGCCACAAATGATATAAAGCCTTCTGTACCAAATGTCCCGTCTTCGCGTAGCCAAAGGGTCGTCCTTGCAAATTCAAATGCTCTTCTTCTCGCTGGGGAATGGTTCAGCAGGCAGATTACTATCTGCAAGACCCCAACAGAGCATTCTGTGACGGCTCAATCAAACAATCCTCGCGTTTCATATCCTTGCTCTTTTTGTGCGCGGATTTTCTCCACGAAGGACGCTTGGAGAAGGCACGAGGAGTTGCGATACCCTCAGGAAGGGTGGCTCTGCAATCTTGACACCATTGTCCAAATTGGAGAAAGTTCTCAGTGCACTCACTGCAATGCGAAAGATCCAGATATGGATCATTTTCACATTGAACACCCTGAGCACACAAAGTCAGGGCCCTGTTGCAGACAGCCATTCGGTCGTAGAATATTCAAACGGAGGGATGTATTTGTGAGTCACCTCGAGAAGGTGCATCCGAGCATTCCTTCGCAGCTTTACAATGAGATAGTTGATCAAAGCCATTTCGCTGTCCCCTCGACCTTCGACAAGAATTGTACGATTTGCCGATTACCAAAACAGTATAAGTTCCGGGACTGGGAAGACAGAATTACTCACCTTGCCCAGCACTACAAAAAGATGGCATTGGGTGAACCAGAACGTGACCGCCATGAAAAGGACGACGAAGGGAAAGATGAAAGCGATGACGAAGACGACGACACAGACCCTAAGCCTCCAAGAAAGAGAGTACGCAAGTCTCAATGGAGCGGGAATACTGCAGATAAGAAGGTATGACTAGAAGTCTCAAGTTACAAGAACCCCACTGATTCTGGCAGACTTCTTCCCCTGGAACGGTTTCTGATAGACAGGTTCGCCCAGAGTTTTTCTCATGTGCTCTCAAGGAACAACTTGCAAATGCCTCTGTAAAATGGCCACCATCTTCAACGAATTGTTTCATCCCACAAGACACGTTGAATTATCTTCTGAAGAGGCCTGCTGTTCTCAATGAGTTGGAACGTTCTCTGGGCGATGACTTTTTAGTATTGGGCGAGAAACGCTATGAGATTGTTGACTTCGTGATGGAACGTGCTACGAAGCTATTTGCCATCCTGACATTAATTGGCAAATGTAAGTCAATCTTAGACTTTATGGTGGAAGGTATTTCAGACATCGACCTGCCTTTCCAAGTGAGCGACATCAAGAGCAGCGAGAACCTTCTCGCATCGCACAATTCTGCACGAATATATTGTCTCCTTACAAAGTGGTCAAACTGGGATCTTCAAGAGTTATCTCGCTTTCAGTGGTCTTTACTTGCTCCTATCCTTGAACTAGGCCATTGTTCAAAGCATTACGACTTCCACAGCAACACTATCCTTCCGTTCGCCGAGGATGATGAGGGCAGCAGGATTACCGGTGGTTTTAGTTCGGTCCGGCGTGTGAAAATTCATCCCGCACACTACACATTGAATGGAGATTTTGAAACTGAAAAGGTAAGTCAACTCATTTTGTAAGGCGGAGGGGGGGGGTTTTTTTCTTTCTTTTTTTTGGCTAATGTGAACAGCTGGGCTATCATCAAGTCGCGATAAAGAAGCTTCACTCCGCCGACAAGAGATCTTTCGAACTCGAGCGCGATGCGTTGAAAGCTCTCAACTCGAGCACAAGCTCCCATTTTGTCAAGCTTCTGGCAACTTATAAATTCAAGGAACACTATTACTTCATCTTCCCATGGGCTGACGGCACTCTACGATCACTTTGGCACCGAGTCAGAGAGCCAAGACTTATCCCAGATCAAGAAAAAAATTTCTTGTGGGTGGTAAAGCAATGCAAAGACATTGCCAATGCACTTCACGCGATCCACGAATACGAAGAAGATGGAATTAAACAGTACGGTCGTCATGGAGATATCAAGCCCCAAAATATTTTATGGTTCAATGGCGAAGAATCAGGTGACCCCGTGACCACGTCCAACGGCGTCTTGGCAATTGCTGATTTCGGCCTCACACGATTTCATAAAGAAGACTCAAGATCGAACGTAGACCCAGCGAGCATTGCGGGCTCACCGACTTATCGACCTCCCGAGTGTGACCTCCGCCTACCAGTCTCACGGGCATATGACATCTGGTCCCTTGGGTGCGTTTACCTTGAATTTATCACTTGGCTCATCCATGGTTGGCAAGGCGTCGAGAATTTCGAGCGTGCCAGATCTGTGGATATCGGTGGCACACGAGATTTCAAATTCTTTACCATCCTTGGCTATACACCTCGCAACAGGCGAGCAGCGGTTTTGAGGCCATCCGTCACGCGGTGGATTGAACAGCTCCGGGAAAATTCTTCGAGTACGTCTTACATCAAAGATTTCTTGACATTGGTGCAGTATAGTATGTTGGTCCCAGATCCTAAACGCAGGATGCGTGCAAAGGATGTCGTTGCAGAACTCTCAAAGATACTAGAGCGATCACAGAGTGACGCAGGGTATATATCATTGAGAGGTCATGGCCACAATTCGAAGAACAGTGATCCGACAGATGATCCTCGAAAACGCCGTCTGCGTACAGCCCAAGGCCGAGACCAAGATTGCAAAGACCAGCGTCAAGACAGATCTATGTGATCCGTTCAATATTGCTGGCAGCAGCAGCTGGAACTTGTCGTGGTGGATTTTAGCAGAAGGAGAAGATGATGGTATGGCCGGATTGGAAGTCCGGTACGTCCATGAAGTGGTTATGCCGCCATTTCATGCCCCAATCATTGTGCCCGTCGCGGAGGTCGGAAGTTTTATTCAAATTGGGAACATTGCGAATCAGTGTTGATAGGGGTGAGGTTGAGGTTTGTCGTCCGGCGGCGAATCAATTCGGCCAGAAGAGGGCTTCTAGCGGAGGATGGAAGCGGGTAGGACTGTTAGGATATATGAAGGTCGGAATTGAGAATGAGTGAATGGGTTGGGGGGATATGTGAATGTCTGGGTGGAAAACCAGTGCGAGCACCACCACTGTAACTAACAATAAAGTGATATTCATAACATCTTACAGTACACACACATTAGACAAGACGATCTTCTTCGAGGAGAGGGAACCATAAACAACCGGTGGGCGGTACCGGTGAGTGTGAGTTGAAAAGAATTGGGTCTCTCGCGCCGTGGGTGGCTGTTCACTGTGCGTGCGTGCGTCTTGAAAGTGTGGTTCGGTGTGGGTTGTAGTATGGGCTTGATATGGGAATTTATGTGGGATTTTTGTGGACTTTCTGTCGTGCTTACAATGCGCTGTCATCACACGGTGCAGTCCTGCCGATCGCCGTACTTAATCTCATTCACAAATTCGCGCCGGGAAGAGAGTATCCCAGGCTAGTGAGTAGGTTAATAAGCAACTACAAAGAACTGTCTTCGTCGTATGAGATTCACAAGTTGTTGATAAGATGCGATGCAAATGGGTCAGAACTTGATATGATAACATAGATCTATGATGATCTATAGCAACGATGTTAAACTGTAGGGGGTAATCTTGTAATAGCAGGCCTCATCTATGAGTGTATCCAATATCAAAAATTAGACAAAAAACTGTTGGTATCATCTCTAAAATGCAACACCTCTCGATGCAAACCTCCAACCAACCGACCTGGGCCCAAATGTGAACCTCTAATGCAAATATCCTTTCCTTTCTATATGCCAAAACCCGTTCTATGACTTGGGGAAAGACAACCCAGTCACCTCGACCACCTTCCCTTCATTCTACACCCAAGTGTAGTGAATGCACATGATATGTTCTTAGTTTAGACAGACGATCCGGACGAAGTATGGCCGGGTCCGTTCTTTTCAATGTTCGTGCCCGCCTCCTCGGTCTGCGTATCGACACCGTATGCGCGAGCCTTCTCTACGACTTCCGACTCGTCAAGGTACGGGAGTTCGTTGGCAGCCTTGACATAGCTGATCTTCTCGTGGTAGCCCTTGGCGAAGATAACGTCGATCTCCTCCAGGCTGCGGCCTGCCGTCTCGGGGTATGTGAAGTAGATGATAGGGAAGAAGATGGCGTTGAGAATGGCGAAGAAGAGGTAGGTACCCCAACCGCTCGTGCCTGTGTTATTGACCAGCACGGGTGTGATCATGACAATGAAGAAGTTCCAAAGCCAGTTGCTGACAGTCGAACTGGCAGTAGCCTTGGCACGAGTCTTCAGAGGGTTAATCTCAGCAGGGTACAGCCAGGGGAGGGGTAGCCAAGTAGCGCCGAAGAAGGCAATGTAGGTCTGTGTTGATCAGGTTAGTATACGCGGGTTGTATATGGCCGACTATTAGTGGGTTAGCTTACAAAGAGACCGACAGCGGCGCCCTTGGCAGCGCTAGCAGTGCCGGGGATCAGTGCGCCGAAGGTGAGAACCATGGACAAGCACTGGCCGACGGTGCCGATGAGGTACAACTTTCTGCGGCCAACACGCTCCACGAAATACCAAGACGTGGTGGCGAAAAGAGCGTAGATGATTTGGTTGATACCGCCTAGTAGCAACGCAAGGTTGTTCGAAGTACCGATGGCGCGCTGGAACAGAATGGGGAAATAGTAGATGACAGCATTGCAACCGGAGAGCTGCTGCATCATCTGCGAAGAGAAACCGAGAATCATGCGGCGGAAGTGCTGAGTAGGGCCACCGGTGAAGAGATCCTTGAAAGTGGTCTTGTTCTCGAGCTGGCCAGAAGCCCGGATAGCCTCTCTCAGGTTGGCTAGCTGGGTCGTGAGCGAGGGATCGTTGCGCGATTCGCCGTTGAGGGCGGCTAAGATCGTTGCTGCCTCTTCGTTCCGATTATGTGCCAGATGCCAGCGAGGGCTTTCCGGTAAGTTGAGCATGAGGCCGATAACAGCGCAAGCGAAAACTATCTGGAAGGCAATGGGGAATCGCCAGGTGAAGGCATGAGGACCGTAGCTGGCACCGTAATCGAGCCAGTACGCGATCAACGTCCCGATAGCGACATTACCGCCTTCAATGCAGATCAGCTTGCCTCGGTTGTGCGAGTGGCAGCATCTACGAGCGCAACACTTTTAGTACAGGGTCAAACTTGGGCAGTCCAGTGGGCCAAATACTTACTCTGCTTGCCAGATAGGGATAGTCGACGTGTTGATGCCATTTCCTATACCCGTGATGAACCGACCAACGATAAACTGAGCAGTAGCGCCGTGACTCGGGGGTACGGTTGCGAGCTGGATGACGACACCGATGATCATGATTATGCCACCCAGGAAAATACCTTTCCGACGACCGAGTTTATCACCGAAGGTAAGAATGAACAGAGCGCCAAAGAAGCATCCGACAGCGTAGATGGAGACGACGAAGCCTTGCCAGTTCGAGTCGCCGTCGACCTGGGGGAAGTCTTGTACGAAAGCATCGCCTCCGATAATACCGGACATGACACCTTGATCGTAACCAAACAGCAAGAAATCGAGGGTCGCGACGGTGGTGATGAGTCTCTGGAGCGCCTTGCCCGACTTGCCCCAGTAGGTGGGCACGCCATCGGCGTTTTCCTTGTGCCCCATAGTTCTTGACAACACTTCCCTTTTTCTAGGTGTACCGATTCCAGTGAATCCAAAAGTGTGTGGGTTGATTAGAAGAACGGGTAAAGGAATGGGAATGGGGAGAGATCAATCTGGGGAACAATGACGGAAGGCTCGTAGGGTCTGGGTGGTATTTATCTTCTTCTCATCCATTCCAGCGCCACCGTGAGCCAAAACAGGAACCAGCAACATCATCAGGCACGTGGAGATCTGATGGCAATCTCTCACTAATGCGTACATGGGCTCCGAGCCTAAAGCGAATAAGTTGGGAGATGTTCCCAGTTCTTTCACTTAGAGTCTTCGACAGGTTGAACCCCCACCGTCCCTGAAATACAGTGTCATGTTCTTGGCAGAGTTTCATAGCATTATGTAGGAGGCCAGAAGGTGGGAAGAATTTTCCGGTCAGGCAATATGCCTATACGTACATACTGAATATGTGCCCGTCTGTGTGTGAGCAGACTCAGTCAGGACGTGAACCAACAAAAAACACTGGGGTTGAAGAGGATCATTACGTCTTTGGTGGTTGATAAGTCTGATAAGGGGCTCCACAGGAGGCTGAACTAGTCTACCATTCGTGTGACCCTGTCGGGCCCCTGTCAAGGTACCAAAGCAGATCCGAGGTTGTGAAGTAGTTAATTTGTCTGAAGATCACCGTGTCAGTGGTCATTGGTACCATTTTTAGGCCTATCGTTCTGCATTGTCACGGCTTTGGAGCGGAGCCTGAGCAGGACTGTGTAACGGAGGTGTGAAGATACTGTGGCACTTGTCGTCTGTTCGTGACGGAGCGGACTCTTGTCGGCTGTGGATTTTTCCTGTGCCAAGGCGGAGCAGGTTTCAATATTAAATTCGCCCTCACAGAAGGAAGCCTGTAAAGAAGCCTTGCGGAAGCGTGAAGGAAGGAAAAAGCAGCGGGCAGGGTCCAGTAAGGTGCAGGTGATGCAGAGGGGACAGAACTTATTACCTAAATGCCAAGGCGTCGGTATCTTACATAAGCTATCCTAGGGTAGGTTACATGCATTGCTGCTTTATACCGCATTCCGTAAACCGAGGATGAGATTGAGATCCTCGCCCGGTTACTGGCCATGGATTCCTGTCCGCCGGAGACTAGTAGTATAATCTCTAGACTTCACATAATATAGATACTGGGCAGACTGGGCGTCTTCGATTTTCCTTATTCGTTGCTTTCTCGCAACTACCATTTTAGTTGTTTTTAGTTTTTTTCTTCTCATAACCTGTAAAGCGCGCAACTCGCTACTTATGTAGGTCATATACGGCATGAATATGTAATTGGTTTACACTTAACCCTCAGTATTGGATACTGTACGAAGCTCTGCCGAGGGCCCAAATGGGCCCACCAGCGCCAACGCCAACGCCAACATCATTGATAGCGTGCTTGAAGATCTTACTATGTACGAGCACTGGCGCGGCGGGTCAGATATGATGTCATACAAGTGACCATTTTTTTCGTCTTTCTTGCCTCTTTTCCGCCTATTGTCTTGAACGCAGTAAAACCAGTTATCAAAAAAAGGATATAATGTTATGGTGGTGAGAGCTGTCTGTCGCGATGAGAATATTCTTTTTGCCATATTTCCATACCTACCTAGAAGTAATACCTTCAAGCTGGGAACTATCGGCTCGAATACCCTTGGGAAACCGATGTGATTAATTAGGATTCCGGCACCACAAAAATCCCTAGCACACGAAACCCCCAGAGACTCCCCACGAAAACTCCGCGATTTCTGATGACTCGCCTTTTGCGGTGGTTGTATCGCCAGTTTGTGGGTTTCATGGAGATTGGGGCGTTTTGGTGTCGTACTGTACGCACTTACGGTACGCCCGACCCCGTTTCACGTGTCTGCCTTCTTCCTTCTTGAAACAAACCCACTTGTATAGACTCGTACACCAAATGAATCAGCAAATAATAAGCCTTTCCAAGTACCGGTAGGGAGTCAGTAGCGTGAGAAGGGTCCTCGACCCGCTTACCAAGCTACCAAACTCGGTCTTTCTTTCTTAGGGCGGGCAATGAGTAAAAAAGTCTCGAGCGAGGCCATTGCGTAATTTTGTCTTTCATAGAAGAAACATAAAAGCGTTAAAACTCTTGTCTGATATCAGCCCAGACATGCTAAAGTCTTCAATTTTTCGATTCTTTTAGTTATCGGTAAGCAGCGCTAAGATTCAGGTCACGAAGGGTTGAGTATTAAGAGTGAACATGACACGTGAAGGTTTTAGCTCGCTTCCGATTATATTAATGGAGATTTCACAAGTGGGTAGGTCCTCACACTATATTCCGCCCTCACTCCGCAAGTTGCTAGAAAACTTAGAATGACTCAAAACCACCAGTGACTTATAGCAATAATCGCTGTCTATGTATATACTCTGAGAAATTGGATCGGTGGAAGATCTCTGATCACGGCGTAGTTTTATCCAGTGAATGTAACTATCCGTATATCATCGTGAAGTTGTTTTCGAGAAGGAATTATACGTAAGTCGACTCGACGAATCCAGCTCGCTGCGGTTGATGGGTAGACATTTTTACTTCCACCTTGCGAATTCGCATGTTACAATGTCATGGAAGGGACCATTAGTTTCTACTCTGTTCCTGGATCGTGGGCGGCCGGCTAGTCGTACTATACTGTGAGATGACAGAATCCCGCAAAGAAGCGAGATATTATGAGATTCATCTGATCTAGATGATCAACAAACTAGTGCAAATCCGCTAGAAGAGTATGATGTTGCGCAGTCACTTAAGGGGGCGAATCACCTGAAGTCAAATCCCACATTACATCAAGGGTAACAATAATCCTCCCACGCTGTACAAGATAAGCGAAAGACTTGTATAGTTGGCAATATTTAGATTGGTAATTCAACTACCTCCAGCTACAACCTCAAAGTGTTCTGCTCATGAGTTGAGGACTGCGCATTGGTGTCTTCGAACCCCTTATACAACACCCTTGACTACATCTCGACCAAATAGTTATTGACCATAAGTAACGGGTATTCCCGCTTAAAATGTACTCTAACAGTGGCTTTATTAATAGAATGAGTAAGAACTGGGCTGTAACGTCTTCGAATCTGTATAAATATCCAAGATCTGTTAAATCTCAGCCAGCTTATCCCCTCGCACATTCACAAACACAATTTTCTCCCTCTCTCTGTTCGAGTTGGACTTCGACTTCGAGTTCGGTGTGGCCTTAGTGACAAGTCCGTTGGCATCCCACTTGAAATCCACCTCAACACCACCGCGTACTCTAAGACCGGCCACACTTCCATTCCCCCAAGCAGGCGGGATCGCAGGTCCAAGCACCACCGTTCTCGTCTTTTCCTTCCTCGCTTTTGCTTTGACTTCACCATTCCCTACGTCCGCACCAGCATCATAATAAGGCAGAGGCAAGTCCACAACAAGCATACTCAACACCGCGCCGGCAAGGCCGAAATTCGCGTCGATCTGAAACGGCTGGTTGAGGGCGGTATACATACTAAACCCATTCGCCGCAAAATTTGTATCTACCGCGTACCTCAGCTCCTCGTACGCTTTCTCGGTGTTGTTCAAGCGCGCCCAGCAAGCGCCCCGCCACACTTTCTCCCAGCCCGCGTTCGCGTCCTCGCCATTGCCTAACCCGCGCGCGATTAAGGTCTCGCGGACAGCGGATTGGATGCTCGAGTTTGTGTATCCGGTGAGATATGAGGAGAGCGAGTAGCCAGGGTACCAGCCCACGAGGTGCGAGAGGTGTCTGTGCGTGGATTTTCCATCGAAGCCGTAGGAATCGGGAAGTTTCCACTCTTTGATTCCGCCCCAGGTCGTGAAGTGCAGGCCTTTATCTAGTTTTGCCAGACTCTTCGTGACAGCGTCGATGAAATTCTTATCCTCCTCTTTCTCGTTCAGTATCTCGGCTGCTGAGAGCACGTTGTCGAAGACTTGGTGTATGAGCTGCTGATAGTGCGCGCAGCCGAAGGTTGTGGGACCCGTCTCAGGACTGTTGCATGGGTTCACGACTAACGAGCCGTCGGAGAAGAAGGCGTCGGACTGGAGTTGCGATACCCAGAATGAGGCTATGCCTTTTAGTAACGGGTACCCTTGCTCGCGCAACCAGAGGATGTCTTGGCTGTAGTCGAAGTGGTCCCATACGTGTTGCATCATCCAGGCTGCGGCCGCTGGGTCTGCGTTGAATTGCTGTTTTAGCATCGAGCGATAAAGCAAAGGAAAGTGAACGTGCGAGTGGGAGAGAGACGGATATTGGTAAGTAGGGAGTACAAACTCACAATTCGCCCACTGCGCAGCTTCCTTCATAGCAGTATGTCCAAAGATATTCATCTCATTATGAACAACCCACCCCTCATCAGCGCCATAAAGCAACTTGGCCGTCTCCGTACCGCGCGGTACCCACGTATCCCGCATGTAATTCCACAGCGCATCCCCCGTCGCGTCGCCCAGTCCCGTCTGCTCGGCGCCCCAGTAATTCATCTGCAAATTGATATTCGCGTGGTAGTCCGCGCCCCAGGCCGAATCCAAGCGCTCCGTCCATCGCCCTTGCAAGTTTGCGGGGAGTGAGTTATCCCGCGATGAAGAGATGAGCAAGTGCCGCGAGTAGTCGAAGAGCAATGACTCAAGAAACGGATCCCCCGACCCCGTCCAATTGTAGTTGGAGAGCAGAACTGCTGTCTCGACTTCCGACGAGCGGTGGGTGTCTGGGAGCGATAACCGGAATGTGCTTTCTAGCGCTTGGTAGTCCTTTAAGTGCGCCGCTAGGAGCTTCTCATAGCTCTTTGCACTCGCCGCCGCGACGACGCGGTTGGTGATAGGACTTGGGTCCTCGCCTTTGAAGGAGTAGTTGTTGGCTTGATTGCCTTTCTTCTGGTCGTAGTCCGTCCCTGCTGCAACGACGATAGTTTGCGATGTTTGGCCCTTAGCGGGTTCAACGACGAGGGTGTTCCCTGCGCTCGAGCAGCTTGTCTTGGCTGAGTTCCCTACGGTCCGCGCGACTCCGACATACTTCATACCCCCTGGCGAGCCTGCTTGCGTATACCCTGTCAGTTCCACCGAGTCCTTGCCACAGGTAGTTGTTATCAGATCTTGCGCGTCTAGTAGGTTCTCAAACCCGATTGTGAGAGCAGGTAGGGTGATGTTGGACTGGATATGATATACGCAGACTTGGTCCAGGTATGAGCAGAACACCGACGTGGTGAACTTCCCTTTGCCGGAGGCGAATTCAGTTGTATGAACGCCCGTTGACAGGTCGAGACTCCGCTTGTAGGCACTGTAGGTTTCTAGGCCTGGTATGGTGATTGTAACGTTTCCTAGCACCCGGTTCGAGCCGTAATGCTCCCCTGTGCCTAGCAGAGGCGAGAGATCTACGTTTGTGTCAGTTGACATGAAACCCAGGGTGGTTTATGAGTGACTGCATACCACCGGTTCCATTCTGAAAGATATTCGCGCGAATCTCTGGTAATGCCGAGTATTTGGGTGCAGCTGGGTTTCCGCCTGTGTACTCCTGCGATCGTTCCTTATTAGCTGACCAAAAGAGACAATCTCCGGCTACATCGCCCCCTGAATGAATGCGACGTACGCTGCTTTCAAATGGACCCCCGGACCATAAGGAGTCGACGTTGATGTTCAGTTTCTCAGAAGCAGGCTCTCCAAACGGAATGACTATGATGTCACAAGTCAGTTACGAGCACCAGTGGGAAAGACGTGTGGCATGTTCCTGACCTCCAAGCTTGCCATTGCCTACTGGGTATCCCGTTTTGAGCAAGTAAGCATCGGAATCGCTAGGGCCGTACGTCGCTGGGCTCCTCGACCATAAGGATTTCGCGTCTGAGGAGCTCAAACAGCTGCTAATCGTGGCGGCTGTGAGGAGTGTGGACTTCATCGTTGCGAATCTCGTCTCCGAATTACCCCTGTATTGTACTCTAACCTAGTGTGTCGTCGATACGGTTCCGACAGGTCTGGGGCTCCTCTAGTCATCTAGACATGGTACCCTTTCGACTTCTACCTCGCCGAGCTCACAGCAGTTCCCAATTCCTCTTCTTGAAGACATTTCACGATCGCATCACGTTCTAATATATATGTGTCCAATATGCAAATGCGGAGAGATACTCCAATTGTTTACAATAATTGGTGGTAAAATACCGATTGGTTCCCATAACTTCGGTCCTCGGGGTATTCAGTGATTTGGACCGGGGTACTGGGTTCTTTTGGGGAGGACGAAGTTGGGGTAAGCAGTGCGGAGAATGAAGTAATTAACCTACTGTAGTCAAGACGGCGACGCGAAGGATCGATCGAGAGAAAAGTTTCGGATTAGATTTTCTTGTTTGTGGCGGTGAGTTGGACCGGGCACATCTGTTTGCGATTCACGATCCAAAGTGAGTTGAGATACAGTATGTGGTGTGATTTATAAGATGAATGGATATCCTCTGAGTCGAGGTTGCGATCTAGAATACCACCTCAGCGAAACTGAAGCACTAAGTCACCTTTGGCCCAGATGTCTGTAATCCACAGCTCCAATCTTTGTGATGTCCCTAGAGTGCCAGATCAGATATCGCAGCAACTCGTCCATGCGCCTTTCATCCCGCTTGCCCTCTGGTACATCAAGCCCATATCCATGGCGTCTAGACAACAAAACCAGGGCAATTCCGACGCGGACTGTCCCAGCAACCCAGGAATCCATCACGGTTCTCGACAAAGTCTTCTATTGAATAAGCGACGACGTTAGCGAATGCGATCAGCTGCAAATGCTGCCTTCTAAAGTCCCGATGGGCATGCTATACCAAGGAGTGTGTTGCGTGTAGGCGGTTGGGCGGATTGGAAGGTATCGACGACTTACCAAGGTCAATCTCAGCATATTGCCACAGCGCGTCTCTTCCAGATATCCGGCAGATGCAGGAGAGAACCGTCTCATTGGGACCCGTGAGATGGGAGTTCTTGCAGGTTTTCCGGAAACTGTCACTTTCAAGTACCAAGATTCATTAGCCTTTGCACTCTTGTGGCACTAACAGCAATTGAAAGCAAGCAAGCATACTTAGTAGTAGGAGCCAGATAACCGTGCGAGTTCATCAGACAATAGTTCAGGTCAAGCATCGTGCAGATCTGCCGACCAGTCGAAGAGGAGGTACAGAAAGTGCTGAGCCACGGCTTACCAAGAATGACGTGGGACTTCGTGTCGCCCGTGGTACCGCACTCGGAGCGCCAGCCGGCCGAAGCGGTACCGAGGAGGGGTGGGAGGTACATGAAAAAGACGTAGATGATAGCTGGGAATAACATCTTGGTAGGTTCTCGGTGTACGAGGCGGTTCGGCTGGCCGCGCTGAAGTTAGAATGGAGAGGGTGTGCTGTAGACAAGAGTCTGGCGACTTGCCGGCGATGATTAGGTTAGTGTGAGAGAGGTTAGCATCGTCATTAGAAGAGGTAGAAATAAGGACGAGTATGTAAGGGCTAGTCCTCAATGCATTGAGCACACAATGGGTTTAAAATAATAACATGATATTGACATTGTTCTAGAAATAAATCTGTCATACAATGCTCAAGTACTACTTCCTCTTAGCATTGGTCAATGTTCATAGTTTATTGTTGCCATAATCGGGAGTCAAGGGCGTGGAGATGTTACCCTGGAGATCGGGTAAACAGTTGACAGCATATACGTACCAGGACATGTTCCGCTGCCTTGTGAGAGATTGAATTGCTGTAAGGCTTTCCAGTGACATGTCATGAGAAGCCGCTCTAGTAGCTCAGGATCTACCTACATGTCCTTCACTTAATCCAAACTTCAACAGTAGTATCAAGAGGAAAGACAGCATATATACACTGCACCTTAAACAGCGAAGCCATTTATCTATTTCGCATGTGAGAATTGTATAGGACCTTGTACGGGCCTACCGGTCTCTTGCAGTAGTTCTAGATACCATGTGACTACCCAGGTAGAGTGAAGTGGCTCCTCGTCGTCCTCATTTTAGACCTGCCGAATCCAGGTGAAGATATGCGGCCATCAAGGTCCCCTTATTTCGTTATTGAGTGCACCGATTGCGAGCCCACATGATCATCGGCCAAATACCTATATAAACAAGCATGTGGCCACGTCTCATTTCTATTTGGACCTACTACAAGTCAACCATACCTTCTCGCCATTCACACATCCCGACTTCCCGCAAGTCTGGCAACGGCTTCGCCACATAATGGCATACCCGCCCTTCATTCATGGTGGTCAATCATTATACACACATATGCTCACTCAGTTCAATAAATGGGCAATGATACATTAAATCCATCAATTCATTCATTCCTCGACACGTCGGCGGGCTATGTACACTGGTAATATATCGCGAATATCTGAAGAACAGGTTACAATCTAGACGCCGTTCAATGCAGTTTGCACATCGGTCACCCCCTCTCCCTTTACGCCTGGCGGTAGGCAGACCAAGCGCTGTACATGCGAGCCTCCTGGCCGGCGGTGAACTCAGTGTAGCAATCACTGTAATACTGGTTAGTGTCAATCGTCTAATGATTGGAAAAGGAGAAACACATACTCATCAGTGTAGTCCATGTAGTTGTGGATGGGGTCGACACCACCGCCAGAGCAGGTGTCGCGGCCGGTGGGGCAGCCAGAAGCAGCCGACGCCTCGGGCGGAGTGTCGTCGACGCTGTCGCCGGGGGCGGCGCAGCCGCCCTGGAAGGTGTGGTAGAGGTTCATCCAGTGACCAATCTCGTGGGTGGCGGTGCCGCCCAAGTTGTAGGGGGCGGCAGTACCGCCGGGGACGGACTGGCCGAGGATGGTGCAACCGTCGAGAATGAAGTTGGTGGAGCCGCTAGCGTGGCTAGAGGTGGGGAAGTAGCAGTAGCCGAGGAGGCCGCCGCCCAGGTTGCCGAGGAAGTAGATGTTCAAGTCGGCGTAGGTTCCCTTGCGGAGAGCCTTCTTCATGGCCTGTTCGGCGCCGTCGGCAGCCCAGTTGGAGTTGACGGTGTAGTCGGTGCTGATCAGCTTGAAGGTGATGCCATGCTTGCCGTACGCGTCGTTCATGACGGCGAGCTGGTTGTTAATCATGGTTTGCTGTGCATGTCTGTCAGTTAGGCGTCACACTGACGGGTTCATCCGAAGGACCGAGAACATGTGTTTGTGTGTGTGTGTGTGAAAGGATTCCATACCGTGAGGTAACCATCGCTCACAGAGGTGGATCTGGCAACGACGTGGAAGTAGGTGTTGACAGTGAAGCTAGCGAGGGCACGGCCTTCACCCTTAGCAAGAGCAATCCGTTCCTTCTCGAGCATGGCGCGAGACTCGGCCATCTGCTGCTCGGTGGGCTCAGGAGTACCACACAGTCTGGTGGTGTTGAACTCCCAGGCAGCCACCGAGGTGGCCAATAGGGCCGAGGCGATCAGGGTCTTGAACTGCATGTTTGTCTTTCGAGATGGGTAAAGGATGAACGGGCAAGGTCGAGGGAGGTGGAGATGGTGAGCGACGGGAACGAGAACTGTTCAGGAGAGGATCGACCTCTTTCTTTATACTCGAGTCGACCCACGATGCTTCTTGCTAGATCCTACCGAGGTGTCTGCCAAGCGAGGAAGATTCCGTGGATTCCAAGCTATTGTCTGCCGCTACTCACTGAAGTGGACTCATGGTAGCATTATTTGGTCGGCCAGCGCGTTGGATGGCGAAGCTACAACGACCTGCCTAATTAACAATCATCAGCTGCAGCAGCCTCCAATACCGTCACCACTACAGTCAACACCGTCGTACGGCAACGGGACTCTGTGCTTGGACGAAGAGGCCAATCAGGAGGTCAGACATCTGACGAGAGAAACTGTCAAATCATCGAGTCACGTACTTTCAGGGAGGGCCAACTCGGCCTCTTGGCGAGCGGCGGCGGTAAAGATAAGTGCGGTTCCAGAGATATCTAGGCAGTGGGCGTACAAGGCTTGGACCACACGTACATGAACGCAAAATCTCCGATTGATAGCTGGGATGTCCTGCGAAGATGGGATGAAGACTACACGTCAAAGAGGAAGTTGGTAAGCCCGAGCCCGGCCGCGTCTGGCAATCACTTCCCAACTTGGGGCATCCCTCAGTCGCCTTAGCTGTACGGGCATACAAGCTTTTTGGCGAACAGTCAGAAGGCCAAGCGCTTAATTCTATCTTGTTAGAATCTTCTTGTTACCAGCTTCCAGTTTCATTGATGACGGCGCGCACGCATCGCGAAACGACCGCCCACGCTCTGATGGTAGTTTGAACTAGTCGTCTGAACTGGAAATGCATAAGCTTCGGACGGCCAAGTTTTCCTTGCCCGTTTGCTCTGGGCAAAGCGCGAGAGCCAGGGATTCACAGTGGCTTAGGTTGATGGAATTCCGTGTATGACCGGCAGTTCCCGACAGTAGCCAATCGTTAGGAATCCCGTATACCACACGAGAGACGGCATCGCCAGCTGCCCCTTACGAACGCGAGCCCAAGTCATGGAGGGCTTGGAGGAGCCGTAGGAACCTATAACTCGGGTCATAGTTGGTCACCACACAGCACCGAAACCCCGGCTAGACGTCTGCTTCGTCTGCGTCGGCTGCATGCCTGCCTGTCTGTTTGTCTGCCTGCCTTACCTTACCACACCATACCATATGCAAGAGATAAAGATGGCAAGGATGCGTTGCAAACTGGGCTGCTCGAGTTGGGAGAAGAGAGGAAACAACAGCTTGGCGGGCTTTTGGGCAGAAGCTTATCGACTTTGTTCCCTGCACAACACCCTACGTAAAGTAAACCGCTTGCCTCTTATGGTTTGGCGTAGGGAATTCCCCTGATTCTTGGCATCTCTTGGCATCTCTCCGCACCGGCATCGCGTCTAGTGCAGTCAAAGGCTTATAACAAGCTTACTTGCAGTGGCGCTTTCTCCAGGAAAGATTAAGCTTACGTTTAGCTGGCAAGGACTCTATCCAGACGTATAGCGAGTCTAGTAGGTAATAGGTAATAGGCATTCACCATTCCGCGCCCTACAAGCTCGTCCCATACGTGTATGTAGATGGGGCGGCGGCCCCCGACCTAAGAAAGCATGCTCCGACGCTTCACAGCAGCATGCATCGGAGAGTGTGCCTATGTAATTACTCGGGCGCCCCTTTGCCATGTTTTCCGATTTTATTAAGTGATAGAGCAGAGCCTGGGGAAGCACTGCAGCCACAAACATTTCTGCAGTATGTAACACACGAGCCAAAAATACACCTTTTGAGCATATTATATGCAGGAACTTGTGGTTTTTGTCCAGGGACTCCCCCCATGACATTCCCCTGGGTTGAGTTAAGTCAAGTGTCAACATAATTCTACAACTCCCAAAATTAGAAAGATATTTCGACAGAATAGAACCCTTGAACTCGGGCTGTGATCGCACGACCATCTCTACCTCGCCTCCCCCCGATTGTCGTCTCATGTTACATCTCTAGCTGTGCAATATTCCGTATCTCAGCGGCTTGGCGCCCAGCCGACCCGTGGTTCTCATGCAGAGTTGCTACTACTCGACAGGAAGGTCTACACGAAGCATATCCTGTTGTTCTCGTGCTACTGACGTGGCTCGCTGAATCGTTCCTATTTCCCGTATCGAATAACACAATCAATAGTCCTCCCCGGAGACAGCGACAAGCTGAGCTTCGGTGCGCACGCATGCTTTCTTTGTCTTGTGTCTCCTTCCTTACCTGCCTGCCTGGTTAAATGCAGCCATATCGCAACGTTTTGCGTCGTAACACGAGTATTACTGATAAGCGCTGCGTGCAAAGGCAACATTTTACTGATAACGTTAATTAGCTGATTCATCTTCGGGCAGCTATTGCGGTAATGTTATATTGGTATGTGTGAGAAAATCGAACAATTCTATCACTAAGCAAGCGTCTCACCGTCGTCACATGCCCGCTCTCCCCACGCGAGTCGCGCTACCCTGTCAGAAGCGAGCAGGAACCTGGTTCGAGGGTATTCTTAACCTCCCTCCCGATCCGGAATAGGGATGACTGACACTCTGCAGGGCTCTAAACCACACTCGCTCAATGGCTCACAGCCATCTGGACCCCCCCCCCCCCCCCCCCCCCCCCCCCTCATCAGATCTTCGTCTATAGGTAAGTAACGGATTAGTGAGCACCTTATCGATGTTTGAGTTCGACTTCTACTGTAACTCGACGGGTCAGCGGACCGTCACCGGGCGCACGCCGGAAGATGGTACCGATAGAACCAGCACCGGGCGTTATCCGGCATGCTTACGAGAACATCAAGCAATGAAGCGAACTACATACAAAGGTAGCTATACACATGAAGAAGAAAAAAAAGACATGCACGAACGAACAAAAGAACAATAATAAAAAGTACCGCCCTGCCGTAAGTTCTTGTCAGAATTCGCCGCGAACCATCGGCAGGGAGCTAGTGGTCCAGTGCTACCGTATGATGCAAACCTAGCCAATCCACCTTCACTTTCCAAGTATCCCGAGGTTCAACTACCTACTAACTAGGTACCCAAGGTTATGAGATCTCTAGTCTGCCCGCCCCGCGCTCGGGAGATTCCTCTTCAAGACGACTCAGCCGCGCGCGTGAGATACTACGGTAACGGTACCGTGTACCACATGCGGTCCCGCGTGAGTAAGTAGTTATTAATCTGCAAACCTACCCAACCAAGCCCTCTCCCTTCTCTCTAGCTGAGATGAATCAGCATCGCTCTTACTCGCCCGGCAAAGGCAGGCTAGTGACTGCCCTGTAACCTCAGATGTTTCTAAGCTCTTCGCTGTGACCTGACTAGATTAAATGCTGCTTTATATATTACTTACATATATTAATGACATAATAGATACCAAGAAGAAGGGTCCAAACAGTAAAAGACAGAGAAGATAAGAAAAAAATATATTAATTAAAAAGCTTACTTATTACTTAGTCTCTTTGATATTGGTAAGCATGCTACATCTTGATATGACGATATAGTCTCAGTGCTGATGCTAGCAATCTAATAACTTACTACCTACCGCATCTTACTAACAGGAACCCTGCGACGACGACGATTGTGACACTTTCCGTTACCAGATCCCTTAGTATTGTTACCATATGAAGGCTGACCGCTAGTCTGAGCAGTCGGTGTCTGCGTAGGGGTGGCGTGGCCAGTAGAATCATTAGTCGCCGTAGCCATCGTCGACGAAGTCGGCATAGTAGTAGTAGCAGCAACCACACTATCATCATCACCCACAGGAACAGGGGGGGCAGCATCAAGGGGACCAAACGCGATCTCGTCAGTTTCCTTCGTACCAGGGAACTCATACACTTCAGGTCCGCCGAGTAAATATGGGAAATGCTTGGGCGCGTCGGGGTGGGAGTTGAAGTTAACGGCCGGATCACTGGCTTTGATATACCCTGGTATACTCACCATCTTATCAGCAGGGATATCATTACCATCATTAGCCTTAGCCTTGGAAGATCCGCCCGATGCCAACACGGAGATCTGCGCGCATCCGACGTAGAACTGTGCAGGGCCCGCGGCGAGATTGTGCAGGGCGATAATCTCGGGCCGGATCAGATACGGACCCGTCGCCATCGACGTCGGGATCTGCACTGACACTATGCCGTCGTTCGCGATGAGCTTCTCTGTCGCCCATGTAGAAGACGCCTCGTCGTAGCCGTAGTCCCAGAGCTTGAACCAGCCCGGTCCCGTAGGGTCGTCAGCTGAACCTTTCACCTGCTTCGCGTAGATGACCATCGGCCCCAGGTGGCTGGGGTCGATGGTTCCAGGCGGTGTACCGCTCGCCCATAATCGGAACTCGAAGGAAAGCTTAGCACCAGGCTTGATATTGCACGTGTCGTCCGCTGGTGTCTGTCCGGCGATGCCACAGGCCATGTCGGCGCTATCCAGGTCCGTGATTGGGCTTGTGATCTGGTCGATTGTAAAAGAAGTCCTGAGACATTTTCTATCTCCCTGGCTCGTACCGTCAATAAAAATGGTGGAGAAGACGCCGTGTGCTCGCGCCACGGAGATCGGTGATGCGGCTAGGCCGAGGGCGAAGATGGACTTCATTTTTCTTTTTCAGAAGATGAACCGAACTTTAAAGATTAGCTTTCGAACAGATTCTGCTAGCGGAACCACACAATTGGTGATGAATATATAAATTCATACTCTCGAAGCTTATATACCTAACGATCTAGTCAGAAACAGTTTTGATGTGCTTCTCAAGGATAAAGGGGCGAGGGACAATATCTTTGTGATCCTGCAGGTCATTGTGTCATAAAGTCAGCTCACAAACCTATCTCTTACAAAACCATAAAGCATTGTCCCAATATCTTTGTCTTATGAGCTATGAGCGGCACTTAGTGACAACAGTTATTAGTCAATACTGAGGTAGCCTTGATCATAATACGAGGGTATTGCAAAGTACGCCGTTATCCTGGAGTTGTAATAGCTAATAGAAGATAAACGCCAACTTAAGCAAAAACCTGCACAGATCAAATCCTATGTTCCAAGTTACTTTTCGGTGAATTGTTATCACGTACAAGAAATATACATGAAGCCAACCCGGATCACTAGCAATGCCATCTCATGAATCAGCTCTATCTAGAAATCGTGATCAGTCATCAAAAGAGAGTGCCTATATCCGTTTTCTGTCGTACTTGTAGAAAGATGACGAGGTCTACCGGCACGCATGTTTGCGTCAAACACTTGAGTTTCTTGCCGGTATTACCTTTCCAACTCCAAACGTTAACGTCACAATGACAGCTCGCGTTGAAAATGATACAACATTCAAAAAGGATGACACATTTCAATGGCCACATTGAGAGGATTGAAGTCTGAATAGAAACCCGCCTAGCTTGAAGTGGACGGGACACGCAGGCGACAGGACGAGAAACTTAAAAAGGGGGCCGTGCCAGGGTATTCCCTCTAAGATATCCAAGACAGTCAGGACGAGGATGAGAATACACGCTTCTGTTTTCTGGTAAAGTCATAATTGATCGCATTAACTAAATAATAAATAGAACGAATCCGTATGTTATCATCAAGTGAGCCTTAACTTGATTTCAGATGTTCCCCATATGAAAAGCATTCATCTTTCCTCAAATAACGCCCCTTCAACCATAGATCAGGTTGGGGCGGAATGAAAACAAACGCAGTATATGAATTTCCCCAGATCTCCACTGGATATTACCGTTCTCATTTACGGAGCAACATTACCACCGTAAGCATATCTCCCTTTGATCTGCTGCGATGTAAGCCTCAAAGTTCTCGTTTTATATGGTTACATAAAACCTTCGGGTTAGCTATGACCATACCTTACTCGCTTTTGGTCTTAGGTTTGCCGAGGTTAAGCCTATAAATCAGCTTAGTTCGCTTATTAGCCTGATTGTTGACCGGATCATAGATGTTGTGGGCAGCTCTAAACACCCACGGCTCCAACGAGATAGGATGAGAACTGCGCGGTTCCTCAAACCCAAACTCGAAGAACCAGCCGGAGTGGCACAGTGAGTCCCTCTCTGGAAGAGCGACAAGCATCTCTAATGCGCCAATTGAGCCCGCGCTCGCAGCCTCCCAGGCAAGCTCGTACAACTCTGGCTACAAAGTGAGTTAGTATGGGTTGCATAACGAGACATGTTTGATACTTACGAAGCGACTTCCCCATGATTTTGATGACCTAGTCCCGATCTGAGTGTAATAGTCCACATAATATCCGATTGGAGTGCCTGCTTTTGAGTATGCGAGTACTCTGTGGCACCGCCAGTTGTGGTTACCCCGCCAGCTTTTCTCTCCCACGGATGTTTTGAAGAACGAAAAGTCGGGGTCATGCTTGCAGTATGAGTCACCATACGCCCCTTTAAATGGGAGCAACCCCTTTGCGATAGATTTTTTTGGTTGTAGAGCCTCGCAGAAACTCTGGTACTGAAGCCAGAGCTGGTTTGAAATTCCAAGTGCTTCTCGTTTGGCTTGTATTCGCTTCATTTTCATCTCCTCAACCTCGGCAGATACTTCCTTCAGACGTTTTCGGACTGGTCCTAATTCCTGGTCGATAGCTTTTCTTTTGCGCAATAGTTCATCTTCCAGAGTCTTGTATTCCTCACGTTCTTGTACCAGGGGGTGGTGGTGTTGGTCGGTATCCAACCTTAGCTGACGACTCACTATGTCCTCCCAGACGGCGGATTCCATTCTTTGATCTCGGACGGAAACTTTCCAGTTGGCTTCTACGTCCGCACTAGCGTTTCCGTTACTTCCACCGTCATGGGTGTTTCCCTCAGTAGCCGCGCCTTCCATGTTGATTAACTGGGCGAGATGCCGAAGTCGAAACTCGCTAGTTGAACTAGTCTGTTGAAGTTGGACTGTGAGCTTCACTTCGACATATTAAGCATAGCAACAAAAGATCGAACGGCCATCAGTAATGACTTAGAGTAACGGTTTGCTGAGAGGGTTGATGAGCGTGGTGATACTTACTAGTGATGTGTCGGGGGCAGTCAAGCTTTTCGAATGGGGCAAAACATTAGGGGTGGCAACGATTAGTATGGAGATCGTGCTTCTATTATAGGGTATAAATATGCCTCTCAATTTCGTAAAATAGTGAACACGGTAATTTGAAGCATCGGGCCTACTGGGAGTTGTAGGAGCCGTCAAGCCTTGTATCAAAAGTTAGGTGGGTAGGTAGGTAAGGTAATTAGGTGCCGAAGCAAAGGTCTGCTAAAGATGGGTCGGCAAAACGGTGAGAATGGTAGGCGGATTGTTTTTATTTTTATTTTTTTAACTTGTCTTTGAATATGTCGATATAGATGTAAGCTGTATGTGCGCGTGGCGAGCGATGCACCGGGGAGAATAGGTTGAGGTAGTGAAGAAATAAAAGCCGTTAACATGACAGTTTAAAGTAGTAGCTACGAGGCGAAGCACTCCAGATAATTGAACAAGAGAATATGTAGGTGAATGCCTCTCCTCGCACTTAAGTGAATGGCGAACGTAACTGAATATTCGAATCGTCTAGCCAGAGGACCACAGCTTATATGTGCATGAAGATGGAGGGGAATGTACCTATCGAATATGTCCAGAGACAGGCAGGTGTGACATTAAAGATTATATCAAGTAAGTATATCGACGTGGCAGATTCGTTCCTTCATCATTCAAATTTTCGTACGTTCCATTGCGGGTCCAGAACATTCATTTCGAATCAAAGCAAGAGGGCAAATGCCCAGTTCCCATCAGCAGCATGAGACTTTGTCAAATCACTTTTCAACCAGCATCGATGCTGAGGTCCTTGATCGCCTGGGATAAACCCCCATCCACAGCCCATGCAGCCCTCCGTACCGGCACAGTTATCGATGCAGTCCGTCGCACTCAACGTAGGTATATTCTCGATATCGATGGCTCCGTCCTCCTTGCCGTAGTCAACACCGCAAAGTCGCAAGAACGTTTTCGTCGAGCCCGGAACCTGGTATGTCGTCCCATTCACATCCGGACAGCCCGTAATGACTCCTCCGGTGGGCTCTAGAGTATGTGTCGACTCTGCCATTTCGTTTGTTGTAGTCGAAGCTGTTGGTGTCGTCCGGGTAGGGGCTGACGTGCTTGCAGTGCTAGTACCGCTCAAACTAAATGAAATGGTCAGATGCGCGCAAACGCGAATAAGGGCCGGATTGCACAATCCATAGCAAAGTAAACATACGTAGCGCCGTCGACGGCGTCGGGGTCCTTCGATTTATGACTTGCATGCTGGTTTGTCCCTACACCGATACCAACGCCAATTATCACAAGGACCAGTATTATGATCGTCGCAAGCACCGTCCAGAACCATGGCCTCCGAAGCCCTATTATTCTCCCTTCGTCCGACCTAGTTGAGTCGCTATCGTTCGGCGGCCCTGAATTCCCTCCATCTACGGATCGGGGCTCGTCGAGGGAGCGGTGCGGAGGAGTTGCGTCCCCAAGCCATGACGAAGGGTGGCCATTCTTCTCAGCGGCCCCAAAATACGCTCGCGATGCGTCCTTGTACTGATTGTACTCGCGATTGGAAAAGTAGTCAAAGCCGCGAAACTCGGCCGGTTCAGAGGGATCCTGACCAGCCAGTCCGGGCGATGGCGATTGTTGTCTCGAGCGGCCGAGAACTGTTACAGCGGGCTGTTCCGTCGCCATGCCTATATTTCTTGGTGTTGAAGCTGAGTTTGTTACCTCATGGCTATTGTTCCGATTGCAATGCGGTAGGGAACAGAAATCAAGGAGACGGTGGCCACAGTCGCACAAGAAATCTGTCAATCTGGTGCCTGGCCAAGTGCCACAGATGACAGCGGAGGAACAAGGTTGGTTGTTTTGGCGGATTTGAAGGAATCCTTTCTCCTCTGCAAATGCGACTATTAACTGACAACGGTTGCAGTCATGTTACCCTCTCGCAACGTGCGTCGGGGGCGCGCCGTGGGCATATTTTTAGGGGACCCTGGTCAATCGCATCGCTGCAATCTCGCGAAATCCCTCGATGAAGCGTGGCGAGCATCCTTCGGGGGATGGATTGGGGATGAATCACACGTGGCCAAGGCCCCTTTTGCTAGTAATCCTTGTCTTTTGGGTAGCGTCCTTTTATCAATGATGGTTATCGCACAGGCCTTCGGTCCTCGAACTGGAGACCCCCAAAACTCTTTGCTCCCGTTGCGATTGCCTGGCTCTGCTTTGACAACTGTGCAAGGAGACAGCCTGATTTGAAACTACAAAGACGATGAGTTCAACTTTAATGATTGAACAACGGCACCCTCCGCCTGGTCACGTATACCTTGTCGTGGTATCAGTATCGACCCTAACCCGAAAACCACGCTTGTTAAAATGGCTCATAAGCTAAGGTGAAATGAGTACTTCAGGAACTGCAACTTCATCAAGCCAAAAGTTGTGCTACGCCCCAAATTTAGTGTTGACAGGATATCAACAAGACCTTAGGACTCCGAGCACTGTGTGACAGCTTTCGAATTGGTGATGGAGGGCTGATCTATTTTAGCAGGTGTCTCCAACTGCTACAGTTGCTAGATCAAAACCGTAGAAAAGAGAAAGATCGCCGAAATATCATCATCTCCGCTGTCCGGAGAAGCTGTCGAGATGAAAGTTAACGGTTCCCACAGGAAAGCTTGTTTAACGAACTCAAATAAAACACATGGTAACAACATAAAATATGAAAAACAAGTGGGTAAGTATGTAGATTACGTAAGTATGTCACTCGACGTGTTACCAATACAAGAAAGGCATACGAGTCCGAAAGTGAGAATTGTGAACACCGCCTATTTTCATACATATTATCCAATTTGCTATTACCTACACCAATTGATAAATAGCCAGGGACAGGGGATTCGCTGGATCTTTCATCAATTTGAACGGTGATGGCTCAAGTGCCGGTTAACCCCTCGATCACTTCATATGGCTATTCTCCTCGGTACAACCTATATCACGACTCCAAAGGCTCCGAAGGCAAACATTTAAGGTAGGTATAAAATGATAGGTACTCCACCCGGACAGACACAGGGGAAGATGGATTTATCTATCTGTCTCATTAGTAGAGCATTGATACAAAAAAGTGAACATTATCAGCAACCGTGAAAGAAAATGCAAGGCTTCCTCTCCATCGTCGCGCTCAGCGCGATCTCGCTCTCGGCCACCGGGGCAGCGGCCCAATGCGCGCGCGAGACGCTGATCGCAGAAACGGAGAAGCTCCTCGCGGCACAGACGGCCGGGAAACCAGACACGCTCCTCGGCGGCGCGACAGGCGTAGCGTACCTAGAGCAATTCAAGACGGCCGACATAACCAAGGGCGTCCTGACCACTCCCTTGCAGCTCGACTTCAACCGCAGCCTCATCGACACGACGGCATGCGCGACATACACCGAGATGATCGCGGCCAAGGCGTCGCACCCGTACGTCGTGGGCACGCAGATGCATTTCACCGGCGAAGGGGAAACGGTCACGCTGGCGAACGTCAGTTCCCTCGTCACCGACCAGGGCGACTGGCTGTTCAACGCCACGGGCACTCTGTACTGGGCATCGCGCGAGAAGTGGGACCCTATTCCGGAAGACCAGAGGGATTCGCGGGAGACGATTAAGGCGGCCGCTGATGCGTACGCGGATATCTTTAATGATAAGTCTGTTAAAGTCCCCTGGGGAACGCCCTGCGCTAGACTTGAGGGAGGCATGTATACGGGGACCGGATCGCAGAGTGACCGGTGTGATGTCGGTATTCCAAATGGTATGTATAAGTATTTTGATTCACATGACATGACATCCCCTACTCCCTACTCCCGCTGCCGCAACTCCCCTCCCCCTTACGATGAATAAATTTTCTGGCTTGTGGCAGTCCTCGGAGATATGGATGTGTTTTACTTGAGTCAACTAACGAGCTTTGCTTAGGTGTCAAACTTGCGAATCGCCGCTACGTCATCGACGAGACGATCGGTTCGGTCGATGTATTCATTGACTTTGCCTCTGTTCCCGATAGTCACGAGTTCCGCGTTGAGAAGGGCAAGCTTCGCTATGTGCACACGATCACCGTCATGGGAGGATGAGCGAGTTTGACGATCGTGAAGAATCGAACATTTGGTTTTAGTGTGTTTGCTCGGCGACTCATCTGTTTATGGTAACCTTCTCTTTCAACTCTTATTTTGCGGATTCCTAAGTCCTCGCGAGATACACGACAGCTCCTTTTGTGGTGTATTCGTGTTACCGTACCTAGTGAAGTCAGTATTGAAACACGTTTTGAATGTTCGTTCACGATGCCAAACTGAGAAGACATAATTGGTGTTGAGAGAAGTATTTCATTCTGCATGTGTGTACAGGCAAAGTATCGGGTGAATATGCTTAGGTAGTCCTTTTCGTGCCGTCCACCAGCCAGCCCATATATCTCGTCTCTAGAAACTGTCCACTAGCCAGGTACCTAAGCACTTTTAACTTACTCGAGTCATTCTCCATAGAGATTTTGGTTCGTGTCATAGCAAGTCTCAAACATATACCCTAAAATAGGTTCCTGGGCTCTCTTTTCTCCAAGGGAGCTCGAGCAAAAGGCGTACAAATACGCATCGCTGTACCGATATGGGGCCAGCTTTCCTATGCCGAAGGTTTAAAAGCTCTGTGTGGACCTCGAAGACATCAATCATTTCTCCCGGTAACGAAAAAAGAAGTTTCCCTCATGCGCCGTTTATGCAAATCGCTTGTGGGCCCAGGTGGGCGAACGAATCCAAAACATGAATTCGGCTCAACGTCATAAAACTTCCTGTCCTTCTTCCTCCTCGGGGAATTTGAGTCCGCCCTCCACCTGTATCGCATCGCGAACCCATTCGTGTTCTATAACCTGGCTCAATGGCCAGCGGCTTCTGGCGCGTTTCAATAAACCTTCTGTGATCTCCATGGCGCCTTTAAGCCCATCCTTCTCAAACAGGGCGACATTCGCGTCGTGATCGCCGTCTTCGCCCGCATATTTGATCCAGCTCCACTCAACGCGTGCAATGCGATGGCTCGTCCGACTCCGCATTCTCTGGTAGTCACTAGCTCCAGGGGGCGGGTCAAACGGCAGCCTTGACTCGATGAGGGCATAGAGAAGAACACCCAGGGACCAGGCATCAGTTGCTCGGCCATCGTAGGGTTGTCCCAAAATGACTTCTGGTGCGGCGTAATCATCTGAACCACAACGCGTTTCCAGTTTTTCATTATCGGCGACTCGGCGTGAGAGACCGAGGTCTGTGACGGTGATCACGGGGTAAGGATATGTGGTCCAGTCCTGGGTTTTACTGCTAAACTCAGATGGAGGGATATTAACGAGAACGTCTGTTTCATGTTAGCATGTAAAAGACGCGCCAGGGGTAGAATTGCAATCACATACTCTCGAGCTTGATATCCCTATGAACGATCCTGCATTTATGTAGGTAATCGATGGCACCCACAATTTCTGCGAATATCCGCCGTAGTACTGGGGCTTTGAGTGAGTCTCCGTAGTTGGATGCCACATCAAACAGATCACCCCCGGGACAATAACTCAACACCAACAGGGCTCTGGTTGGTTCGATGTTCCAAGCCTTCAAGTGCACCAGAGATGGATGACGGACTGATCGCATAATGTCCAGTTCTCGTTTCAGGCTCATTTCGATTCTGTCTTCCGAAGCGCCACCTTTCGGGCCGTGTTCGCAGATCTTGATAGCAACTAGAGACTTCCGATCTATCTTGGGGTTTGTGATACGTTCTGGCGAGCGGTCGGACCTGGTTCCCATTATCTCGGCTTCGTTGACGTCTTCAGAGTCGATTTTATTTGTTGCTAGCACCACTCTGCTGAAAGTTCCCTCGCCGAGGTCCTTGATGCCACGCCATCTTCTCAGTTTCTGGTCATTCCGACCATGTGCCTCGAAATATTCATATCCCGATTTTTTAGTAGCGGAAACGTCGTTGGTTTGTGATGATTCGCTAGGCGGCGGCGTTGGAGGCTTCGCAGCCGATACGATTCCTCTCGACTCTGATAGGTTTGGTTCTCTCCTTAGGCCAGCAGCATCCTCTCTCGTTCTCTCATCTACTTTCCCAGTAGAGACTGTGTTTTGTCGTTTGGGAATACCTTTAGGATCTGGTATGTATTCGCTGATACTCCGATTTCGAGTATGCTCGACCTTGCCGCTACTGTGTTCTGCGGCATGTCCCACCTGAAGGCCTGCGTAGGCTTTTCTCCTATTCTGATGCTCAAGAGCAGCGGCCACGGACTCCCCAGCTACTGTAATTAAGACGGAGTCAGGCATAATGGTCTGTAAGGAGCGTTCTTTCGAGGAGGCACGGGGGCCAAATCGTCTCCAGGGGCCAGGAGAGTCGCTGGATAGTAAAGGTGAGGGAAGAGGCGTAACGTCTCCCATAGCGGATATTACTGGACTCGGGTAAGCAGAACTTGTAGCCGACCCAATGCCCCTAGCAATGTGCTGTTTCCAGCTGGGGGTCCGTGCTACAGGCTGTAGATTTGATGCTGACGTTTTTCGTTGCAAGACTAAGCCTTGTTGTGCCGTAGAAAGACGATCAGCACGGCTTCTGGGACTATCAGATTGTTTAAAGGGCGCAGGAGAGATATCAGTCGAGATAGAGAGCATAGCGCGGGTATTCTCAAGTGACGAGGAAGAGGAGTCGTGTAAATCGGAAGCATCGCTGAAGGTATGCTCAGATAATGGCGGAGTAGGAGCTATAGTGTGCGTCTCGGGTTTCGTATAGCTGTATGGTAATGAGTCCTTCGTTATAGTGTCATCGTCACCGGTGACTATGGAAGGGGTACGGTTCGATTCATAATTCTGACGGTTGAGCGTCTCGAGGCCGGTTAAGTCGTGTGAGTCACGCTGCTGCGAGTCTCCGATACTATATGGTGTCGGTCTGCCGTTGTGGTCCGTCGAGTAGCTTTCTGTTGGGATGTACGGTTGACGAGTTGTCATTTTGGAGCGAGAGCAGGATCCTACCCGAGGGAAGGATGTGAATTGTGTAAATCGTGGGGTATCGGGGAGGACGGTGATTCGATAGTATCGATACCGTACTGACGGCGATGTCTTAAGAAGGTATCAAAGTTTAGTATCTAGGGTCGGAGAAGGTTGCGCCGAAAAGCCACGATGCCAAGGGCGACAGAGACAAGGAAGCGTCTCCCTCAAAATGGAAGCCAATGACAACGCAGCCCGTGAAGTTCTGTGGTTATGAAATCAAGACAACCTACCGATAAATTAAGAATTACCAAGAGACTAGGCCTGGCAATACGAAGCTAGTCGAAAGAATGCCCAGGCAGCTATGTAGTCAGATGAATAGGCAGTCGAAGCTGACTGACAATGCGGTCGAATCTGCCTATGGATCTAGCCCTAGACCTACCTAAGGATAGGCAGAGCCAGATCAATGGGCAGCCGGGGGGTCGACGATAAATGCGACGGAGGGACAATGCGAGCAGTAATAGTAGCAATGGCCGACAGCGCGCGGAACAAAAAGCCCAAGACTTGCCGAAAGACTCCACCAAGTGCACAAGGCAAACACGATGGTTGGCTACCAATTCAGTGGGCTCCCCCTTCCTTTTGACGGATTATGTATGCTTTGCTTTAGCTGGGTAAAGAGTACCTTGCAGATTGTAGGCCTGTTGTATGGCTCCTATGTCTATTAGGAGCTAAATGAATTCAAGCTCTTTCTCCTCCTTTCACCGCGTATGTGGGAGGATTTGTATAGGTAGAGAGGCCGTGAATCGGTCGGTCAGTTGATCGGTCAGTGGGCTCTTGAGTCCGAATGATTCACCTCACCTTGGAAAAAGCGAGCGGTCGGCGGGTGAGTGGCGTGGGTATGTACAGCTGTAGGTAGACTAGGCAGGTAAAGGCGCTGCAGCCTCCCTAGCCCCAGCCGACAATAGGTAGTATCTGACAATTGTAACGTTGACTCGTTTACAATGCCGGCTTGCTGCAGGTTGACTGTGGTCTGAGGTTGAAAGTGTTGAGTGTGTGAAAGAAGTCAAGACAGATAATCCGATTGATACTTTAGATTTCTAGGTAGTAATTAATGATTTGATGTTGTGTACATGTGCAGACGTAGAGGAAGTGCGTGTAATGAAACCAAGAGAAAGAGGCATTATTACTTAGTGGGTTGTCGCCTCCCGGCCAAGACTTGTTATTCCTCTATTGAAGTCAAAATACTGGATGATCACCCGAGCGCCTGTAAATCATTTCGATTGATATCGAAAGCCCGGGTATTGATTGGCGTGACGAGGCCAATTAGACTCTGACGATGCAGAGCCGCGTATGAAGTTGGAAGTTTAATAATTCTCTCGCTCCGGTTACTACGGCTACGGCAAGGTGACTAACTTTGGTAATACATACATCCAGCTGATGATACACATAACCGACCGGTCAGCGGCTGTTGCGGTACGATTCAAAGGATGGAACGAAAAGACTTCATTAGACAGAACGACTAGCATCTTCACAGCTTGGGTCGTTTAAGTACGGCTTGTTCCTTCGATTATTAGCTTATCTATAGTGGTATAATAACAACAGACTATTACAAGACCTGAGAAATATTGGTAAGTAGGGTAAAGTAGGGAGGATATTGCTTACGGACGGCATGTCTAATATTAGAGGTACCTGGCTAGCCTGAGGAGTATGCTGCTATCATCTGTGCCAGGCCAGGTAGCATTACTAGGAACACGACGCCTTCAAATCCCAAGACCGCGATGCGGCATGCGGCGTCGGGGATCACATAAGTCCTACAAAGATCCTATTAATTGTAGAAAATACCTAACCTAGTTCATAGATAATAATATCCCATCAGAACTCTGTTTCCGTTAACACCTATCTACAACTACTCTTTCGTTATCAGTTATAGTAGGTAGTATATGATCGAATGACAGCTTTGCCTCCGGTGCAATAAACGACCAATGATAAACTTCATTATCTAGACTGCGTCCTGATTACTACGGTAACATTCATCATTCTGCACAGTCCTGCGCCTGCAGTTTGCACAGACGTGCTGATGTCATCCTATACCGGTGTCTGTACTACTGTAGCACTAGTCCCTCCTTATCTCGTCGCACTGCTGATTATGCGCCAGTAAGTCGAGTTTCCAGAACACGGTCTGTATCCCTTGATTTCAATTGGACGAATATCCCAATTCTGCCTCTTTCCTAGATAGACGTATTATTATTATATCTTGCCGGTACATCTGTACTATTTACAGGTGCTCTTGAGGTATACCTAGAGGAAATACCATTTGCGGTGCGGACTCTGTTCAGATGCCCGTTTATCCACCGCCGACGGCCGGTAAGTTAGGTAATTTCTCGACTCTCAGCTGACCAGGTTACGTACCACCTACGCTCTCGGAGGCACAGCATGCAGGTCATGACCACTAGCCACACGTAGCATACAGGAACTACTATGTATGCGCAGAAAGTCGAGGTGGTACATCACACGTCGATATGGCAATAACAGGAAGTATACTGATAATATGTACGAGGTTAGGTAACTTCTGTTACTTCACCGGATTTTAGTGTCATATCATTTCGAAATTCCAGTACCTCAGGCCGTTCAATTAACAGCACCTTTCGGCCCGCTGTGAACCAATATAGCGTACGGAATCTACATCACCGCAACATGGCAACCGTCTATAACCGGAATGTCGCGTGATTCATTTCACGCTTTCCGACGGCTGTCCCCGTCAAGGGGGCTACCTTCATTGAACTCTGACATACGTACACTTTATATAGCGCAGGGTACACTAAGCGCAAAGGTATAGGTGAACGGTTCTATAGTAGCACACTTAGATGTGACAACTGATTACCAAGATGACATTAGGTATGTGAATGAATGCCTCTCACATCAAATGCCGGGATTCGAAACATGCGGGGAAGCGGAGAATCGTCGCCTTGACCCACGACCCCGGATATACCGTGTTCTGGCCTGTATCTCACAAAAGGAATGGAGTATGGAGATCGCAGCGCTCAATGTCATATAACCGAAAGCAGTTGGAAATCGAGAGAGTTATCAGTTCTGGAACCGTGTGTGTGCGTGCGTGTGTGTTTGGCTTTGTTTCCTTAGTTATCGACCACCTACCGGTCCAGCTGATCTGTTCACGACCCTCCAATCGTGATCCGTTGCATAGGGTTGAGGATAAGAGACTCCTCCGAGAAGGTTATTAATTTAGACGAATATAGAGTGTCATCAGACACATATCAATCTTCAGTCAAGTCTCGTGTCTCGGGGCGGAAAGCGCCCCAGAATGGCCGATTCGGAGGAACAGAAATCCACTCCCTTTACCCTCAGGTCGGAGCCGTTAGATGGGCACCGCCGGCTTAGGATCAGGGTAATTGGGGCAGGGTACTCCGGAATCTACCTCGGAATCAGGATACCGCAGCGGCTACGGAATATGGACTTAGTAATCTATGAGAAGAATGAAAGCGTTGGGGGTACATGGTGGGTGAATAGATATCCAGGTATGGTGCCCTTACCCCGAGCTACCCATACCTACCTAGTTAGCAAACGCTCAACTCACACTCATCAGGTGTGGCCTGTGATGTCCCAGCTCACTCGTATCAGTACTCGTTCAATCCTAACCCGGACTGGTCGTCGTTCTACGCGCCAGGACACGAAATATGTGCCTACCTACGGAATACAGCAGAGAAATTCGGAGCCACCAGATTCATAAAGCTCTCACATGAAGTGTTAGCCTGCAAATGGAATGATGAGATTAAGACATGGTATGTTATAGAATGGCGTAGATAATTGACTCGTTCGCGTGCCGAAGGACATCTTGAAGTTAACTTCACAGTAGGACTCTAGACGTTCGAAAAACTGAGACCGTGGGCGTATTTCAAGACGAGGCCGATGTATTGATAGTGGCCCGGGGCGGTCTAAGCAATCCGTCTTGGCCTCAGATCCCTGGCCTCAAGGATTTCAGGGGTGAAATCATGCACTCTGCAATCTGGAATGACAGGTACGTGCCGTTTTCTTTTACTACTCTTTGAGTAAAAACCGATATGCTGAGAAACGAAACAGGTATGACTTTAAGAACATGCGAATTGGTATTATAGGCAACGGGTCAAGCGCTATTCAGATCGTGCCTAGCTTACAGAAGGTTGAGGGCACGAAACTATCCTGTTTCATCAGGAGTAAAACTTGGATATTGAACCCATTTGGAGACGGTAAGACATTTCCTAGGTGTCGCTGAGATTGCGTAGTTGTTAGCGCTAATAGGTTTGGTATGTGAAGTCATCATGGAGAAGCTCGGGTTAGATCCGAAGAAGTTAGAGTGTAAGTTATTTCCCCTGACCAGGACTATCTTGCCCTAACATATCCTGTAGTCTCGCCCGAACAACGCCAGGAATTCGCCCTAGATCCCGAGAAGCTGTACAAATTTCGTAAGGCCATCGAGTACGATGGAAACATAGCACACGACGTCTCGTTCCGGGACTCTGATCTACAACGTGGCGCCATGGTTTTGTTTCGGGAAGCCATGCGACAGCGTCTTACGTCCAGACCCGAGATCGCCGACTTTCTTATCCCGTCCTTTGGTATCGGATGTCGGAGAGCAACGCCCGGACCTGGCTATCTCGAAGCGCTGATTGAAGACAACGTGGATTTCATCACGGATAAAATCTTAAGCGTGATTCCGAACGGCGTCCAACTCGAGACAGGGCACGAGGTACCCCTCGACGTCCTCGTATGCGCAACTGGGTTCCAGACGTCCAAGGGACCACCATTCCCGATCATCGGCCGGGGCGGCCTTACGCTCGAGGAGCGCTTCACGCCGTTCCCTCAGGCTTACCTCTCATTAGCCGTGGACTCCTTTCCGAACCACTTCATGCTGCTAGGTCCGAACTCGGCAATCGGTTCCGGGTCATTGACCAGGATTCTCGAGGGCGAGGGCGACTACATCGTGAAATGTATCCGCAAGTTACAGAAAGAGGGCTACGCCACCATGACGGTGAAGCGGGAGAGAGTCGATGACTGGAGTGAGTATTGTCACGAGTACTTCAAGAAAACGGTCTACACGGATATGTGCAATAGTTGGTATAAGAGTGAAGGCGGAAAAGGAGATAGAATCATTGGCCTCTGGCCTGGCAGTACCCTGCATGCGATCGAGGCCTTACGCGCTCCGCGGTGGGAAGACTACGATTGGGAGAGTCGTGATGGGCCTAGGGCGAATATGTTGCGATGGCTGGGCAACGGGTCGAGCATCACGCATACTAAGACTGAAGAAGAACAGGGCAATGGCCAGGAATATCAGGGCGATCCGGCGTGGTATATCGAGCCGAGGTTTGTGGATGTGCCTCTAGAGCACGAGCCTGAGCAGGATGAGGAGTTTAAGATGCGCCCGTTCTCGCACTGATGCTAGAAAATTGGGCGCGTCAACTACGTGACCGCACGTAAGTCTCATCATTTCTAGTAGGCCATGTTTTCACCAGCTGTCGCATACATGAATATACACTGAATGAATATATTGACATTTCTCGATTACACCGACTGCACGGTAGGCAATGGTTAGCACTTCTTTAATCAAATACAAGCGTTGTATCTCTATAGATGGCTTTTCAGTTGTAGAAAGTGAAGCTCGAGCCTCTAATACTGTAAAGCCCCTATTGTTGGGACATGTCTGCAATTTGTTTCAAACTGGCTCGTCATATACGGTGCTTGTAGGCTTCGAGGTGTTATTTATACTGTATTCCGCGTAACAACATGCTGTTCATATGCGCTAAACAGGCAACCAATCGTGGAAAAGCGCACCATCCGACAGTCAATTTGGAGACTCAAGATGCATACTGTGCTAACTGTGTTTAATACGAATACGAACAACGCCTATTTAGGACACCTACCTACACAACACTACGCACTATAAAAAATTGTAAAAAATTAATAACTAGGTCTATTAATACAAACAAAGAAGATTTATGACCTTTATAAGCTAGGCTTTATAGCTAGCAAGGTGTTTTACATAAGAATCTATTTTTAACTATATATTGGGCTAAGAAAGAAGTAAACGCTTTTTTTGCTTTTTTTAAGCTATATAAATTTTTAAAAGGCTTGCAAACATTTTATTTAGGTTTTTTTTAATAGTTTAGCGTTTATTAAAGCTATGCTTAGCTAACTTAGCTTGTTAAAAAGTAATTATATACTATTAGCGCGTAATAATTGCACTTTATTTAGCAATAGTTTTTTTAGCTTTATATAATAGTATTTTTTTAGCTTTATAAAAAGATTTTTATATATAAGCTATAGCTTTAAGTTAGTTTTTAATATTTTTTACTTTTATAAGCGTTAAAAAAATTTTTTTAAGAGGGCTGTTTAGCAAAGTAATAAGAAGTAAAAGCTTTAGCGTTAATTTAAATAATTTAGGGTACTTTAAAAAGCCTATGTTAAGATTTAAAGGCTATAAGCTATATTTATACTACTTTGTGTATATGTTTTTAAATATAAAGGCCTTAGTATAAGCTTTTTAATATATACTAATTATATGTTATTTATATATAAGCATAATAGCTTTATATAAGGCATACTTACGCAAAGCTTTATAATAATATGCTTTTAAAAGTAAAAAAACGTTTATATTAAAAGGCTATATAGTATTTAAAGCATAAGCTAGCAAATAAAGCAAAATAACTTTATGTTTATATACTTTTTATATAAGTTTAGCGTATATATAAGTGTTATAGCTGTTAAAAATTAATAGCTTATACTTTAAAGCTTTTTAAGGCTGCGTTTTAAGCTTAAATACTTTATTAAACTATTTATTTATAATAACTTAATTATTTTAGCTTTTTTTTAAAGTAGTATATTTTTACTTAAACACTTAGTTTTTAAAAAACTATTAAGCTTATAGGTTAATGCTAAAGTAAATATATATAAAGGTGCTATATAAGCTATTTATATAAATATACTTAATAAAAGTGACCTAGTTTATAGCTTTACTTTGCATAACTTGTATATGTTAGTTTTTACTTGTACTAATAATAGTACTATAGCTTATTTTGCTTTTTTAAACGCTTATTTTATTTATATTATATTTGTTTTAAAGCTTAATATAATAGGTTATATAAATTAACTTAAAAAAGCTATAAAACTTGCAAACGTATTTAATTTTTATATGTTTTAGCTTTAAAGCGTTAATAAAGCGGCTAACTTTTATATAAACCTTTAAATTATATTTAAAAAACTTATATATTTATTAGCTGTTTAAAGTTTTGTTATTGTTTTAAAATTGCAAAATAGTTTTGCTATATATAGCTACTATATACTTTGTAAGCGTGCGCTTATATTATTTTTTAAGTAAAATTTAGCTAACTATGCTTTTTTTTTGCTTTAGCATTAGTTTTTGCAAAAAAATAGCAGCAGCGCAGTATAATTTAGTGTTATAAAAGCGTTAAAATAAGGTTAATTTAGGTATGCAATAATTAATAGCAGCAATAGTTAGTTTTTTGCTAAATTGTACGCAAAAAATAGCTAAAGCAATTTTATGCTTACGTTTTTTTTTATTAAGAGCTATTTTGTTATAAAAAACGTGGTTTTTTTAGTATAATTTTAAGTTGGAGAGGTTAAAAATAAGAAGGTGTATAAGCAAAAATTTGTCCTAAATGGGCGTTGTTCGTATTTGTATTAAACATGGTTACACCTTTGCAGATGTTTACGAGAGGGCAGAGAGAATATGGATGTCTGGCTTTCAAATAAACCTGTAAACCAAACTGCGCTACAGAGCAATTTGATTTTACAGTATAGGAAATGCGAACTAAAGCCGGCCGAGTCTTCCAGTAGACACAAGTGTTGGCACTCACCAGGTATGCTAAGAGAAACGACGCTAGGGAAAGAAGGTCCTCTTGATTGCATTGCGATTTGACCATGACTTTATTCTTCCTACAAAATGCTGCACTACGCCGCGCAATGACCTTAAATATTGTATATGCTGTGTCAGTATCTAATGGTATCACAACATAGAAATCTATGCCTACCTCCTAGGAGATACATCTGTACAAGACTCCTGCTAAAACGAAAACTACACCATAGGTACTCTATACGTATTAGATAGAACTATCATATGCCGTACTACCTGCATACAGCATTAGCTCGGACGGGGAGAGCCGACGATGCTACAACTCTATAGGATGTCGCTTTCAGCTGGGATCTAGCTAGCCCCTGGTTGGATTGTCGGGGTCTGGATCTTTGAGGTACAGGACGTAGTGAACCGAATAAAAAGCCCCATAAGGACCCTTAAACCATTGTGTCGCTTTTTCAGCTCGTTCTCTCTGTTCTAGACAACGACAATCACAATACCAAATCATAACGGTAGCTTCTCACCGATTCTTTCTTTTCTCGGGATCGTTCTCTTTATAATTCGTATTACGCTATGGCTTTAACTTATTCGGGGCTTAGCACTCACTGAATGCCTGTCCAAACCGCCCGTTCTTTCGATTTTCGGCCGTACGTGCGCGCAGATCCTTGATGCATAAAATCGGAACGGGACCATTGAAGTCGGATTCAGATAATCGAAGCTATGTAGAAGAAAGGCTAGATAGAGTTCTAGACAAAGCAAAGCAATGAAGGCGTCCTCCCTCCACCTTTTGCCGGTTTCACTAGCGAGTCTAGCGTTTGCGCAAGCCACTTCACCTCCCTCGCTTTCGCCCTCAGTCTACATCCTCCCGGCAAGCGCGCCGTCTCTAATAGAAGTCGTGTCTTCAGCGCTGAATACGTTGGGATACAGTTACATCGAGATCGACATCCCAGTCAACATCGACAGCAGCGACAGCAATAGTATAGCCAGCACGAGTTCCGGTCAGAATACTACTGGACCCAGAACCGGAACTAGAACATACACAGTTCTAGCCTCTCAGGATTACGGGGTGTACAGGAATATACTGCGCGAAGACCCGAAAGCGAGGTTTATCCTGCCTATCGATTTCAGCTCTGTTTCTGTCTCTGGTTTCGGCTCTATCTTTCATTCTATGATCTCTTACCCGAGCTCTTCTTGGCTAGGATCATTATTAAAGCAGCAGCAACAGCCGCTGCATCAGCTACAGCACCAGACACCTCATAGGTGGGAGGACCAGCGGGACAATCTGAACAATGATCGGTTAGCTACAGATAACCTCCGCGCTTATGTCGACTCAGTCCGTGCGTTCTTCGCCGACGCCGACGCTGATGCTGATGCTGATGCTGATGCTGGGATTCCTGAGGGCGGTAAAAGAGGTTCGCGATTTCTCATGCTCGAGGTTCCTATCCCTGACTCGAACTCGTATGCCCAGGCCGAGACATGGGTCACGTTGTGTGACTTTCTGGGACTGGGGTATAGTACTGTCGAAAGATTGAAGTTGTGGCGGTTCCCGAAGTGATTGATGAGGTTGGGCCATACTCTGAAATAGGTGCCGAAATTGACCTTCCTCATATGGGCAGTCAGTTCGCAAGGTTCTTCTGCAAAGAAGGTTCGAATCAGCTTCCCCTTTCCAGGCGCGTTGTGGTTGTCGTTTTCCTTCTCCCGGACTCGGCCTCAGACTCATATCCCAGGCTCAAAGCTGGGTTGGGCTCTGTCGCTTCTCGAGTGTGACTTGGTATAGTGTATACAACCGCACAACCATTAAGAGAAAAGAAAGGCAGTCACCCTACCGTAGTGAAGTGGTTAGCATTCTGTATTCCATAGCCCTCGTAGATAGGGCCTGCGGTGGGGGCACAAGGGGAGGATTGACACGCACCTCTGTGCTCCTGGTTGGTGGTGACGTCTCGCCTAACAGGTTGCGGGACGCATGGGGAGATTAAGGCCGTGGGGAGGGAGCTCGATATTCTCTCCTCGGGCAACTCCGCAAACAGGTCGACAGGGCGCGCGCTGCACGACCACCATGTTTGACTGTCATCGGACGCTTTGGAAGTGAGAGGTTAGGTATAAACCTCGTATAAGCGTTCAATAACTAGCTTTCTTCGCTGAAGCTGAGATTATGAGATTAAAGAGGGCGGGTACTGGTCTCCCACTGCAAGCTTCTCGATTTCGAAACCATTCCCTGGAGCTCAAAGGCTCCTCACTCAAAGCTAGAGAAAATACCCTTTGTGACGGCTGCGATGACTGCGATGGTTGCGGATCATGCATGCTCAGAGGGGGGTGAGTTGGACCAGAGTGTTGATATCGAAGCCCGTGAGGCGCGAATTGCGTGTATCTCTCGATAATACCCGGACTAGAAATATATATTATCTCAATGTTAGCAGCAAGTAGTTAACGAGGCGACAAAACAAAAGAAGATCCTCCACATGGCATGGATGGCTTATCCAGCGCATATATTCTGTTATACTAAGACTCGCAGAATGCTGGGACTGGAACTCCGCCCAGCCACGGCTCTTTTTTAGGTCGCTCATGTCGCGGCCCTAGAGTTCTAGTTAGTGTATCCTGGGAGTGCGAAGACCGGTATCATATTATTTACCACCCATTCCTGAAGACAACCCCAGCCCAGCAGCTGGGTGGGGGGACCAGCACGCAGCAGGACCGGGGCAATGATCAGTCAGATGCTGATGGCCTTTACACGCATGTGGATTCGATTTGCGAGTCCCCACCGACGTTGATGCTGATGCCTTCCAGCATCAGCTTGCTAAAGGCAGTAAAGGGAAGCTCGCGGTATATGGCCAACGAGGCTCGTGGACTTGGTATTGTTACCCTCACTTGAGATTACGAGGTAGGCTGATTTGCGCTCAGTATGTAAACAACAGAGTAACTGTCCCAACCTTGTCATACAAGCTTGGGTTGCTTAGATTGTAACAACAGGAAATATTTTGATGGGAAGTGTCAAAATAAGAACGACTAGGCTGGTGTAGAGCAGGTCATCTTTGATATATAGGTACCTACCTTTCAGTAGAGGGGTCGACGCACTGAAGCATAACAGTTGACAACTGTTACTATCTGTACATAGGTTATGTGCCCTATGCATTTCGCAAGATACCTACCTTATACTTCAGTCGCAGATGTTTTCTCAGGACTGTCAGAGCATTGACAATCAATAGGCATAGACTCAGGTACATTTAACTATCTAGTGGTACCCCTTGTTCTTGTCAAGTACTAATTTGTGAACAACCCCTCGTTTCCTCTGTCTGATATAGCAATTAATCCCAAGCACTTCCACGGACGCTGAGGGACTTTACTCTGCCTAGCGGCGGGGGACGGTCTCAAGGACACTAGATCCTTTCTACTACACACTCTAGCATCTCCTGTATCTTCCCCTGCTGCAATATTCACCTTCTTTCTACAACACAAAGGCAAGCTCACCATAGTACAGCACGTGATTACTCCTACTCTCAATGCACCCCTTACCGTTGGGAGCCTAGCGCACGTGACTTCAAAGAGGACACCCCGCTAATAGATCAAGAAATAAAGATTCTTCTATGTAATGAAGCACTCTCACCAGTGAATTCAGCTAGGCAGAGGTATATGAGGAGGGCCCGCATCTACTACTAAACCAGAGTAACTGCCTTGTGAACATTGCCGAGCCTCTTCAAAGCTAACATACCTTTCCGCATGCGTAACACAATAAGAATTAGGTACCTGTACCAACGGTGCCAATAAGTACTGGCAACGGAGCAAAGCACCATAAAGTGAACAATACCGTACCCTCCCACATCCCCCGTAAAGTCTATTCTTCAGTGCCTTTATAGTAACGCATATCCTGCCAGAGCGAGGGGTAAGAGGAAAGTGAATGTACCAAATCTGTTAGTAGATAGCTTATGAGCAACTGTATTTAGGTACCATGAAGTGAATATAGAGTCCGTTATAGCCCGTATTTTATTCTCTTATAGTACTGCTTATCGTGAAGTTTTTGGCATGTTAAAAGGTGAAGTAACCCATACTGATCCTCTCGTTATACGCTCGGACAAAGCGTCACTATCCCAAACTCTATCCCGTGAATATCAATAAAAACCCAACAACAGACAGAAAAAGTCAGTTTATAAGCCCCTTGGAAGCTTAAGAGACCAATACTTACCACCAGAGCCAGCAGAATAATGGCTGCCAGACGTGCCAGCGAGAGCCAGACTGGCCGGGAGGAGTTTGACGCCCTCGAGCGTCAACTCGAACAACTCTGGAGAATGGTAAGCATGAAGCAATAACAACCTCCGCAGTAGAATGAAAGCAGGAACTAACCTCGAGTAGGACGAGGACGAGGAAGATGACGCCGCCGCCGCCCAGCCTCATGGGGGCGAAGAAGACGAAGAAGAAGAGCGAGGCGAGATCGTTGCTATGCGCACCGTGGCCGGCCGCCACTTCGCCGTCATAAACAATCCCGACGAGGAGGACCCGGCCAAAAGAGAATACGAGGCAGAGATCGTGGGGGTGTGCTCCGAGGAAGGCCACCACGACGCGGTCCTCTACGAGGCCGCGGAGGAGGGGGAGGATTGGCCTGGGGAGGCAGAGTGGGAGGGAGTAGAGTGGCCCGAGGAGGTAGATCCGTGGGGTGCCGAGGCCGACGCCGGCACTACTACTAACGCCGCAGCTCAGGGATCTGGCAGAGCTAGAGGACGAAGACGAGGACGAGGACGAGGAAACATGGGGGGCAACCAGGTGGCTGCCACTCGGCCAATCCCGGTCGAGGAGCAGGCCGCAGTTGTAGATTCTATGAAGAAGGAGAAGAACCAGAAGCGCAAACCGCGCGTCAAGTAGTTGAACCATGGCCATATTACTCACATCGAGTTAGGGGGGCGGCTTCTTTTGGTGAATTTGGAGGGGGTAGACTTTCGCAATGCAATGGGTTGATTCATAAACTCGTTATCTAGACCTCCGGTTGGGGTACTTCTATACCTTTTGTGATGGTATTAAATACATTGTCACGTAATTCGTGATAGTTCTTCATGAGAGTGAGGGCAGCCGGGTTCCAAGTCTCGGGACTGGCATCAGAAGCAATGCGAATAATGTTTACATTCGAACTCTCGTAGTCTCCTCCAGGTAGCTTCTCGTCACGTGGATCACTCCATACTATCGTGTTCAACGAGCGGAGAACGGCAAGCCTCTCTGCCCGTATGCATTCTGCTTGAAGTGGTTCCTGAGTGTAAAGGTAAAACGTCTCTAGCTGAAAGAGAGCTTCACAGACGCAATCTCGAGACCCCGTTCGCTTCGCTGCCGAAACAGAGTCTTTGTATGCTATTTCGGCAGCAACGGTGTCCCCCTTTATCCATCGAATGTATCCGAGCCAGACACACCGAAAGGAGTCGTCCCGAGGGGTCAGTGTTGAGGGGTCAAGTTGAGATAACGCCTCCTCTGCCCCATCCAGTTGGTGGTCCTCTAAATTTGATTTGCAAGTTGCTAGCGCATCCTCCAGCTTTAGCATTGCCATTATAGAAGGGTCGAGGCTTTTCTCATCTGATTTCGATAGTTGGAGCTGAAGACTCTCAACTTGTGCCTTTGGAGGTTTCTGTCTCTCAACCGCATCAAAGTATAACAGGTAAGTCTCCGTTGATAATGAGTGACTGGAACCGAGATGTAGTTCGAATTCTGATACGCACCGTGCGAGCACAGTGGCGATGGCGCTGCACCTCTCGGCATTTGGTACCTCTATGAAAGTGTGCCAGAAGCCCGAGAGAGCATGGTCTGGGCCATATAGAGCTTTAGCAAGGTCAGAGCAGAACTGTAATAGAATACTTTGAATCTCTTTCCGGCCGATGAACTCGAGACGGGCAGCAATGCAGAGTATTCTGGGTATCATTTCTGGTGGAGGGTTCTTGAAAACTCTGATGAGTAGAGCGAACGGAGCGTCCAGTGCGTGCCGGACGGCGGCAGGTTCGACCTGTCGACCTACAGAAAGCGCTGCGGTCATGCACCTGTCTAGCAAGGACTTGAGAAGCTCCGAGGGACCCCGGTGGCCCCTAGCCGTCCAGCAGTAACTCACGGACTGAGCCCATACGCCGGAACTAAAACCCTCAAATATGTAAGTTCGAAGAAACCGTATTAAGTCGTCAATAATTTCGTTAACTGGTCTTTGTATAGCTGGTAGGGACGTATCATCGGCCTTGTCATCGGCCTTGTCATCAGCCTTGACATCGGCCTTATCGTCGGCCTTATCCTCGCCTCTCTCATATCGCTCCGGTGATTTCGAAGCTGCTCCCGTTGGGAGTGGCGACGGACATGGGGACGGTGTCGGTGTCCGACAGCTGACATCCCGAATTGCATCTAAGTGGGGCTCCTCTCCGGCCTCAAGCCTTGCGAAAAGCGAGGGATTCCGAGATATATAGATCTGAAGACTGTCGGCCTCCACCTTCCGGTCTCTTACAAAGAAGACAGATCCCTTACTGTGTTCTGCCTCCCGTTGTCTCTTCAGGCGGAGGATCTGCAAGACTTCGTCGAAGCGCAGATTCTTGAAAGCATGCCACGAGGCAAGCTGTCTCTTGTACATGGAAATGCTTGGATAACAGGTCAGTGAGATATTCTTAGCCCCGAAGAGGAACAGACAGTAACTTCTCAAGTGTTTGTGTGATCATACGTTGCAACGAAGTCATGGTGGTCTTCCATATATTGCCTGACCTCCTCTAGCGTCTTATTCTCTTCCACGTAGAGCCGTGTAATGGCATCCTGGTACTTGGGCCAGTCGTCGGTGGCCGCATACCGTTTGGAAGACGATGGTACCGCAGATTCGGCTTGCATGACAAAAGCTCTAAGGTGGACGAGAGGAACCCAATTGAAGCTCTGGACAGATGCGAGGGATGTGATACCAATAGTATTTCACGAATAACAAGAGCATCTTGAAAGACGGCTTGGACTGATTTGTCGGGTTTCTTTAAAGGTGCAAAGCGGCGGTGCATCTGCGAAGCCGTGCAGGTGTAAGCTAGCCACGGAGCCAGGAGGCTATCTACTTTCAGGTTATAGAGTATGAAGCAGATGTGATACAGAGCAGCTAAAGCGGAGGCGGACCAAGCCCCAGTATCCGGCGACCACGTTCGTGATTGGTCCGATGGGCAGGGGGCCGCCCAATCGGGGAACATGTCAGCTGCGACAACGCTCCTAGCGTGAACATGCGGGCTGAAAACCACGTTTAGGGTCGTGTAGGTCGATTTAGAAGCAGCTGAAAGCAGCAGCCGAGATGCAGAAGACTATTATGACCATTGGCTGCGCGCGCAGGGTGTGACCACGCAACGAAGGCAATACGCTTATTCCCCCTGGGTAGATCAGTCTTCCGACTATCTAGACTATCTAGATTTCTTACGATGCACACACAGCACCTACTCAGCACGTGCGCTGATAATGACGTTGGTCATGCTGCACTTTCTGATTGCCCAAAGAAGAAGGCAGAAAAGCATTAAGGTATACTGCGTGACGACGGCGACGGTGGGGTTTGAGCTCCTATAAGAATCATCTGTGCTTATTTCTTTGTGTATTGTTTGTCGCCGTTGTTTTTGTCGCTCCTCCTGCTGCTGCTGTATACTGCTGTAGGCGTTACAATATTATATTGTTGTCGTCGGCATACTCCGTACTCAGTATATTGATAGATAGCAGGGTTTCAGCCACCTCACCCGGCAATATGCTTCAAGGAATGAAGGAGACAATCACGAGACAGGGAACAGACCTCCATTTCTTCAACTAGCAACCCGAGTATCTTGCCTCCAAAGTCAACTCGGCTGAACTCATCGTCATCAACTCGATATTTATTGTGTCTTATTGCTCCTAAAGTGGGGAGGCGCGGAAGACTCGAGCTGTGCCCTGAAAAGTGTATTTCCGGAGGCAAACTACATCTGTAATTGTATAGTGGTTTGTACAGATTTTTACTCTATAGCCAACCATAAAGAGGATAAATAAAATTTATCGTAAAAAATTTTTTATTTTCATATTTCTCTAAAAATTTTCGCCTGCTCAGCCAGATTTACAGGTAAGAGGCAACGACGATGATGTGGTCCTCTTTTCGAGTTGATAATAGGCAGTGAAAGCATGGCGGATGAATTTGTGGTTGCAGCCGAATGGCAACTGGCCCCTGTACGGTACTTCGTAATCTGCGAGGCCCGTGCGCACGCAAACGTCGAATTGCCAGTGGTTGATTGTACGCCAGGCCAAGCCCTAGCCCGACAGGTAACCAGCGAGAGCCACCCCACTGCCTACGCCACTATTACAGATGTACGCCACTACCTACATATTTGTGCTAAGCCACTTTTAACTATACCTAATTTACGCGTCGAATTAGGAAATGTCGATAGTGTCTGAGCTGTACGACGCGTATTCCAAGCAGACCGCGTCGTGAACAGAAACTGGACTAGATCATCTACACAGTATTCACAACCACTCAGGCCATGTTGTGTCTACATCACCAACAAACACTATCGGATCACTACACGCACACTATCGCCAATTTGCCACAATGCTTCGACAAGACTTCAATCGTGTAGACCCGAAGCGACGCAATATCGTCGATCACCGCAAAAAACAGTTCGCCGACCCAACGTACAAGGAAACTGAATATCCCCATCGCCTAAACTTCTATGCCACTCCACCGACCGCCGACATCACGTTGGAGCAATTCGAGCAATGGGCGATCGACAGATTGAGGAGTAAGCAAGCTATTGGAAGACTATGCAAATAGCGTCTTGCTCTATTACTGACCGCCATGGAAAAGTACTTGCTGAGCTGGAAGCATGCTCGTTTCGTAACAAATCAATGGCCGAGACGGCCTCTCACATGAAACCTTTACTTGAGAAATACCTTCTTCTCGAGCCAAACTCGTCTGCATCGACAAAGCTTTTCTCCGAGCGCCAGAAAGATCACTACAGCCACTTCATTCTACGACTCGCGTTTTCTTCGACAGAGGACTTGCGCCGGAGATTCAGTCGTGTGGAGACCATGTTATTTCGCTTGCGGTTGAATGACGAGAATATGCGTGAAAAGAATGAATTCATAAACTCCGTCAACCTCGATTGTGAACAAGTGACCGAAGAGGAACGAACCAAATATCGAGATGAGTTAGCAGCTGTGACAGGGTCAAAGCGTGGTAATGATGAGGAGACGTGGGTTAAGGTCGACTGGGAGAGAGTGCCCGAGCTAGTCGAATCCAGGCGCGTGTTTGTGAGGGTCGGCCAAGCTTACGTGCCCTCCAAAGAGTTATCAAGTATGGTAGTGGCCGAGTTCACTAAGCGACTAGATCGTTCTTTAGAAGTATCACACCCCAACTCTAGTCTTACACGAGTGGCCATCATGCTAACTATGTGTCAAGTTAACAGCTCGTGCCTTGCCTCGATTAGATGAGGATGATAGATTGACACCCATACTAGACCATCTATCAAAGAACTTTACCACGCCAGATGCCTCGTATGCCGATACCTCATCTTCAATAAGCGGGGCAGATATATCGGCACGCAATATCGATACACTCTCTGCCCATTTCCCTCTGTGTATGCAGAATCTACATCGCACATTGAGGCGGGATGCGCATCTCAAACACTATGGCCGTCTACAGTACACGCTGTTCCTAAAAGGCATTGGCCTGAACTTGGAGGAGTGTTTGATTTTCTGGCGAACAGCATTCCACAAGATCACCGACGATACTTTCAACAAGGAGTATAGGTATAATGTGCGGCACGCATATGGCGACGTTGGTGGCGATGCCAATCGTCGCAGTGGTGGCTACTCGCCTTTCTCATGCCAGAAGATTTTGACAGAGCACCCTCCGGGCCCTGGCGAGGCTCACGGATGCCCATACCGTCATTTTAGCATCGAAAATCTCACAACGCTCCTACAAGGCGTGGGCATCACAGATAGATCTGTGCTGCAGGGTGTCAAAGCCGACAAAGATAGCCAAAAGTTCCATCTTGCTTGCAACCGGTAGGTCTCACCCATGCTTCCATGCGTTAGGTTGTTGCTAACTCTCGAAACCCAGCGTCTTCGAGTATGTTCATAAGAACGAGATAGCCAAAGCTAAAGACGAGGGCGTTATGACGTCTGCGCAGCTTGAGACTATCGTCCACCCTAATGAATATTTCAAACGCAGCTATACTTTGAAGAGTTTGGGCAAGGCGAGCAACGAAGATGTGAAGATGGAGGGGTCTTAGATCACACCCTGACCTTCATTTTCTTTCATCTAGTCGCCAAGGGTGCATATTTCCGGCAAGCCACGAGAAGCATAGGCATATTCAATAGTAAAAGAGCCTAATGGTATAATAGTAGGACAAGAGGACGAAGAACATTGAACTCTAGAGCAATGGAACCCAGATGTCAGGCGTTTGGGCGTTATGCCTCGGGGAGGTTGAGAATAGCATATGGAAACGAAGCAATGATAACACAGTCGATTCACTATAGCCATGCCCAAGCTGTGACACCCCGACTACTCAGAACACGCCACATTATGGAAACAGACGCTCCGTGTCCGCTTATCGAATGATTCGGGGGCCGGGATCCCTCCCGGTAGGATCCATTTTCAACCACGTACAGGTGCCACAGCCTCCGCCCCGGCGCGCGGTTGGTCCAGTGCCACTTTACCCCTAAATTTTTCCCATATGAGCCGGAGTCTCCGAGTCTATGTAGTCGCATCCCGGAATACCTTACCCTTGGCATTAAAAAAAGGTTGGCTGTCCCATCTTTTGCTGCCACCATCCTTAAGACCCTGCGCGAGTCGTGTTTTCGCTTGCACCACCAAGCGAACCAGATATTCTTACCCCTGATGCCATGGATGGTACATCTACCTAGCTTAGAGAGTCCGAATAGGCGAGGGACAATGAACCCAAAACGGACGTCGGCTCTCCGTTGTATTCTAAATGCGAGGTCAGACCCCCTTTTCGGGGACACCGAGGTCTTGCTATCACATCTCTACTCGTCGAACGGACGACTGCTTCACGAGCCTACGCCCACGATAGGAGATAGTTACCGTTACAGTTGCAAGTGCAGGCGCGCATACCTATTCAACCAGCATATTTCGGGGGCGGAATACCGTCCGGGAGGAGGTGGGATTTCGATATTTTGATTGGATTACCCAACCGTTAAGATCGGAGTCCGCATCTCTCCCTCTCTTCTCTGACTCAAGAATTGGCATAATATGACTAGGTCGGGATTAAAATCGCAACGTAAGCTTCCGACTCATGGCATGTCAAACCACCGTCGCACCATTTGTGAGCATTGGAATAGGATAAAACACAAGTGAAATGACAGTAGTAGTTGCGCAAGAAATTACTCGCTAAAGCAGAAGGGAAGGAAAAAATAAAAATAAAAAGACAACAGAATATTAGAATGTTTCGCTAGCAGTAGATATGCAAGATAAAAATGCCGAATCAACGGGATAGGTAGGTAGATTAAAACATCATGAAGCTACGCGCAGGCTAAAATGGCTCTTTGGCCCCCAATCTGATCGGTCGACTTTTTATTTGATCTGTCCTTGACCTTGTGCCTGCCCTTCACCTCACTCACTCGCATGCACACCTACCTACATACATACGTACATAGATGCATACTTCCTTTTAATAAAACTATGCTGCACCTGCATCTTTTAGGAGTGAGTGAGTGTTGTGACCCCCGAGGTAACAAGAGCGCACAGACATACATGTCTGTCTCATTCATACACATCCACATCCAACTTACTCAGCTATAATCTACCGCCCGACCTACTAACTAGATAGTACATATAAAGATAGTACAGATGTACACGAAGGCAATGTAAAAAAAAAGTAAAGGTCGCATGGGTTAGTTACAGTATATCCGTTTGTCTTGAACCGACCAATAAATTATTTGTCGGGTCAAAGCCGGCGCAATGCAATCCTTTTACTTAGCCCGTTATGCTATACCGTACGTAACATACCTATAATACCTAACCTAGGTTACTTCTAGTTGGCTGTTGCGGGTTTTTTTTTTTTTTTTTTTTTTTTTGCGTCCGTCTTTCTTTGTCGGGTTACCTATCAGGTAAAATAGGTAAATAAATATCTAATAAGCTTGATTATGCATGCATGCAGTAGTTGGTTAGCAGGTTAGGTTGTTAGTTGCTATATGCTCGAGTTTTTGTTTTATAACTAGACTGTCTGTGACAGGTTAGGTTGTGGTGGGCTAGATTAGTTGTCTCCTGATTCATACAGAGACTTGAAATGTACCTGTACATAATTAATCGGCGCGACGTAAAGAGCGAGACTTCTGTGAGTGTTTTCTTTTCGTCCCATGTCATACATTGCTGTATACTATGATGCTGTGGGATGTATAATGTCATACGGGTTCCTTCAAATATTTTCACTGGATCGTAGGCCGAAAATGAAGAAGACTCTTAACTCATAGGTTAGGCTATGTATGTAGTATGTAATTCGCAAAACAGCAAGATTCCGCAAAAGTGGACGCTTTTCGGCACGGGCGGACCGGTTGGTTCGGCTGGTCTATATCCACTGACTGTGAGTGTGACATGTCTTAAATGATCAATCAATCAATTCTACCCAACTTTACTTCTCCCCAGTGACGTTTGAACGTTTCAAACTCACCCAATATGCATGGCTCCGGACCTTCCGTCAAATATGCGAGATAGCACGCTCGCTCTATCTACAGACGCGCGTATGTATGTAGGCCCTGAGCGTGTATGTAAGTGTATGACACATACGTAATATGTCTAGCCCAGGCGTGCCCCTGTGCCTCGTGCTCATCGACCGATGAAAGCCGTGTCGCAGGTTCTACTGATTGTTGTGATGTTCTAGACAAGGAAAGTAGAACTAGGGAGTAGGTTCGATTCCTTTTGTCAACGAGGCATCTAGATCGGCTGACGGCTTTAACATCGTTGCTAATTACGGCCGATACAGAGATAGCGTGTCTAAGTTAAATGGCGTAATTTGTACCTTGCGTTAAGTATGAGGGATTCTGAGCTATGGTAAATATGTACATATATATATGTACTGGCTTACCCGATCGTAAAATCGGTGCGAATCTCTGCTGACTGACGGACGGGCCAGTACCCTTAATATACGGTATAATATACAGTTTCTCAAACCGTGCACTCAAGGGAAAGCTCGGATCCACACAAGAAAGTTGTATGTCTGGTCTACTTAGTCTGGGTCCCGTCGGACTCCATAAGTTCTGTACTGTACTGTACCGTACTGTGTCGTCAGAACGATCATCGCTCCTTGGGGTACAAGAATGGCATAGTCTGGATCACCGATGGTAGAGTCGGGCTGGCGTCGCGAATCGAAAAATGAGCGCAAGATCGTGAATAACCTCACTTTTCGATCTCCTCAACTCTGAGTTTTCCTACAATCCTCCGATTCCCACTCATACTGACTATCAAACTATTATTTTTCGTCATAGATTAGGCCATTACCCCTTGCCCTCCCCCTACCCTTACTTCGGTCATTTGAGTGACTGACCCCCGACTACCTAACATTCCCTTGTGATCCGCTCTACCTAACCTAGGTAACCAAATTAACTCTCCCAATACCTAAGTTACTTACCTACCCCATACGTACCCAGCTACCCTACCTTAGGTACAGATCAACCAGAATATGCTCGGTAGTACCAGTACTAGATGGAGAGAAAAAATAAATAAAACAAAAATAAAAATACAAATCGACGGATCGCGCGATATGCGGCTACCCTGAAAATCAACAAAAAAGAAGGGTAGGACCCTTGACACCAAAGAAGCATTCTTTAACAACAGCTCTCTAATTCGTTTCCTTCTTCTCGTGCCAAACCCTAGATAAACCAACCTAAGAACAACAAGGGACGTGGTGAAATGTCAATGACCAGCTTGACTTAATGTGAGCTGTCATCTTTCTTTCTATTTGGCCCCCTCTCCCCAGACTATGCTGTCCAAGCCACCCCCAATACCCCGCGGCCCCCTCGAAGCCAATTGACCACTCCTATAACGACAACGCGGCTGCGTCAAGGGAGGTTGCGGCATAAGTAGTATAGCATCATACATACATAATATCTTCGCGCACAAGCTACTTTGAAGCTAATCAGGGTGGTTTGTGACCCTACATACATACACAACCACCTTGGGCATGGTTTGGAAATCAGGGACACGACGCTACCTAACCTAGTACACAGGGACCATAGCCACGGGCAGGAACAGGTACAAGGTGCACCACGTCTTTTTTCTCTATGCCCTAATATTTAACCATCTCTAACATGGGACTTGGCCTTGGCATATGTATGAGTTCGTTAGGCTAGGCGGGGGCGGCCGTGCACGATGATGTCGTCGTGCAGAGTCGCTTTGCGTATGAGTACCTAACATGGGTATGAAGGTCTTTCGGCGCTGTCTCCGTAACAATAACACACTGATAGCTAGCGCGCGCAACCTTTCGGACCCTGATCGACCGAATAGGGAAGCGCTAATCGAAGAGGTAAGGGAGAAGCACCAGCCGGCACGACATCACTCTACCTACCTACTACACGAACGCAGCATGTGCTGTAAGTATGTAGCACGCGGACCCCTTCTCGTTCGTGACGAAGGGGTTTTGGGACGAGCCTTACCCTTCGCTTAGTTTGGGTACCCTACCTACCCTATGTATCCTACCTTATCCTACCTATTCGTCGCAGTCAGTCAGTGACAGAGATATTGGTTGGGCAGATGATGTCTGATGTCTGAGAAAAGAGAGGATGAGTAGGTGGGTAATTGGGTTGTATTGAATTTGGGTTTTGGATGACATACAAACAAGACAAGACATCGAATATGTAAAGGTAAATTAGCACGTGAACGATTTTTGCTGTGGTCTCGTGATATCACATTTGTAGATGACCTACATCCGCACTTAACCTGGCTTAACAACAGTTCCCCACTCAACATACCCTGAACTAACAGACACACCTATCTAAAGTCGGACGGACCCCCTGAAGCTAAACTACCTACCTGCCTGGCCTAAAGTTATACGAGCAGAACTATACATATACATATTCTTACTTGTTATAGGTATAACACTTCCAAGGCTTTTTTACTCTATTTTTCTATTTATTCCGCGTTAACTAGACCAAACTAGCATTCAACCAGTCAAACGCGCTGCGCTGCGCATGCAGGTTTAGCTGGTTAAATTAGCCGTTGCTTAAAAAAAAAGTGCCAGTATGCGTGCATCTGTCTTGCCCAAGCCTCGGCACCGATAATGAAATTGCCGACGGAAAATGTCCTTGGCTTGATAGTGAGTTTTAGAGAAAACAAAGAGAAAACAAAGAGAAAAAACAATAAGGAAAAAACTAACTCTAGTCTACCTATATGAGAATAGTACGGGTGATACTATACTTACGATATCTGTCCGGCTCAAGGCCATATGCCTTGGCAACTAGTTAGGTTAGGTGTTTGCTCCTGTACGGCAGTACGTACTGCTGTAAATTTCACGTGCAATAACGATACAGGCCAACTACCTACCTACTGGTCGTCACATGCATGTACAGCTTTACTGCCGAGCCGCTCATTCTCACTTCTAAATACAGCCTTCTCAATAGAATAAAGATAACCATACCTGTTATCTTGTCCCGGCCCGATCCCATCATAATAAGTGTTTATTCCCCTTCAAGTAAACAAAACGAAACGTTACAGAAGTGGGCGCAGCAGTCAGCAGTCAGCAGTCAGCAGTCAGGGACGTACCGTACCGTATCGTACGTACATAACGTGGCGTGTGTTTTTGCAATAAATATCGCAACAGGAGAAAAAAAGGTGTGCTTAATATAGGTATGCATAACCGAATTACAACAGTATTATGTACAGATGTATGTACGCATGTTTTGTTCAGGGTTTGTTTCAAGGCAATACCCTTCTTACCTACAGATATGTACATAGACTAGATGCGCGATGCTACCCATAGCTACTATATACATCTGTACGTGCACAGCTAGTATCTACTCGGGTATACCCTAGCATCATGGCGCAACATGTTATACTACCTTGGTTAGCCTATATACACGTAGCTATGTTGTAAGCAAGCTGAAACCAAAGAAAATGGCTTCAAGATCCAAGGCAAGCCTCTATCTACACTTAAAATAGTATAGTCACCATTCCTACCCGCCTCACCTTCAATGCTGTCTGTGCCTGGGTTTAGCATAAGCAGTGTAACTTCCAAAATCGCGCTGTAACATCCACCTTGCCTGCTTGCGGCACAATCACCAAGTAGCATCCTTTCATTCTCTCCAAACTAGGACAGCTACATATGTACTGCTGTATGTAAATACATATGTTATTTAGTCTCTCATATTATTTGTGCCCTGTGTCCTGTGCCCTTGTTGTGCGCTGCGCTATATAATAAAAACGAAAAAGCGCCGGACAATATTCTACTTACGTAGTGCATGCCTCTCTTTATGTGGCTGGTTTCAACTTTATTGCCGACCCTCTCTCTCCATCTATCTAAGTACACGTACATTGAAGTTGTATTATGGAGGGCTTGCGAGCTGCATGATACTACATATGGCGCCTTGTCTGCGCGCAAATACCCATGTTCGGTTGGTTCTTCTAAATTATTAAGAAAAGAGTCTTGGCACGTTTTTGTTGTTAGCGTCCGCTTCTTCTTTGCCCTGGCCTGCCTGCCCCTCCCTCCCACTTGGACTTGGAGATATGTACGACTCACGAGATACCTAGGGTTGACAAAGAAAATATACTCGAGAAATTTAACATAGAAAAGTACTAGCATAAAGAGTGAACTCTTATCTGAAGCGACTTGAAAAGACCTATCAGTTATCATATATCATCACAATGCTTGCTTTCCACCTTTCTTTCTTTCATCAAGTCACCAATGCAGTTGTGCCTGTCTTTGATACTAGCTGCGAAGACAAGAAAAAAATAGGTACCTCTGATTCGCCAGAAACCCTATGTGGGATTATTATACTAGGGTAACTATTAAAGCCAATATGTAAGATGACGTTTTTGGTATGCACAAAGAAGCCCCCATCTTAAAGAACAAGAAGATCCACCCATACTATCTATGCACATTATGTGTGGAAGGGTACAGCAGTAGGCAGGCAAGATACTATGTGTGTTGCAGAAGTGAAATTTGTCCAGTGTTTTGACCAGGGTTCGCCGCATAACGCCTGGATTAGATTAACTATTACGGCTTCGTGCAGTTCGTGTTCATTCAACAACCTTGCAGAGCCTGGGGAATATCCTGGACAAGGTATCCATTATGTCGGCGGTTGTTTATGCAACACCAAAACATCCGTATCTCGGTCATATTCAGTAGTAGCAAGGAGAGTCAATTAGTTACGCGTAGATTAGAGAACAGCCGAGGGTTAATTGGGAATAATGATGACCTGAACGGTTTGTGTGTATTTGTCTAACACTAGCTAATGCTGCAGAATAAAACTTGATGAGCTAGGAATTCGATTTGTTTTCCACATAGCTTATGATAAAAAAAAAGTTTCATAATTCGTCCATAGCAAATAGCTCATTGTCGCTCCAATTCAAGAAGAAAAAAAAAGGCCGGTTCCATTCCTCAATCGCCTCGGCTCTTTTAATAAAATCATCAAGGGTGGATAGTGGGGGAGGGCGGATCATCCAGCGTTGAAGCTAAAACCAATGTCGCATCTCGCTGAATCCGCTCCACCTGCCCCAACATAATGTAGGACATCTTGCCTTGGTCTGGCGGGAAAAAGTTTTGCCCTAAATATTCGACTCGGGGAAAAGAAAGGACCAGGCCGTCATTCGTGGAGTCGACTCCTGGACCCCAGGGCCCCTCTGATCCATCCCACGACGCCAATACCGTACATCCAGCGAACAAGGCGACATAGATGACCATTTGTGTATAAACAAAGACACACACTATCGTGGTAACATCGGAATCTATGCTTGTAGAAAGGATTGTCGTGTCAGAGGTGCTTGCAGGGCGCATGCACGTGTGTCGTCGTGTGGTGTAGGCCGGAAGGGTTGAACCGTGGTTCACATAGGTAATATATGTACAGCCGAGCCGCGTATATAGGTACAGTTATGTGGCTTGACCGGGTGCATCGTATGTATGTACAGTGGCGTTGAAGAAAGCCTCGTGTAGATCCTCGGTGGTAATCTTGGGAATTGCTGATCATTGCCATTCATAAGCCCTGCTTATGGTTCGATGGCCAGAACCGAACCATCACAATGTTCTATGCGAGGCCAAAGATGTTGATGCAAGACCCAAGCGATCGGAACAGGGTGCGACTCGCGCATATTCCCTCTTTTTCTCTTCCCTGGCCGTACTGGCCCTGCATCTGCTACACTCTCTGCACTATGCAAGGGAGCAGATCTCATGCTGCTTAGGATGTAGTAGCCCAGCTAGTAGACGATCTCCTATACGGAGGCAGCGATAAGTCCTCGGTGTTGTTGAACCCATAAAATATAGCCCTGTCCTTAGCGCCCGGTGCGCATCCATGCGGGAATCGGTCCAGTTTGCCGAACGGTCGTCATTAAATCGGGAGTAGATATTGCGACGAGAGCAATACCGCGACTAATTGCGCTTGGGTCATTTGTAGCCGACGGCCACTGCACACTTTGTGCAGTAGTAGAGGTTAAACCCCACACGAATCATACCAGTCGAGGCGAGGTCGTCTGTAGAAGTGGTTTCTACATGACGATGGCACCGTAGGCACCGCAACACCTCTACTGAAGCAACGGGTCGAATATCCATGCCGAGTCCGAAAGAAGACGCTGAATCGGTTGATGACGAAGACGAGGCACTCGAGTAAGGCTTGGTGGAAGGGCGAGCAGGAGTGGGCATGGCTAAAAGGTGTGACGACACCACCGTTGGCATCTGAAGTCTCGAGATCTCGTAGGTAGGTAAAGGCAGGTAAAGGCAGAGGTTTGAAGGGATAAAGCTTAGCAAGCAAGCAAGCACCGCGTTGATATGTATGCCGGGAGGTTGAGAATAGGTAGTTAGAGGTTTGTATGTGAGTTAGTATTGTCTCTTGGTACGAACAGCTTTGGCAGTGATCAAATAAAGCGAAGACTCAGTCGTGTGTTTAGTAGGAAACGAGGACTTGGGCTGTCTTTATGAAAGCCTGCCGCGGATGGGGACATCATAGGTACCTGGGAGGGAATCCCTGTCAAGGAGTGACTGGGATACTTTGGGCCGCTGTACAGATGTACATATACAAAGTTGTTTGGTTTAGAGAGGGTAACTAATGAGGTAAATTACCCAAACAGGTAAGTAGGAGGAGGGGCAGAGGGAAGGAGAACTCGCACAAGGGGGGCCGGGTTGATGGGTGTTAGGTTCTGCTACGCAGCAATATTAGCAGGGACTTTTTGCTACCAGGTGCCCCGATGGAGTCTAGGGCACAACCTTGTCAAGGTGCTGCTTGGGCCGGTGGGCAGGCGGGCAGCCTTTGTTCTTCTGGCGGGCGGGTCTGGGCAATATTGTTTTGCCCGGCTCAAAAGTCAACGCAAGAACCAAAGAGCATACAGTACACCAAGGCAATTAGCCAGGGCAAGTGACGATGTTGGATGCAACGCTAGGGGCACTAAGAGATTGTATCGTGTCGGCCACAACAAATAATTTTTCTGGATAGCGGTTTGAAGAAAGACAAGGTATGCTTGTGTTCTGCCTCTTGGGCTCTAGTTCTTTCGCCTATTAAAACCCGCTGGTGATGAACATGACGAACAACGCAACAGAAATCGCTTGAGTGTTGGGCTCCCAAGGCGACTTGGTGTAACTCTTATTTACTGGTCTGCCCTTGTCATGACTCTTTCCCAGAGAGATGCAGAACGGAGCTTGAAACTGCCTAGGTACGTAATGTTGCCCGCTCGGAGATCCGACGGGTTGCCCCGTCAGGAGGAGGAAGACCGGATAGGTCAGCTGCTTTGGGTAGAGAGACCAGGTGTGAAAGGGTGGTTGTCGTCAAGAAGTCCAGCAAAGCCTAAACGGAATATTGACTTCGGGTACAACGGCGTGGTCGGTTCAGTTGATTCAGCACGACAACTTACACGTACAAGTACATACAGTAGCAGTTGTCTGAGTAAGATGAGTCCTCCTTCACTAACCTAGGCTGCACTTCTAAAAAGAGCACTCAGAGCATCTCATCTCTGTGATGCGACATGTTATGTGGACTTTCAGAGTCTAGTCCTACCTGGTCCGTTGCCTTGTACACCGGTGCGGCAGTCTCGCCGCCTGGTAATCGAGATCTTTACGCAGTCCATCGAACTCAAAACGTAGATCTCCTCTTGGGCCTACTTATCTGACTTAGAAAACCAATCACCGGCCGTCGCCTACCGGAGCATGAGCCGCGAGAAACACTCTAACAGTATAGCATCCTTCACTAGAGAACGTAATAATATTCATAAACCGCCACTACGTCCGGAACACAACATACGGTGCCTATCGTTCCTGTCAAAGAGGGGAGCCCGCAACGTCTATTTATTCTGGCCAATTGTTACGATACTGTTATTGGTCGTACTGATAAATAAATCTGGACCTCGTAGATCTGGAAGCCATTTAATGTCCACTTACCTAAAGGGTCGAAAGAAAAAAAATAAAAATTGAACAATCAAATGTCGTGTATGGGCTTTCATCAATCCCATGATCGAAAAGCAATTTTCCATGCCAATGAATAGCCAAGAACGATTTCCGCGCCAGCCAATGTACAGAGCACTTGCTCTGTAAGCGATTCCAGTAGCGCAAATGGATGAAGGCGATGTAGACGGAGAAACTCGATGGTTATTGAAGCCTCGGGATATCCTTAGAGTTTGTCGTCTATGCCCGATGGAGCTATGGCAGCACCGCAAGAAGAGGGAAGGCATTATCGGCAGTTTGATATACCTACGAACTGCATGTTATTCTATGCGCGCACGAGTGCTGTTGCCATCAATATAATGAAACTCGTGACGGGTTATCCCCTCACGACCTCCAAATACATGACTTTATGTACAAATATAGACAGATAGACCTACACACTTACACCCATCACTTTACCTATTCACTAGTTACCTCCTAGCTTAGGCTAAGCGCTGTACGTGGTGGCATGTGCTAGAGCACCTAGAAGGAACAACACTGTCAGATACATACAACCGAACATGGCCATGATCGCCTATCAACGACAACAGTAGCCTAGTTCAGCTCAAGGGGGACCACTCAACTTTTTTGCACTGTGCTGATCTGAATGCTTGGGCAAACATTGCGCCTCCTATTGCAGCAATATGCCTAGGCCTCGACGGGAAGATAAAAGATGCATGGATGCATCACTTCACTCGCCGAACTTGATCTGAGTTCCCCGACTGATTATCATGCACTAGAGAATAAACGTGGCCGAGAATCTGATACCTACCTACCTAAACTACAGGCCACAACGGTACAATACATTAAGTATATATGTATACACGCATCCTGGCTAGCCTCAGCTCTAGACTGTTCAGATATCTAACCCCTTCAGGGAAACCGTGAGCCAAGCGGAGAACAAAGTTGAGAATGTTTTACCACCTTGAATAAGCTGCCGCATCTTTGACTATGTATTACGCGGCCGCCTGTATTGACTGTTAGTACAGCATACTTGCGATGAGTTATTCAGCACACATCAAGCTTACCTAGGTATCGATCGATCGTGTTAAGAGTCCTACTACATATGTTTGCGTCAAGTGAGAGATATCCTAAATTTGTTGTCTTAAATGGATGGGATGGGACCGAGAATGCACCGACCAAAGGACATACTTACATTACATAGATATATTTTGGTGCTGAACAGGGGATTTGGAGACCTCATGTTATGTTGTAGGTGTTCAAAAGTAAACAAATATCTATACTGTGCTCACCTCTGTAGATGCTGCATTGATGGATGGCAGCGTTCCAGCCACGAGACAAGACGGCACGCCCTGCATCCTTACCTATGTATGTATGTACTTCTGCACAGCAAAAATGTCGTCCTGTAAACTCTTTAGCAAATAATATTTACGGTAACCTGCAGATTTTGAATTTCACTACCAGTCTCGGCATGGAGTAGGCATAAAACTCTGAACCATCAAAAACATATCACTACTATGTATCTACTACCTATCTGCCGTCGAAACCGGCAAATCGCATATTCCACTGTGTTCTGCCTAGACCTGCCTCAGCTCCGCCCTGGCACGCTGGATCTCGATCAAATTGACGATCGACGGCAAATTAATGGTTAAATGAGGGGCCACCGCAGGTAGTATTGGCGGACTAGCAGAAGGTTTTACAGTACAGCATAAGGGAGCATAAGTAATTTGGCACGTCAACTCCACACATTGAAGATGTGAAACGCTTCGGTGGACACCGGCAATCAGCTGTCTCCTTACCAGCCCGACGGTTAGGTTTTGTGGGGAAAGCCCACTATGTACCTTTTCTCGATTCTTCTCGATACTAGTAATAACACAGTTGTTAATTAAGCAGTACACTGTAAAGCCGCATTAATACTGGAGTACAGAGAGCCTAGAATTTGCGGACAGGCTCGGCCCTGTGTGCAGGTGTTTTCTTAATCTCCTTCCAGACGCATCAGATTGCACGTGTACATCAGGACAAAACACATGAAGATAAATAGGCAAACAAATAAATAGCTAAATGACACCGAAGAAGTGTACAAGTTTATTTGTAAGCATATTTGCAAAGCTCCTCATGTTACATCTGCTTATTCAGACGTAAGCTCATGGTCGTTTTAAGCTACCGTTTAACATCGTGGTGCAATGTCGACTCCCCAGAGTGACCTGTCAGGAGATCATCGTGATCAGCCATAGCTAAGGCCTCGATCGGTCTTTTGGCCCACAGAACCCCAGAGTCGGATTCGAGACGCAGTCACCTATTTAAAAGATACATAATAGGATATCGATATTGATGGAATGTGCGCAACAGAGTAAAGCAGATCCAACAGAATACCTAATCCTTCATCCTTCATTTATTGGCCGATGCCGGTGCAAACTCTCTATCCGGTCTTCTGGCCGGTCAGAGACTAGTGTTACTCTGAATAATACCTAACCAAATTTTTTGCTGCATGTCTTCACCTGTTATGCTCAAGTTATTTGCCGCGTTCCCAGATATAGTTTGTGATGGGAGCGCTCGCTTTAGCCAATGAAAACGAACTAACAAAACCCTTGTTGTTGGTACCTAGCCCGAAACCCGATGATATGATAATAAAAATACTAGGTAAAAGACTCGTCTACAGCATGCAGAAGTACGATTCCCATTGCAGTTGCCATGGGCATCTCAAGTAATCTCGCTTTAACTGCCCACGTGTCTGCCTCTAGGGGGGTATACCCGTGTAATGTCCGGCAAAGATCAAAAGCCAAAACTAAACATGCCTACCTCCTGATACCCCTCTCTACATTGTAGAATGCAACGGCATGTCGGGGATCCCTTTCTCCCTTTTTTTTTTATTTCCATTTTCTTTTAATTTTGAAAAAATACATCTCGGTTTGGCCTCTCAATCGATAGATGCGAAAGAGCCGAGCGAGGTTTTTTATTTTTATTTTTATTTTTGTAAAAACCGGGAGATTACTAAAACCGCCAATTTGCTGCAAGCTGCCGTAAGCGAATGAATCACCATCCTTGTGATACAAACTCCGAAACTATAAACGCATTTATGCCCCTTCGCATTTGCATTTCCGTAAGCGTCCCTAAGTCAGTTTATTCGAGTTTAACATTGAAGGGGTAACAGGACGCGAAAGTAATTACAGTACTGTAAGCACATGCGTGGGTATCGGATGCGAGGAACATTTCCATGAAATTCCATACTTAAGGACCGCTGTTTATATTCTCACAATAAGCTCGTCAATGTTCTAGACTCTCGACGTTCTAGACCAACGAGGCTTGCCTGAAGGATCTAGAAGTATCACAATCAAACGAGAGATTAAACGCTTGCTCTTGGATCATTTGCGTCACTGTTGGTAGGTATGGACCGTATGGCTCTGGCTTTACAACGGTACAGTTCGAAATAATATCAGAATCTCGAAGCGCCAACGTTGTTACCCATCACACGGCCAAGCATTGATAGGGGCTCCATTCACGGCAAAGGTCAGTATTACCTATTATCGTCTCGCGCCGACTATAACCTCGAGCGAGATGACCGACCCTAACTGTCCAAAATGGGCCAGCTCTGGACCATCATCTCGCCGACTCAATACAGTAAAGCCGAAACCACCATCGAAGCCATTAATGTCGCATTCCTTACCATCACGGCAGGCTTCAAAGAATTGGCATGCTACGAGTATGTAGATAATTTTTATCATTACCCCCCCTCCTTACTACTAAAATAGTAATTGCTGCCGGAAACCTCGTCAGCCTTCCACACACAACACGCACATACACACACACGTTCTGCATGCATGAGCTAGTGGTTAGCGCCCTTTTCCGACATTTTGCTTCCTCCATTTTCAGCGAAGAAGAGGTGAGTAACCGCGTGGGAATAGCACGGGAAGGGAGAGAGATACCCGTTTCTCTATGCTGTATAGTCCCTAGACAGAACACCTACATTTTCCAGAATGCTGTCAGAAAATTCGCTGCCTGGTAAGTAGGTAGGTATTCCGACCACGCAATGACTCAAAGTAGGCTATCCTGTACATTATTTGTGGAGAGACGCCACAACCACAACCTGAGGCTCAGAAAAAGACTATCACCAGCTATGCATGCATGCATGTATGCATGAACAATCTAACATGTTACGTATGTACAGCATACCTTGGGTGAGCCAGAAAAAGAAAAAAGGGCCCGGTATCGAAAAGAGGTTGTTCTTATTTTCTTCTGTCGATTAAATTGCCTACTTGTAAGTACCTGACTTTATCTGAGACTGCATGCAGATGTACACAAGTATCCTTATCGCAAGCCACCAACACTAGAAATGAGTAAAGTAGGTGTGCAGTATGGAAGAGGCTTCGGCGCACACACACACACACATCGTTCTAACTAGGTACTGTCGGCATTATCTATCTGTCAAGGTAAGACATACTCCAGTGGATGCTACCCGTCCTAACCTAAACCTAAATCTCACAGGTTTCTCACAGCACGAGACCAGACATGATTCATGCGAGTCGCTTGAAACGTTCACAACTAAACATACGCACCTACTTCGAGGTCGTCCGGTGGCGACTGATTGAACTTGGGTCGCTGTTTGACGAGATAAGTAACTGGATGTTAGACGCTAGATGGAACTGCTTGCTGGTCGGGTATTGGCTCTTATTTCATATGTTCTTACTCGGAAACTACTGCTTTTAGAGCTAGGTTAGGTAGGTATACATATGGAGCTGTGTGGGTGCATTTCTTGGTTCCGAAGGCTCGTAAATTTAGTTGGGACAGAATGCGGAGATATCTAGCGCGGATCTTGAGCATGAATTGTTGGACAGACAACCTTGACAACCTTAACTAACTAGAAACAAGGATGAATTTACAGACATTAAATAATAGAGATAATGGTTATATTTGTATTTGTGGTATATGATTGATTAATTGTTTTGGAAAGATAGTTTTTATATGTTATTTATCTATCTGAGACGTTTTAATTAAGGTTTAAGTTCGAAAGCCAAAGAGCGAACAGAATAGATGAGTTGCGTAGGTAGGTAAGAGAATTAATCATTAAGCTCACCAGTCCTGCCAGATCCTCCTCTTCCTAAAGACCTCGAGGTTCTTCCAATTCTCAATCAACACCTGATTCTCATGAATCTCCACGACCCTCCTCACTCTATCCTCCCCTTTCACCTCCTCCTCGGGCCTCTCAATCATCCTCTGTCGCCTATACCGCGGGAGCCTCACCTCTGACGGCATCTGCATCTGCGGCAGGCGTCTGCGCGTCTTGATCACAATCACCAGATCATTTCGAAAACGCCTGGCCACTAGCCCCTTCTTCACGAGCCGGTCCACGTGCTCGCAGATGTGCTTCAGACGCACGTCGTGGCAGTCGCATTTCCGCGCGTGCGCGATTGTGATGGTCGCGCGCTGCTGCCACTGCTCCTCGGACAAACGCGGCTTTCGAGACGATAGACCCCAACACCCCGTGTCCGGGTTGCGGATCATGTAGGAGTTGGGCTTCACGAGCCAGCGGCGTGCTTCTGCTAACGTCTCGTTGAGAGAGAGCTTGATTCCCTTGTTGGGCGGTGCCTTGACAATGGCTGGTTTTGTGTTCGAGGACAGGATTGGGTCGAGTTTAGCGGTATGCAGCGAGAGTTTCTTACCTTCTATTACCTCTACTGCTGGACTGGGGAGAGACGGTGTTAGCTTCTTGGTAGGTTCTAATGATGATGATGATGATGATGGTGGTGATGGTGTTGTCTCCTTGGTAGGTTCTGATGAAGATGATGGTGGTGATGGTGGTGGTGGTGGTGTTGTCTCCTTGGTAGGTTCTAACAGCGGTGGCGGTGGTAATAGTGGTGATAATGATAGCTGTTTGGGCGTTATTGGGGATAGCGGACGTGCCACTGGCACTCCCGATGCTGCTTCAGGTTTTTTGTTATATCCTTTAACTGGCCGAACTTTTATCTGGCCGAATCTTTTAGCTGGAGTTGCTTTACTCACCTTTACTTTTGCTGGTGGCGGCACTTTTGCTTGAGTCCTGGGTATCATTACCCTGGGCATCCTAGTGTTTGTTGGTCGGGTCGACATGTCGTGAGAAAGGATCCTAGAGAGCAGCCTTTAGCCTGTACGTATTTAGCTGATATGGCATGAGCCGTGCGAGTAATTGGGACGCGATCACGTAGGTAGGATTGGCAACTATGGGCTGTGGTTTTATTAAATACCATCAAGAAAACTATTCCATTGTTCTCAACGGGAAAATACTCTTCCTTTGAGATTGCCAGTTTCTGGGTAGATAATAGACTTTGTGGTTGAGGTTCTTCAAAGGAAGACATGTTCCTTCATGAAATAAGTCTTCTCTTTGTTGGACTAGGGGTCGGTTGGACGTATTGTATCCTGTTGTATGTGCGATAGTGTTCACGACAAGACTTGTAACTACGGGTTCCTTGCTTAAAGAACCTCTCTATCTGGCATAGACAAGGTATCCAAGGGATCGCAAACTGTCGACGTCGGTTGTTTCTGGTACTCATCTCTGCGCATGACAACCGCGAAGGGATGGGGGGATGCGCGCTTCAATCGGTCTTGATGCCATCAGTGACTAAGGCGGGTGTACATTCCTGCGTGCTCTTTTGTTCTTTTGTTGACGTCTTCGGTTCATAGGCCCCGCCCCCCCCGATAAGCAAGCAACATAGAGTCTGGGTATTGGAGAGTCGCAAGAATGTTTAGGTTACCTGTATCAAGTATTGTATCAACTTTATTTTTTATATCCGGGAGTGAGTAGAGGAAACAAAGCGTCTGGTCCATTGGTCCTGTAGGAACGACTGATTAGCTGACAACTTTAGCCGCTGTTGAGGCAATGATATAACAAATTATGAGCAAGAGATCCGTACAACAGGTAAAGATTAACGGTATTAGGGAGATATCGCCCGTGATGGATTCGAAGCAAGTACTTAGTCAGCGATGTCAATATTGTGCTTCAGGGGTGTTACCAAAATTGGCCATCGTCCGACGACCGTCCGATGACCATCCGAGCCTTCGTCGCCGCTCCGTCGTTGCGCCGTTCTAACGTCCGCTCCGAGCACGCAAGAGGCATAATCAATAGTTATTGGATATGGGGGTAATGTATGAGCCAATCCGTGCAACTTATTTCCGTGGCATAATTAGCAAAAAAGGGCTGAGTTGATGCGCTATACAGATCACTGCACGTATATAAGTGAGATAGCCATATCTGATTTCAATGGATACAATGATTATCCCACGCCCTAAGGGACGACTGCGACGAGACCTGAACAAAGAAAAGAGCCTGCGCAATGGCTTCTCAGGAAACGATGCGAGTCAGCGTCGAGAAGTTAGGTGAAAGTGACACTGAGCAAACCCATAGCAAAGATCCGCGAGCAATGTCCTCCGGCACTGACGGCTCAGATGATAATATCGTCGATTGGGATGGGCCCGAAGACCGGGAGAATCCTATGTTATGGTCGAAAGCGAAGAAAAATATTCATATAATTATTGTCGGTTTTTTCACCCTCGTGGCGTAAGTACCTAGCTACCCGAGTACTCCTTCGTCCCTGAAGATGTGCTTCCCTGGATTATTAAGTACGTCAGCTGATAGCCGTCGTTCTTTCTAGCAATCTAGCAGCAACGATGTTCGCCCCAGGGGCAGGGCAGCTAGCGCGAGAATTCCACATCACGGACCCAACGCTCGAGGCCTTCACCGTGAACATTTACGTGCTGGCCTTCCTCGTCGGTCCAATCATCCTCGCGCCCATGTCGGAGATATACGGTCGCCTGGTCGTCTACCACATCTGCATCTGGACGTACATCGCGTTCACCATCGGCTGCGCTTTTAGTACTAACGTGTCTATGTTCCTCGTCTTCCGCGTCCTGTGCGGCCTCGCTGCCTCGGGACCGCAGACTATTGGCGGCGGCTCCATCGCTGATATCACGACGCAGGAGGAGCGCGGGAAGGCCATTGCGTTATGGGGCGTTGGGCCACTGCTCGGTCCCGTAGGTCACTCAACTCACTAAACTTAACCTTAAAACTTGTTAGAGGGTTTTCTTACGTGGCGGTTTTGATTGAGGCATGAAAAAGAAAGGTGGCTGATTGACGTTGGGCAGGTCGTTGGCCCCATTATTGGTGGTTTCGTTACTCAAGACGTCGGTTGGCGCTGGACGTTCAGGATTATTTTGATTTTGGTACTTCCACCCTCCCCCCTTCCCCTCCCCCTCCAACTGTCGCCTCATTCTTGAAGCCGGGTGGCGCACTCCAATGGAAGTGTATTGACATTTGATAGGCTGGCGTTTTGGCCGTCGCGACACTTCTTTTCATGCGAGAGACGAATGCGACGGTCCTGTTACGGCGGAAGACCGACCGTCTGATCAAGGAAACCGGAAACACCAAGCTCGTCTCCAAATTCGGCACGCGTGAGACGCCGAGACAGGTGTTTCTGAAAGCTATCGTGCGCCCGACCAAGATGATCGTCTTCTCGCCAATCGTGCTCTTGCTCTCGCTGTATAGTGGAACGTTGTACGGGCTCATATTTTTGCTCTTCACCACCTTCCCCACGGTATTCCAGGAGACGTATGGCTTCGGGACCGGCATCTCGGGCCTGGCGTATCTGGGACTCGGTCTGGGCTTCATGTGCGGGTTGTTGGTATTCTCACTCCTGAGCGATAAGCTTTTGGGACAGAAGCGGGACGGCGCTGTTGCACAGCCTGAAAAGCGCCTCATCCTCATGAAATGGTTTGCGCCTATCACGCCACTGGGCTGTTTTGGTAAGCGGTCTCGATCTTCTCCCTCATCTCTATAAGAATTACTGACGACTTGTCGGTTAGTATACGGATGGACGGTAGAATACCACGTGCATTGGATCGTGCCAATCATAGGCACATTCATCGTCGGCTTCGGAACCCTCTTCGTTTCCATCCCTGCCCAGTCGTACCTTGTCGACGCCTTTGGCGCAGAAGCCTCGGCTTCAGCCCTCGCCGCTAATTTGATTATCCGTTCTCCCTTCGGAGCCTTGCTTGCGCTAGTCGCGCCTCCGCTGTATTCAAAGCTCGGGCTGGGATGGGGCAATAGCGTTCTTGGATTCATTTGTCTTGTGTTCACCCCTGTGCCATGGTTGTTTTATCATTACGGCGAAAGATTGAGGAATCGATTTACTATTGATTTATGAGGAGGAACCCATCTTCTGTATATACCCGACGGTTCTCCGTGTAGCCTAGATCATCTCATCTTATTCCAATTATACGCTTTGTATTTCTAGATTTTAGTTTAGACTATAACTTTAATTTTTAGACCCTTCAACACGGGAGTTCTAGGGAACAAGGTGATATAAACTTCTTTTCTAGCTCGTAATCCCATGCTGTACCTATTCTTGTAGTTCGGGACTGTCACCAAACAGCACACTCAACATCGCTGCGGGATATCTTTCCCCCTTAGAGCCTCCGATACTGTCAATCGCTTGCCTGATGCGGGCTTCCTCTCCTTTGGTCAAGGTGAAGTCAATCGCCTTTATGTTCTCCTCAAAGTACTTTAGGCGCTTCGTGCCGGGAATAGGGATGATATCTGCGATCAATGTCAGCAAAGTCATGTGATCTTAGCTAATCTTCTGGTTATGAATCAAATCAACCTACCATCGCCTTGCGTAAGCAACCACGCGAGTGAAAGCTGGCCGGGAGTACATCCCTTCTCCTTGGCAATCGAACTAATGAGCTCAACCAGCTTCAGATTATCGTTGAAGTTCTCCTTCGAGAACCGCGGCATGAGCATGCGGTTATCGTTCGGGTCCAACTGATCGCGGCTAGTGATGGAACCAGTTAAGAAACCGCGACCAAGGGGCGAGTAAGCGACAACCTTGACACCCAGCTCGCGCGCAGCTCTTAATAGAGGAGTTTGCTCAGACTCGATCTGCAGCGCAAAGGGGGAATACTCCATCTGGATAGCTGCGATGGGGTGGACTGCGTGTGCGCGTCGCAGGGTGCGCTCAGAGCACTCGGAGAGGCCCAAATAGCGGATCTTGCCCTCGGCCTTGAGCTCCGCCATGGCCTTGACGGTGTGCTCGATGGGCGTCTTGGGGTCCACGCGGTGCTGGTAGTACAGGTCGATGTGGTCGGTCTGGAGACGCTTTAGGCTGGCCTCACAGGCTGCCTTGACGTATTCCGGGTCCCCCGATATCTGCCACTTCCCGTCAACTTGGTAGTTGGCGAACTTGGTCGCGAGGAAGATCTCGTTGCGTCGACCGGTCTCTTTGAACCATCTTCCTATCAACTCCTCGTTTCTAAACGATGTCTTTATGTATCAGCGGAGTCTACGTTTGTTTTTTTAGACCAGGTGTCGAAATGTGATGTTCAGTCCTGTGTTTGGCGTGCCCGCTTGAGTGCATAGGCAAGTTAAGTACTTACGTGTGCGGTCCGTACATGTCGGCCGTGTCCCAGAATGTGATGCCGGCGTCAGCTGCCCTCGTGAGGACTTGGAAGGATTCTTCGTCGTTGAAACCGCCGAAGGAGCGATAGGCAAAAGTCATGCCCATGCATCCAAGGCCGATGGCACTGATGGAGTCGTCTCCGATTTTACGCTGAGGATATTTGGCGGCCATTTTGAGTAGGAGTGTGGTCTATAGTCAGGGAGTGGCGAGACAGTAAGTTGCACTGATAGCGATAGTGGGTTGAACTACCGAATGATGAAAGCACGAGTATCGATGGATTTCGCCTCTTATAGCATATTCTATGACCGTGAGTGATGCCCCAAATACCGTGAGTAATGATGTAGCATGGTGCGTCGATCGCTGGTGATAGTGGCTTAAGTCCGAAACCTCGCGATATAGCTAACCTGGTAGTTACTTACCTTAGGGTGAATTAACCCCACACACGTACCGGGTTCATGCACTTCCGTGGACCGATAGCAGCAACCTGCCTATTTTATTTAGAGAACGTCACTCGGTAAACATAGAATGCCGAACGAGATATCGCCCGGTCTTCTGGTAAACCTCTTGGTATACCCGACCGGCTCGCGTGCGGACTTACCCCCAAGGTCTGTGTGCTTAAATGCTTACTATAACTATACACGAGAACTCCGAAAGGAGAATTTAGAGTGAGTTCGGGCTTGATGACAAATTATCATATATCGGGGGAAGTGATATGAAGTGGTTTGCGGTTGCGCGCTATACTATGTAGACCTAGGGAGGTGATACAATGAGTAAACTATGGCGTACTTCGAGCACATCAACCAAAAACCACGGAGAAAGCCCGGTGGAGATATCGTTAAGGCCGAAGCGTACATCTTTATCAGCCTAACCGTTGTTGAAACTGCGCCTGTGATAATGGCATTACTGGTAGAGTATAGCTGCGATTATGCAGAGATGAAGAGAAACTCGTTTTCTTTTTCCATTAATATCTTGTCAGTCCCATATCCAACTCACGAGCCTTATCCAACTCGTCTTTTTATCAGGTGGCTCGTCATCTGGAGCCTGCTCAGCCTGTCTGAAGGCATCCCCGAGAGGAATATCGGAGAGAGAAACGATCTTTGTCTTCTTCCAGAACTTCCAGATGAGGTATGCTGATAATACAAGTGGTATGTCTCTGTTGTGTTTATTAGAGCTGCACGTGTACAAAACATTGGGCTGTGATGAACAGAAACTCACAAGTATGAGGACACGAATGACTGAGCATCCCAATTTCCTTTCGTGAACACTTCATATCCACCTGTGAGGAGGATCAGTAGCGACATAAATAGCCCTGCAAAAGAGCTATACACTGTATACGAGTCAGCATTGATTGGCTCGAGGGACTTAGGGAAACTCACAAGTCCAGGAGTTATGCCAAGGCAGCGACTCGTTTGGAACCCCTTGTCGCTTCATTGCTAATTTGAGCCTAATGTGATTGAGTAGAATCGCAGACCAAGATACCAGGATACCAGCAGCTGTCAAATCGACAAGCCACCAGAAGACCGTGAGAGCCGCGTTTGATAGCGTTAGGAAGCTTAGGAACATGAATGGCGTGAAAAACAAAATGCACACATATGGGACTCCCCAAGATGTTGTACGTAGAAATACTTTCGGAGCCTGTTTCTTGACCGCCAAGCCATATAGCACTCGAGTTCCAGCAAGCAGACTCTGATTAGATGATGACCACGCGGATGTGATTACGATAGCGTTAACCACGGATGGGATTGCTGGTAAACCGGCGGCTGACGCAGCGATCACAAATGGACTCTGAGCGGCGTTACCGGACGAGTCGTCGAGGCGCTCATCATTACTTGCAACTAGAAGACCAACGATCACAATGGCTAACACGTAGAAAACGATAATCCGGAAAAAAACGCGCTTACAGGCCGCTGGTATGGCGCGTCGAGGGTTCCTCGTCTCGGCGGCTGCCATAGCGAGGGACTCAACACCGGCGAATGAGAAGACGGCGCCGGTCATGACACTCCAGTAGCCAAGAACTTTGGCGCTGAAGGGTTAGCAATTTTCCTTGTCAAGAGAAAACCCCGGGGATGTGAGTAGTAGGGCTCGATAATCAATTGTGTCGGTATAAGGGGTTTAGGCCGTCCACAATGGGCTATCTTGAAGAAAGAAAATGATTCTATTAAAACCACTCACATTTGCCCCAATTCCCAGTGGCGATGTGTTCGACAAAGGGGCCGGGATCTCGCCAAAATTTACCGCCAATGGCCGGCGTCCCTGGTATGCCTCCAAGGTCGATAATTAAACCCAGAATAATCAAGAAAACGACGAGGAGAATTTTGAGTATCGCGAATGCAAATTCAACTTCGCCATATACGCGGATGAAGGCAATACCAACTCCGACGGTCAAGATGATGAAGATGATGATAAAAACAGCAGGGTTCAGATCGGTCCAGAATTCGAATAGCACACAGATGGCTGTGATCTCAGATGGGATGGAAAGGATATTCCCGTATACCAAGTTCCAACCAATGGCGAACCCGAGAGCTGGGTCTACCAGAAACTCGGCGTGTCTGACAAAGCTTCCTGTTACTGGTAACAACGCTGACACCTCGCCTAGCGCGAACTGAACAGCACATACGACAAGACCGACCGTGAAATAGCCTAGCAAGGCGCCCAGAGGACCGCCTGTTTGCACAGCGCTTCCGAGACCAAGAAAGAGTCCTGTTCCGATGGCACCAGCAATGCCAAGCATGGACAAATGCCGCTGGGCTAGTCCGCGCTTAAGATCACGGTCTTCGACGGCGGTGACGAGGTCGCCGTTGGCGTATAGGCTGTCTAGATCATCATCATCTCGTCTGGGGTTATTGAATGTGCCGTATTCGGGGGTTTCCGTATAGGCTGACGCCGAGACGTAGTGGGAATTAGACCTCTTGGGGTCGAGAAGCCCTGGCGTGTTGCGACTCATGATAGCGATATGGTAAATATATGCCTTCAGTCGTCGCTGAAAGGGAGGACCTTTTGTGAGCCGCACGCCCTGTGTATAATACCAAAACGCGTAACCTTATATAAGCATCGCGTTGAAGGATTTTCGCTCATCGGCCAGCCCGCTATCGCCATGACAAGGTCGAATTGCGTGTTGAGGCCGTACCTTTCCAGATAAGAAGGTGGAACTGGTGGCTGGATATTTCCGTGGTTTACTGCATACCCCCGATTCTTCTCTGATACCACTTAGGAGTGATATTATGACTATTTGATATATGCATGTACGCATATAACGATGTGGGTTCCCTTGAGCCTAATTAGCCATCCCCGATTCTTGTCCTACACGGTTCATCATCCATTATGTTGTCAAGATAAACGTCAAATCGCGTAGCTTGTTTGGAACGTGAGGCACTTGTTGACCCTCTCATTGTCATCGAATAGCTAATCACAAAATGCATTTGCTCACATCTCAACACCGAAAATTGGAATTCATAATGCAATCCCCAAACTCCAAAATGGCGCGCCTTGGCATCGCACGCTCGAACCAACTGTCTCTTCCATCCTTTGCACGTGTCGGCGACTGTGGCCATCGCAAAAAGGATGGCTCTCGCTCTGGCATTGACTGGTAACTTCTGCGCTAGACACGATGTTTCCTGAAGGCCTTGAAACAATAGGCTTATATATATCATTTAACGACAACAATTCCGCTCACAATGGGTCCGTCTGTTCTACCTCGAGTTTTCCTAGTTTTTAACCATCGAATATGCGTGCCCAGGTATTTTCGGTTCCGCTAGTCGTCGCTCAATTACTTGCTGGGGCAATAGCTACTTTTACTCTTCCCATCACTGCGAGAACAGAAGCGGTTGAATCTGATTTCACTGCTATTTACTACAATGGATCCGGTCCAGCTCTTATTGGCAACGATGGCGGGGCTGCGTCAGGTGGGTTTCGCACATTTGCAATCAGTAAAGATGCTATGTTATTGGAAACAAGGCACGAGACTGTTGGCAGGACGAAATTGATCACCACTGTTTACGGCGTTGATAGGCAAGACCTTATTGTAACCATTGCCCAGCCTGATTCTTTCTTTCGCCTATATGACGCTATCACATTCGAACTTATAAGCGAGCCTCGCACCCGTGCGTTGGGTGATTGGTCGGCTCTTTGTGCTTGGAGGAGCCCAAGAAGCGGCGACCAATACCTGTATCTCTTTGGTAAACGGGTGGCCGTTCAATTTTTACTGCGAAAGATCCATGGACATGTCGAAATCCTTGAAGTTCAGACCTTTGAGACCCCCGTCGAAGCATCATCGTGTGCTGTTTCTTCTGCCCAAACTGTACTTTTCAGTGTTGACGACGACCCCAAGATCTACAATTTTGATGGTGCGGAGTCAACTAAAACGCCAGACATAGCTGTCTTGGGGGTGGTTGAACGTGAGATTACTGGGCTTGCTGTCTATGTCGGCAAGCACGATGACTATCTCCTAGTTGCTCAAACAGACAGCGTTGCTTTCTACGACTTCTCATTTCGCAGTCTGGGGTCTACAACTCTTAGTGGGGACGATGATATAGAAATCCAAGGGCTCAGTATCTACCAGCGTGCAACTCGGGATTATCCCGCAGGATTGGTAGCCTACGCGATTGAGAGCAGCTCTGGAACTGGGTTTGGGCTCAGCTCACTGCAGAAGAGTTTTGACGAGCTAGGCTTAGAAATCAACACTAGGTACCACCCGCGAGAAAAGCCTTACAACTCGAAGTCAGCAGTGTGCCCCAAATGCAACTTCAATGGGTTCTGTGAGCGGCGGCCCCATCAATCTCGGGCTCTGACATGCTCATGTTTGGCTGGATATGCCGGGGATGCGTGCGAATCTTTTACTTGTCGAAACAACTGCTCGAGCCGCGGTACGTGTGTTGCTGCGAACGTGTGTGACTGTGACAAGGGCTGGGGAGGGCTGTATTGTGCATTTAAAGTTATCAAGGCGGTTGCCGAAACCGATGCCAGCGGAGGCGATGGCGATGATCCAGCCATCTGGGTCTCACCGATCAACAAGTCGTTATCAAGGATCATTACAACGACAAAGTCAGATATCGGCGCTGGTTTCGCGGTTTTTGATTTAAGTGGGAAGAAGACACAGGTCGTTGCGTCTGCTCAACCCAACAACGTTGATGTTATCTACAATTTTCCGGCAGGGAACAAGTCAATTGATTTGGTGTATGCCGCTTGCCGAAAGGATAATACGTTATGGTGCGTTTCACCCTATCGGAATTTATTTCCATTTCCCATACTTACTATACATAGTCTACTAGAAATGAGGCCAGATGGAACTTTGGCGCCAATACAAGGTGGAGCACAACCAACTAAAGCGGGCTACGAAGTATATGGTAGTTGTGTTTATCGGTCACGCTCCACGGGGAAACAGTATCTATTTGTCAATGCCAAGACGGCAGAGTACCTCCAGTTTGAGTTGTGGTGGAATCACGATGCTCAATCTCTCCAGACTACGCTAGTACGTAACTTCACTGGAGGCGCTGGTGGCCAGGTCGAAGGCTGCGTAAGCGATGAAGCCAACGGTTGGATCATCATTGGTGAGGAGCCTTATGGACTGTGGCGTTATGGCGCAGAGCCGGATAATGACGTGGGGAAAGGCTTCCTCATCAGCGAAGTAGGCGATGGACATACTTACGCCGATATCGAGGGGGTGACATTGGTTGAGGGAACCACCGCGGACGAGGGATTCATACTAGTTAGCCAGCAAGGCGTCAGTGCATATAACGTCTATCGCCGCCAGGCACCCCATGAGTATGTCGAAACCTTCACTATTGGAGAAAACGTCGAAAAAGGAATTGATGCAGTCAGTAACACAGATGGCATTGCCGCTGTTGGCACGTCGCTTGGCCCCGCATTTCCTCGTGGACTACTAGTGGCTCATGACGACGTTAATCAGCTACCGGGATCTGGAACTAGTGATGAAACAAGCTTCAAGCTCGTGAGTCTGGAAGACATTCTAGACGATGACCTCCTGGCTAGCCTTGATCCGAAATGGAACCCGAGAGCATAGCGAACTGAGTCTCGATATCCACAGCCAACGAATTCCTTGACTCGAGGATAACACACCAAAAGCTTAAAATTATGAATAAAAGCGTTATCGCTTTAGGAATGAGTATCTACTAACACAAATGACGACCATAATGCGCACAAATATAGGTATATACAGAAAGCATCCCCGGCTTCATGTTATGCGATCATACACCAAAAAAAGAAAAAAAACACCCCCCCAAGCACGTCTACATTTATCTTCTGATTCCGTACCCCTCGTCTAGGAGGTTACTTGAAATTTACCAATTTGCTTTTAACACACACCGCTTTCGCCAACGTCTGTATCGAACCGCTCGACAGAAGCTCTAGAACTTGTAGTGTGGCTTCGAATTCTCGGGTGATGAAGTTTCGGATCTCGATGGCGACGAGAGAGTCTAGGGGATAGTGAGACAACGAGCGTGTGACATCGAGATCCTCAATCTCCATCATCATCACTGCAGCAAGCTTGCTGACTAAACCGTCACAAACAACTTGCTCTGCTTCCTCTAGCGTCTTTGCTGCCTTGATGGCCGCATTATAGGATATGGCTTTGACAACTCCCGCAGATGCGTCGGCCGCCGCCGCTGCTTCAGCCGCCTCACGAAGATATTTGCACTTCGCGTCAGGCGTCCAGAATGGTTGCATTGTAGGCGTGATGCGCATACCAGTAATTGTATGGTTATTGCAAGCTGTGGTCATGCGGCCACTAATAGCCGCCCCGAGAAGCGCTAGAACTTCTGCCTCGCAAATAGTATCGCTCCCTAGGTTTCTTGCCACCTCTGCGGCCTTTTCAAGATCTTCCGCTAGGTATCCCGAGTCGGAGATGGCTGTGAGATCCAGAGATGACGCAGGCAACCCCTTAGCGAGCCGGTGTTGAACGAGAGAATTCAGGAAGCAATTCGCCGCTGCATACGCTGCCTGGCCTCGATTGCCTACCATACCGGCAACAGACGAAATGGCCACGAAAAAGTCGAGCGGCGTATGTAGAAGGGCATGGTGGAAATTCCAGCCACCCTGGACTTTGGACTCGATGACAGTGATATAGTCGTCGTATGTCATCTTCTCGAAGAGCACATCCTAGTCAAGGTTAGTCAGGACTATGCTATATGCGTCATAGAGTCTTCGGGAAAACTTACTCGGAGCACCATTGCGCCATGTATTACACCTCGGACAGGTGGCATGCTTTCCAGTTCAAAGTTGACAAGTTCCTCTACCTCGGCCGGGTTCGCGACATCACATTGCCGAACAATCACCTGGGCACCGATTATGCCAACCTCGTCAATCAGCTCCTTGACTTTACCGGTGGCACTTCCACTTCTGGAGACGAGAACTAGGTGGCGAGCTCCACGGCTCACCATCCAACGAGCCATACTGCGACCAAGACCACCTGTACCGCCGATGAGAATGTACGTGGCGTTCTCCTTTAGTAGCTGTATAGGCTTCTGTGGCGGCGTCGCTTTGACAATATCACCCGTCTGTGGCACGACGACTACCTTTCCGTGTGTCTTTCCACTTTGTAATGTCTTAAATGCAGACTGAACATCGGAGATCGGGAAAAGGGTAACAGGAGAAATCGGTCTGACTTTACCGTATCTCATTAGGTTTGAGACATCCGAGAGCAGTCTCTTCAGTAGCGTTGGGCGCTCAGCAGCGATGGCCATGATATCAACCGAGGTGAAGCTTGCGTTATGATCGGAATGTGCGATCTCCAATCGAGTATTTGAACCTGTCTCTCGTGACCAGATGTCAATGAGGCGACCGAACTTGTTTAGACAGTTCCAGCTCTCGCGCAAAGCATCACCCGTAAGACAATTAAGGACGACATCAACCCCTTTCTGAAGAGTAGTCTGCCGAATGGCGTCTCCAAAAGAGGTGTTGCGGCTATAAAATATGTGGTCCTCAGCGAGGCTGTACTCTTTTACTAGGAAGTCTTTCTTGTCCGAGCTTCCTACGGTCGTGTATACTTCGGCTCCGATCATTTGGGCTAGATTAACAGCAGCTTGTCCAACAGCCCCAGCTCCAGCATGTATCAGCACACTTTCGTCGTGGCGCAAGCGGCCAAGTTCGACCAGAGAGTGATACGCGGTAGTGTAAGCCAAAGGCATCGTTGCGCCAGCCTCAAATGACATATTTTCCGGAAGCTTGAAGGCAAATGCTGCTTTCATGCGGGCAGTGGTACCGAATGCATCCTCTGTTATGGCTGCCACGCGGTCGCCGACCTTGATACCTTTGACGTTATCGCCCACAGACGTAACTATGCCAGAGGCCTCGACGCCAAATTGGGTAGTCGATAGCTTTCCGTTGGCGGCTGCCAAGTCCCTATGATTGACCCCGATAGCTTTAACCTGAATTTCGATGCTGTCCGAGTTCAGGGAGGCGTCAATCTTCAAATCGTCAATAAAATGTAACGTGTCAATAGCACCTGGACTAGCAATAGCCAACTTTAGCGCCCGGTCGCCGTCGCCGAATGGGACTGGCTGAAGCGCAGTCGGGTTCGTCTCGCGATATACCAGCTCGTTTAACTCGTCATCGTTTATGATTCGCGGGGTCAAGAACGACCCAGATCGTTCCATGAACTCCATCTCGCCGTTGGATGGGGAATTATTCCCGAATACCGCTCTGAAGACTTTCGCGATTGCTCTGATGGTCAGACGGGTTGGCAGCGGAGATCTTGCGTCCAAGTCTAGGGTTGCAAACGGTAATAGTGTCTCCGAGCGAATCGTCCGGCTGAGACCTGCGACCATGTTGAAGTCTGGTGTCGTAGCGTTGGCGTAGGCACCCCTGACAACCCACAATGCGCCTTGAACGGAAGTTAAAGTCTTCTGTAAGGCATCGAACTGCTCCTTCTTCAGCTTTGAAAGGAGCGGTGATTCGATCTCCTGCAGGAATACTACAAGCTTGCCCTCGGCACTGCTGTCTAGAAGACTAGTGGTTCTAGGTTCCCTGCCTGTGATCCGCTTGAGCGTCTCGGCTAGGTTGAATGCTAGTTCGTTCTGTGGGCTGCTATCGCCGTGAATAATCTCAATTTCTGCATCGAGTACTTCCGAGTCGCCATCTGGTATGTCGTCGACGGTGTTGTCTGGATCAGATGATAATGGCTCCAGAATAGGCTCCCAATCCAATTTATAACATAGCTCACGACGTGCTTCAAGATCGGACTGTGACCCCCTGTCAACTATCGGTGCTACTGTTAATCCCTCAATATTTATGACCGGCTCTGATGTTGTGTCGCCACTTGTTGCAAACATATCAACCCTAGTCGGCTTCGGGAAGTCCTTTGGCAGAATACCCTGGCAGTATGCTCGAACGGATTGTCCCGGCTCTTGGGTAGCTTCACTGACGTCTTTTGCGATGGTGATCTTGGAAAGAGAAGTTGGCAGGTACACGGCATCAATGGTTTCTTGTTCATTTTGAGCAACGGACCAGTATAAAGAGATCAGCGACTCCAAAAAGGCTGGTTGGATAATAGCTTCCGACACATAGTGATTTGGCATCTCCTTCGCAATATCTGGCACAAGCACGTCTGCATAGGAGCAGCCCTCGCCTGCAAAGCAATTGCTAATGCTTTGGAATGTGGGCCCATATGAAACGCCAGCTTCGGATAGTGTGTCATATAATTTGGGCATGTCGATCCCTCTCAATGCGGTTCTGGTGACCTCGCTGGTAATACCTTGAAGTCGTACCCGTGAGGCGAGAGCTTGTCTGGCAGCATCAACCCCATTCGAGTCTCTAGCTTCCACAGCAATGAGGCCTTTGCAATGTTCTTTCCACCCTTTACTCTTTGTCCATGAGCAGATTTTGAACTCGTTCCAGGCCTCGGAGGCAGCCAGAGTCGTCTCCTGATGTGGCCTCAACGAGGTCGTCATCTCCACGTCTTCTTCCGAGATAACCAATGGGGCAGTCACCGTCACATCGCGAAGTTCAAACTTGTCATACTCAATGTTTGCGTCTTTGGCCCGTTGAGCGGCAGCTTCTATAGCCATTGCAACATACCCTGCCATCGGAAATACAGTCATAGACTGGATCTTGTGGTGCTGAAGCCATGGAAGATCGTCTAAGCGAACTATATTCCGCCACGTTGGTTCCAAGTCGGCCGAATAATTTGCCAAAGTTCCCAATATGTCATTTCTAGGGGCAGTTCTGTTCTTATGAAGGTGGGTGAATCGAGATTCATGCCAATATTTTGCGGAGTAGTTCCAGGAGTATCTTGGGAGGTCACTGAGCAGCATGGGCGTCTTTCCTGGTTTCGGGAAGTTGATAGCCTCGAAATCAAGGATGGCGCCCTTAATGAACAGTGTCGCCGCAACATCAAGCGCCGTTTCGACAGCATCCTTCTTCCGTGCCAACGCCGAAACATAAGGAATCTTGGCTGCATCGCCTCCGACTGCCTTCAATATTTGTTTCAGGGGACCTTGTAGGGCTGAATGGGGGCCGAGCTCGAGGAGCATGTTGACACCGGTTCTGTGCTCACCAATTGGCGCAAGCATACTCTGGACAGCTTCGTTGAACCGGACTGCACATGTCAAATTCTGGACCCAGTAAGATGGCTCCAGTTCCAAGCCGTTAATGCGGTGACCCATCAGCGACGAGTGGAATCTCACATCCGTGTTTATCGGCGGCTGCAGTTCTGCGATTGATGCCTGATAGTCCTTTGCTAGCAGATTCATATGGTGCGAGTGATATGCGGTATCCACGAAAAGCTTCCTATTGAACAGTTGCTTCTCCTCTGCGATCTTCTTCAGCTCATCTATGCCATCCTCATCACCAGATATTGTGAGACTCGTCGGGCTGTTGTAACAGGCGATTCTTATCTCTCCTGACTTAATCTCGGACATGAGGGGCTCGAATTCTTCTTTGCTTCCGCCAACAGCCATCATCGCACCCCGCAGACCAGGATATCTCTCCTTCAAGACAGGTATGAGTCTGCCACGGTGGTATGCCACCGCCATGCACGTCTCGAAGGTCAAAACCCCAGCGGCATAAGCAGCTCCGATTTCGCCACTTGAGTGGCCGGCCACGGACGTCGGTTTGATGCCCCATGATCTCATGAGGTCTGTCAGGGCAAGCTGAATGGCTGTACAGGCCGGTTGGCTGATATGAGCTGCTCCTACCATAGATGTCTTCTCGTCCTTGTTCAACTCCTCAAGAAGCGACCAGGATGCGCCCAACGAGGTTAGACATGCATCGGCATAGTCTATGGCATTGGCAAATACGGGATATTGCTGGTAGAGCTCACGACCCATACCGTACCATTGTGCACCCTGGCCTGTGAAGATAAAACCGATCCTCAGTGGATCCGACTCTTTGCCGGGCGATAATTTCTGGCCGTTTATTGCTTCGATCAGATCAAATGACCTCAAAGCTGGGATCGCAACCCTCCACTGTAGAAAAGACCGCCGCTGACCAAGGGTATAAGCTACATCTGCCATGAGATCTTTCTGAAACATCTCTGGTCGCTGTTCCAAATAGATGACAAGGTTCTTTAGAGCTGCTTCTAGCGAGTTCTTGTCGTTGGCAGTAACCACAAATAGCTTCCTCGGCGGGTTATCGTCCTTCAGGTCCGCATCATTCTTGGGCCCGCGCTGAGTGAAGGGCACTCGCTCGAGGACCACATGGGCATTAGTGCCGCCGAACCCAAAATTGTTGACGCTGACGTATTTCTTATTCCTAGGCCAGGGACGCTGGCTCGTTGGGACCTTTAGGTTCCAAGCCTTGAAGGGGATTTTCTCATTCGGGAACTTGAAGTCATAATTCGGCAAGATAAACCCTCTCTCGAGCATCAAAGCCGATTTTATAACTGCAACAATTCCCGACGCACCCTCTAGATGGCCGATGTTTGACTTCACTGAACCCAAGTATAGGGGGTCTCGAGGGGTACGGCCTTCGTGGAACACGTTATGTATTGCCGTTGCTTCGATGGGGTCACCAACTCGAGTGCCCGTTCCGTGTGCCTCGACGAAGCCGCACTGTGCAGGGTTCAATCCCGCGTTGTTGTACACCTGTCGCATCAAAGTTTCTGTCGCTCCTGTCAGCTGACGCTGCAGCAATTAGAAGGTCGGACGAGAGAGCTACTAACCCTGTGCTTCTCCGCATGGCATCGTAATGCCCGGCGTTCTCCCGTCTTGGTTGATTCCGCTTCCCGCAATTATGGCTCTGATTTGGTCGTTGTCCCTGCGGGCTTGGTCCAAAGGCTTAAGAACAATCACACCACATCCTTCTCCGCGGCCGAAACCCGTTCCTCTGTTATCAAAAGAGTAAGAGCGCCCTGAATCCGAGAAAAGCCGCGACTTGGAAAATGAGATCCAGAACTCCGGTAACATGTTCAAATGGCAACCTCCAACAATTGCCACGCCAGACTCCCCAGTCCGCAGGCTCTGGCAAGCCACGTGAAGAGCTACTAGACTCGATGAGCAGGCGGTATCCGTTGTGAAGCTAGGCCCCTTCAAGTCGAAGAAATGAGAAATCCTATTCGACTGCATCGCATATGCACACCCTAACAATGTTAGCAGGCCTCCTACTTCCTAGGGAATCCGCATCTCCTACCTGTCGCCTGATGCATAGGAATCGTATCCGGGTCTCTGAACAAATGAGATTCGTACTCGGGGAACGATCCACCAATAAAGACACCGACATCCTTTCCAACGATTTCGTGTTTTGGAATACCAGCATTTTCCAACGCCTCGAATGTGCACTCTAGAAGCAAGCGCTGCTGGGGATCCATCGATATCGCCTCCTTTTCCGTCAAGCTGAAAAAGGGAGCATCGAAAGCGGCCAGGTCAGTATTGAGGAAGTGACCGCCGACGGGGTTGTGACAGCCTGCCTTTCCTGGGTTCGGGTGCTGGAAACTAGCGGTGTTGAACCTCTCCGGTGGTATCTTGGAATAGCCGCTTCGTGCACGTGCGCACAGTTCCCAAAACTCTGCTGGGCTAGCGACATTGCCTGGTAACCGGCAGGACATGCCAACTATCGCGATAGGCATCGTAGGTGCCTTGGGTGTTGTTGGTGTCGCCATCTGTCTTGGACTATCACCATTCATCTGTCCGTTACCAACGCCGTTGACATAGGTTCTGTGGTGCCCATTGGTGTATGTTGAAGAGTTGATGGCATGGTGTTCGGGTCTAGAGCCTCCATTAATTGCCCCGACATCTTGGCTACCTGCAGTGACGTCGATGTGCTCATGCGCCAAGCCGTTGACTCTGCCGTTGGTTATACCGACGGACTGTCCATCGGTGTGGACCGGAGCGCCTTCGCCGAGGCCGTTACTCGCGCCGTTCTCGTAGCCGACTATGACTGCCGGGGACATGTCTAGAAGCGTTATTCACGACGTTACTCTGCTGGCTACGAAGTCAAGGAGACATCGAGAGGATGATATGCCTTTTATGTCTCCCATAAAGGTCATGAAATAAAAATTGTCTTGACGTGTCTCACTGCGTTACAGCCAGGCCTTAAATGGTATAATTGCTGACGACTGATGTTCGGAGAAGAGGAAGATCTTTCCGCCCTGAGAACGGAGTCTTGTTCTCAGCTTTAGGCGAGCATCCCTGCATCTATTACCCTTTTTTTATTGGAAACTATCGTTCTTCAACATAAAACGTAAGTGGTTAGTAAGAGGCCAGCATCGTGTCTGTCGACCATGTCGGCCCGTCTAAGTTCCTGTCCTATACCAGATGGCGCCTTCTCGGTGCTCTTTTGGCGCCCCAAGCCGCCGGTATCATGTAAGAAAGGACCGATTTGTTACCTATCAGAAGCCTCTGCGTTTCACTTCACATCTGCATGTCCCATACATGCTTGAAGGCAGTTCACTCGACTGAGCTCAAGCTGATAGCATGAAAGGGCGGGTCTGCCGCGTTGCGGATCCGTAAAGTCATCTATTGATATTACAACAGCCAGGGGGCGTCTTGATTGAGCCATAATTTCATGTAATAAGGTCTTACCATGGGACACGGATGGAGTTGGGACGACCGTGTCGAATCTGAAAGCGTTACGGGGATCGAGGTAAGTAAACAATATGCACAATATGTCACCCCGTCACCAGAACGGAGTGAGTCTTCTCAGGATTTGGACGATGGGGACCTGCATGTGATAGAGGCCCATAATTCGAATAGCCTCATGGGGCCTGCAACATGGCAACAGCCTCGTAGATTACAATATATTCAGATTGGTAGAACCCTTGCCGGAATCTGGCGTCGGCAGTTCAACCCCTGAAGGCCTGTGTCTCTGTCCCTGGTGGGGTGACGCAGCCTGGGCCTGTCCACTTGAGGTTCATAATGCCAGGATGACTATGACGATCAGTGAAGTTCGGATTAGGGCGGTAATCTCTTCAGGAAGCCCTTCGATGACCTTGGCATTTTATCCGGGAGTCTCGGGGCTTGTTTATCCAGCATCCTAAACTCCCAGGCATATATCCGGCACTGGGCTTCTGACCAGCCAGACAGATATCAACATTTTGGGAGAGGTCCTTACGCTTCTGTAACCCCACCAGCCGAAGTAAATGCCTTTACAATCCAGTTGTTTGTTATTTTATTTGGCTTTTTTTACTAATATCTTCCTTCGCTCGATAAGAGTTAGACTGGTCGCAGGTAAACGAGTCTCACCTATTCGGGCGTGCGCTGCCTCTAATGAGGCAATAATTGCCACGATACGCGTCTGAGCGACTGTGATTTACCAAAGAATCCCGGGATTGAAAGTCGGCGATCGCTTGCCTATTTCTTTTCTAGCCAACTGTCTTCAATCATCGTGTTATTACTATAAGCGTGCATGACTTTTTCCTTTGTTCGTAATGTATGTCGGGTATGCCCAAGTGTCTTTCGCCCAGTGCCTTGGTAGTAAAGTAGTAATATCGGCAGTCGGTAGTTAGCAGAGAGAAAGAGCCGTCGAGATCCGTCCATACACACCATGAAGTTCTTGTGTCTCCCCGGCGCCTACGGCAGCGCAGATGTAAGTCTGATCTCCCCTCACACCATCGGACCTTGATGAGGGGATGGAACGCTAAACTGCTACTTGTCCAACAGAAGTTCCAGGTTCAACTGGGTATGAGCCCGCCTATTATTAATTACCTACTACCAAGGCTGCAACAAACAGCAGACAATAACAAAGCATCCCAGAGTGTATTGATTTTTACCAGGCTAACATGATCTTCTCCCCTCACCTTCAGCCCCTCTGGTCAATGAGCTGCTCTCGGATGGGTCGGCCTCCTTCCGGTTCATTAACGCGCCGTGCGAGGCCGTGCCGCCGAAGGGGTTCGAGGACTTCTTCGGCAAGCCCCCTTACTACCGCTTCATCGAGCCGGATGAGAAAGAGAGCGAGGAAACGGACGTGCTGTCGCGCATCCGCGACTTCCCGGAATGCGACACCCCCGAGGACACCATGAGAGAGCTATTCAAGGAGGGCGTGGCCAGCAGCGTCCTGAGCACCAAGAGGGCCATCCAGTTCCTGCTCGATATCATGAAGAAAGAGGGGCCCTTTGAGGGCATCATCGGCTATTCCGAAGGCGCCACTGTCGCCGGGACGCTGCTCCTTGCCGAGCAAGACTTGCTCAAGAAGACAGGCCGCCAGCCAATGATCAAGTGCGCCGTCTTCTTTGCCGGGTGGCCGCCTCTTGATCCTACTACTTTCTCCATGGTCCTCTCTGATGAGTCAGATACTATGATTGATATTCACACAGTCCATATCAGTGAGTGCTAATGCCCAAAACCCCCTCTCAGCCAATAAGTCGCCCCTAATCTTTTATCAGTTGGCTCATTGGACCCCTATGTGGCGGGATCCATGGCTCTGTACAACACCTGCGAGCCAGACTACGCGCACATCTTTGACCATGGAAAGGGCCACACTCTCCCCAGAGAAAAGGCCGTTATCAAGGAGCTTGGAGACGTGATTCGCAATATGATAGCGGAAAGCACAGGGGTGTAAGTCGAAGCATGATACGGTGATATGGTGATGTCAGATAGACAGACAGACAGATTGTGACAATAGATTAAGAATACATACCTACCCACTTACTTAGCGGTACTTTCTGCATTATCAAATGTATTCCGTAGATAGGAGATTTTACGTAGCGAAGTTCTCGCTTGATTATTCCTAATTCTCAACACCTTTGGTTCCGATGTAGCAGGGAATGGGTCGTTACCTAACGTGGTACCCAAGGAGTCGAAATGGAAAGATGTAGTCAAAGATAAGGAGAAACACACCGCTATTCCGCTGTGTTCACACATGCAATATAGATCGACAATATCAAGTACACAAGAAGGAAGAAGGAAGGAAGGGGGGAGGGTGGGTAAGGATCTGCGATGGTCGAGAATCGGATAGGCTATCATGCAGACCCATTGTAAAAACGTGTTACGGATTATAGCAAAGAGCATAAACGTTAACATTGGGTGCGAATTTTTAATATATTTTTATTTGGTACCGAAGGTGTCTGGCGGCTGTGATTCTAGAATCGGAGGAGACCTCCGGTTCTTTGGCTTGTCTGTCAGGTTAGGGGCCGGGAGTTTATCCAGTTTGCCTGTGTTCGTCTTTTTCGTCTGTCATCTGTTTCGGGGAGATCATCCTTACTTCAGTAGGAAATATAGTCGCAAAGAACAAGGAGGGAACAGACAGACATAACACATATCTTACTGGATTGTATAGTCGAGTTCGAACACACCCAAGGTTGTAAGCAGAGAAAAGCTATTCATTCTATCGACAACACGACCTCCTTTGTTTCCTCTCCCTCCGGTTCGCTCGCCTCCCTCCTTTATTCCATTCGCCCTGTCCTGTCCTGTGCCGTTCGTTCGTGCGTCTGTGCACTAGGATAGTAGGTTAGATAGTCAGTTGCCTAGCAGCTCACGCGGATTGTTTTCCCCGGAAGAAACATTTGTCCTTGTCCTTGTTTTTGTTGTGGTGGGTGGTGTTTTCCCTCCCATTTCCCATATCCGACATGGGGAAGAAGATATTACCCGGAGGCCAAGACGTGGAGGAGGAAGGGAAGAAGAAGACGTTGAAACAGCAACAACAGCCACAGCCACAGCCACAGCCACAGCCACAGGTCGGCTTGGCTCCTTCACCTGGCTTGGCTCATCAATACCCTGGTAACAGTAACGGTAGCGGAAGCGGTAATGGGTTGTCGTTACGAGTTGATGCCGCCACGGACACGGACACGGATGCAGCTGCAGATGCAGTATCGCTCGTGACGTGCCCGTCCATGGTCACGCTCGCGTCCGCTATTGTGAATGATTCAAGCACTAATCTCCTCCACGCGCCGGCGCCGTTCGCGAGAGCCGCGTCGTTGGTCTCAAAGCCTTCGTTAGGATCGCTAGATGGAGATGTGTCCGGGCCTGTGTCCGGGTCTGCTGAACCGCGTCGTACGATATCTGTGAGGCCGTCGCTAGCTTCTCTGCCCGAATCTCCGGACAGTCAGACTCAGACAGGGGAGAAGTTGGAGCCTGTTCAGTCGGTGCCTCCTGTGCCTAAACTTGCTGCTTCTGTACTTGCGTTGTCCAAGGCTGCTCCTACTACTGCATCGGTGCCGGGTTCTTCTCCTGAAAACCCTGCTACTGCTGCTAGTACTGCGGCTGCTTCTACGCCTATTACTGCAACTACTAAGGCCCCTACGGTTCCTCTAGCTCCTGCACATGATCCGGGGAAGTGGAAGACTAAGATTAGAGGCTACAAGCGATCTTTGACGGACTTCTCGGTATGTCATGACTACTTACTTACCCGGCTCTCCAAGTGAGATCTCTTTTTGTAATGACATGTTACGGTATGCTAACGTTCTAATCGTGACAGCGCATCTTCACTTATTCGACATGGAGAGACAGGCTGTTTTTATGTATCTCGATGATAGCTGCGATAGGGGCGGGTTCTGCTTTCCCGATCATGACTATAGTGTTTGGTAAGCAAGGGAAATCTATTCTGACCTCAAGGCTGAGGTAGTCGTGGTGAGAAATCTCAATACTAAATGAAGATGGTGTTAGGTCAATTGATTGGGAAGATCGCATCAGTGAGAGGAATTACCCTACAACAAGCACAAGATGGTTATCGTCATCTCATTAGTGAATATGTGTAAGAGTCAAAGATGCCTATTTGCGTTTAAATGAGATGCTAACTTTTTCTTTGCAGACTTTACCTAGTATATCTCTTCATAGCGAGATTCGCATTAGGATATATCGCCACTGTGAGACGTGCCACTCTTCCGAATACCCGTTTCGGCCCCTTTATGAACGTAGCTTACACTTGCATGATATAATAACAGCTAGGCTTCCGCATCCTCAGCCTCCGCATATCCTCTTCAATACGTCTAGCCTACGTGAAAGCACTATTGGGGCTCCCAGTATCCCTGCTAGACACGCAGCCACCGGGGCAGATCGCCGCCATCATCACGACGACGGCCAACACGTTACAGATCGGGATATCGGAAAAACTCGCCATCGTTATCCAGACGCTCTCGATGATCGTGTCCGCGCTCGTGGTCGCGTTCACGCACAGCTGGAAGCTGTCCCTCGTGACGAGTAGCGGGCTCTTGCTTATTACTATTTGCTACTGTGTCACCATCCCCTTCCTCGTGAGAAACATGAAGCAGGTCGAAGATGCGAATATCATGGCCTCAGCTGTGGCTAGTGAGGCTTTTGGCGCGATTAGAATGGTCGCTGCTTGTGGGGCTGAGATGAAGATGGTCAGGAGGTATTGGACCTGGGTTGAGGAGGCAAATCGTAGGGGTCTGAGATTGTCGGGTATTGTTGCTACGCAGCAGGCGACTAGTGAGTATACCGGATCTATCGTTTCTTAACCTGAGAGAGACTAATATTTGTATCTGATAGTTTATTTCAGTGTTTACTCGTAGGTTTTCCTACCTGTTGTTCAAACGTCCGGGGTCTGTAACTGACTGCTGCCAGAACATTTGCTTTAGCGTTTTGGTTCGCCGTGAAGTTGCTAATGAAAGGAGAGATTGATAACGTCGGGACGACAATCGTGTGAGTATTTCTATGTCTTGATATATGCAGTCTACTATCACTGACAAGCTATTGAAGCGTCTTGATGTGTGTCATGATGCTCGCAATGGGTGTAGGCAACATCGCTGCCCCTATCTCGGCTGTAGCTCGGTCAGCGGGCGCAGCCAGAATCCTCTTCAACGGGATAGATGCTCCAAGGCCGATTACCACCGGACTGAAATATCCTGAAGTATCTGCTACGGGAGACATTGTTTTGTGGAATGTCAACTTCACCTACCCGACCAGACCCAATCTCAGGGTGCTTGATAACCTGAACTTGATAATCCCAGCCGGTAAAGTAACGGCCATCGTTGGGCCGTCTGGTTCTGGTAAAAGTACTATAGTGGCTCTGGTCCAACGTTGGTATGAGATGGATGGGGATCATGGCGATAAGAGGCTGGTGAGCGATTGTGTCTTGAATTTCTGAGTTCACCCACACTGACGAACACCGTAGATTCTTTACTTCCGTAATGGATCTGTCACCATTGGTGGCCGGAAGCTCACTGATCTAGACCTCAAGTGGTGGAGGTCACAAATTGGCTTGGTTCAACAGGAACCATTCCTCTTCAATCAAACCATCTTCGAAAACGTAGCATCTGGATTGGTTGGGACTGAGTGGGAAGACGCTGAATTATCCGTCAAGGAAGAGATGGTCCAGACCGCATGTAAAGAGGCGTATGCAGACGAGTTTATTTCTCGATTACCGGATGTAAGCATATGGGACCCCCCTAACTTCGAAAATCATGCCTATTGCAGCCATCGACTGACTTGATCAAAATAGGGCTACGACACCCACGTCGGAGACGCAGGGATCAAACTAAGCGGCGGACAACGCCAACGCCTCGCCATCGCGCGGGCCATAATCAAACAGCCCAAAATCCTGATCCTCGACGAGGCAACAAGCTCGATCGATGTGCGCGGCGAGAAGGTTGTGCAAGCGGCGCTGGATAGGGTGTCCAAGAACCGCACGACGATCATGATCGCCCACCGCCTGGCCACCGTCAAGAAAGCCGACAACATCGTCGTGCTGGCCAAAGGGAAAGTTGTGCAATGGGGTAATCATGAGAGCCTTATGGCTGCGGTGGGCGGGCCGTATTGGTTGTTGACGCAGTCTCAGGAGCTCAAGATGGGTGATAGGAGCGAGGATACGTATAACCGCAGCCATTCGGATGACTTGTCGGAAGACACTGTTACTGAAGAGGAGAAGCGCACGATGGATATCATGATGCTTGATGAGAGCAGTAATAGTAAAAAGGTGAGTAAACTCGCGACGGGTGACGGGAAGGGTGCTGGTAGTGAGCCTGTGTGGAAACCAAGGGGCGTGTTTAGGAGTTTTGGAACTTTGTTACTCGAGCAGGAGGCTTGTTTGCATTGGTATATCCTCATGTTATTCGGTGCTCTCATTGCAGGAGGTAAGTTGTCTTTTCGCCTGTCCCTCCCTCGCTTATACCTTTTCACATGGGCTGTATGAACCGGCACTAAGGAGACGATATGAAGCGAGTCCGCCAGTACAGGCCTACATATTCGCCAACCTCATCGCGTCATTTGCTCTCTGGGGCGAGCTTCTTAGAATCGTGACGGATTTCTGGTGTCTGATGTTCGTCGCCTTGGCCTCGGCCGCAGCGTTGAGTTATTTCTGTCTAGGTTTCGCATCTACGAGAGTCGCATTCGTAAGCCACCCAAACTTACCGTCCCTAAAAAGTCCAGAGAATAAACAGTTCGTCTAATGATCTCTCTTAACTTCTAGCACATAACGTCAGCCTATCGCTTACAGTACTTCTATAACATAATCTCGAAAAGGGTATCCTGGTTCGACGGCGAAGGCCGCTCCGTAGGCGCCCTCACAGGCCTCGTAGCCACAGATCCGACACAACTACAGCAGCTCCTAGGGACCAACATCACATTCACCATCATCTCGGTTCTCAGCGTCATCGGATGTCTGACCATATCCTTCTACTTCGGGTGGAAGCTCACGCTCGTGGCCTTCTCGTCCGCCATGCCGCTGGCGTTGGGCGCGGGCTTCTTCCGCATTCGCGTCGAGAAGCGCTTCGAGGCCATGAATCTGAAAGTGTTTGCCGAGAGCGCAAAATTCGCGACGGAGTCTGTTGGCGCTATTCGCACGGTCACGGCCCTCACGCTTGAGGATAGCATTTGCAGACGGTATGAGGAGCTGTTGCAGGACCATGTCAGGATGGCGTTTAAGCGCGCGAGATTCTCTACATTGGTGTTTGCGGCTAGTGATAGTCTTCCTCTGCTCGCTATGGCTTTTGTGCTTTGGTATGTTCTTTTTCTTTTTTTCCCCTTTTTTGGTCTTTCTAGCTTAGGGGAGTTAGTGAGTGATTGTGCTGATGTTGGTCTTAGGTATGGAGGGACGCTGCTTATTAGTGGGGAGTATATGACTTTCAATTACTGTGAGTTCACTCTTAGCCCCCTCGAGGTACAGCTGTTACTAATTATGATATAGTGGTCGTATATATAGCTGTTGTCCAGGTAAGTCTCTAGTAGGAAATATTGATCTTTATTTTGATCTTATTTAACAATAATTAATCATTTTTGTGAAGGGCGCTATGGGAGCTGGTCAATGGCTCAGTTTTGCACCTAGTAAGCCACCCTATCCCTTTACTTACGATTGTTATGGAAACTGACAAAGTTATTAGATATCGCACAAGCTGCAGCGGCAGCGAACAGGATCCAAGCAATGCGAGTACCCGATCAAACCGAAGGTCCGGGTGTTAGGCTGGATTCAGCTCAACTTGGCGAAGAGGGTGATAGAGGCGTGAGGATTGAGTTGCGGGATGTCTGGTTCAAGTATCCTACTAGAGATGTGCCCGTACTCAATGGCTTGAACATTACTGTGAGTATAGACCATCAGTCGCCATTACCGGATAGAACTAACGATTTCAGATTGAGAAAGGACAGTTTGCGGCCATAGTCGGTCCTTCAGGTAAGTGCTCTATGGCTATGAATTCGATGACCGACTCAACTGACATTTTACTTAGGCTGCGGGAAGACCAGCATAATCTCATTATTAGAAAGGTAAGCTATTGTGTCCTGAAAAGCGATAAATTATCTCTTCTAACACAGCTACAGATTCTACCAAGTCACATCCGGTCAAATCACCTTCAACGGGATCGACATCGACGACATCGACCTCAGAGACTATCGCAGGAGCATATCCCTTGTCGCGCAAGAGCCATCGCTCTTCGACGGGACAATCCGCGAGAACATCCTCCTCGGCATCTCTAAACCGGACAGAATAAGCGACGAGGAGCTACACCAAGCCTGTCGCGACGCGGGTATCCACGACTTCATCAGCTCCTTACCGGAAGGTTACAACACCAAGGCCGGGATAAAGGGTATTCTACTATCGGGCGGTCAACGCCAGCGCATCTCCATCGCCAGGGCGCTGATTCGAAACCCGCGCCTCTTGCTCCTGGATGAGGCGACCTCGAACCTGGATTCCGAGACGGAGAAAATGGTCCAGGCGGTCTTCGAGAAGACGAAGAAGGATCGCACCATGGTCGTTGTGGCGCATCGGCTTGCTACAGTGCAGAATGCCGATGTCATCTACGTCCTTGGAGATGGGCAGGTCCTTGAGTCCGGGACACATGTCTCGCTGCTGCTGAAGAGGGGCGTTTACTATAGTATGGTATGTTACCTTTCCTTCCTAACCCAGTACCCTTGTTGGTGTTACCGTCATTACTACCCACCCTTACCGTTTATCATTGCCGTTACACACTACCGTTGTTACTGCTACCTCGACATGTATACTTACCTGTCAATTGCGCAGTGTCAGGGACAAGCCTTAGACAGGTAGATAACCGGGTTTGCCACATACATATTACTGCTTGGGAATCGGGGCCCAACTTCCCGATTGCTGGCTTACCATATACGTCCGGCCATGGCAATGTAGCGACAGCATGATCTTGAATCGTTATAGTACAGTATCATGCACATAATAATAGATTGAGATAGATAGCGCTCACCTCCCTTTTACTTCCTTTGCCCCTTAAATTTTGGTAGAGATTGAGATGCCACGCAACGTTCCATAGTTAACATATTTGACGGCAACCCGCGTCGGCTTTGATAATGCACGATTTATTCTTTTTGTGACGTTATGTGTCCTCTGTCTGTATGAGTTTACGTGTAGGTATATCTAATAAGCAATCATGGCTAAATAGATATGATACGTATCAACCCTATCATCGTGAACCCCAAATCTGATGAAACCGGTGTCTAACCAGGCACCAGGGTATTTCTGCAATCTATGTATGTAGGTGGGTGGTAGGTTAAGTAGGCATTCAGGATAAATGCGGTCGGCACGTCCGTTATTCCGTTTCCGTTGGTCCTCCCTGCCTTTGTCTCGTGGTAGAGTTAGGTAAGTCAGTTAGTAAGGACCCAACGGACGGCATTGCTCATTGTTCCTGACCCTTGGAGGCTCTATCGACGAGTCTAGATCTCTATGGAGTACGTAATCTTGCCTCACCCTTCCATGAGCCCGTTGTCGAAATTGGGTATGGATGCATGATAAGAAAAGGCCCGCAGTTTAAGGGCCATGAGGTAGGGAGTGGTGCAATTTGCATGAGACTGCACCTTGTCGCCGTGACCGATGATGTTACGAGGAAACGGGATCTATCATATCGTCTCATATTATCGTGGAAGGCGTCATGACATGATTCGGGACCGAAGAGTATCCTTTCTTTCTCCATTCCTCCCTGTCATCGTACTAGGAAACCCGGAAAAGCTTCGAGTATCATCTCGCGAGACTCCATTAACAGCCCAGTCAGGGCATACCGCGGCTGCAAGGAGCGATATAGCATTACAATCGCCATTACATCTCATCATTCCCGAATCGTCACCCGAAGAATTTCGGAGTAAAGGAGAGAAAGCAATGTCACCAATATTCCCGGTTACGATATCCGAATAAACTTAGGCTCCGTACTCCCGATCATCTCGCCATACATGGCACCTTCAACCCATGCCTCACCCACGAGTTCGTAAGCCCCGACTTTATCTTTATCCTGCCGGCTTTTTCTCACGAGAAAGGGCGTCTGCGCCCCAAGCGGGATAACAACCACATCCCCAACCTTCACATCAGGCGGGACGATACACATCCTCCCCGACTCCGCGATGGCAAAGCGTCTCCCGAAACAAGCCTCTATGAAGTAGGCCCGGTAATTGATCTGCAACGCCTCGGGCGGTATATCGTCTCCTTGACCCAGGGCTCCTTCGTCGTTGACGAGATGTTCGTAGTGCGCGCGATCCCGCGCCGAGGCAATGACGTCTATGTTACGCAGCCAGCCCTTGTATACTTTTTTGTAAGCTGATGGCGCGGGTGAGCGGTCGATGCGGCTGCCGATTAGACATGACCATATCCTGTCGTGGATCCTTTCATCATCGGAAGAAGACCATTCAGTACTATCGTTATTATTGTGCTGGCGCCGGCGCTGGTCATATTTCTTACGTAGGAGATCTATAGCACCGTGCACAAAGTCGTGTACTGTGCGCGCGTTCTTGAATACGTCCGCCACGTCGTAGTCGCGGAAGCCCCAAGCTAGGGGGCCGGAGGCGCTTAGTTCGTGTATCCTATCGATGACAAGTGCCTTAACAAACAGAGAATTTGTGTCTACATCAAGGTTTATTTCCTGAGTGGTGTTGCCTGATGCTCTGAACGTAAAACCGAGGTCTACCGGGTTCGTGTACCGCGTACATGTGTGTTCTTCGCTGAAGTCGGGAACCCAGGATGGTAATGGCCGTCGTATTCGTCCATCGGCGGCGAATCCTGTCCCAGCCAAAGCTAACACATGGATAGAATTCCGCTCAGAAGGGAGGGAAAAGATGGCTCTGGCAGTGTTGGTGTAGACTTCCTCGACGGAGAGACTGTAGTTCGGCGTCGTCAAGGCTTCGTCGCCTGCGCTTTGCGCGATACCTACTAGGCCGAATACTTTGTCGCGGGGATCGGTCGCTGAGAATTGGTATGTGAGATAGAGAATTGTCTCGAGACCTACCACCTGGATATAACTATTGATGCTGCTGTTATTGTTGTTGTTGCTGTTGGTTTCTCCGGCTTGTGCTTGTGCCTGTGCTTGTGCCTGTGCTTGTGCTGCTGATGCTTCTTCTGACTTTGAACGCAGTTGTGTCATCACGGCTATGTTCTCGAAACTGCGTCCGCTTAGAAATATGCGTCTCCCGTTCTCATCACTGGGTACCAGCAGGCTTTTTCGCTGTGGGGCTGTTATAGTGATGGTCAGTAGTCAGTTCGCACTGATGATGAATTAAGGAGTATTTTGCTCCTCGTCAAGGCTCAAGGAAAGGGCGCGAGCCCGTGTTGATCACTCACTGTAAAACCATAATAGCACACTATTGGGAATGGATAATTAGCAATCAGAGCTCTTTAAGCCTTGTAAATCCCAATGACGCAGGGACAGAAGAATACTAACACGAACAGAATAAGGGATAAAGAAATATTGAAACGTACTGCGAGAATATCTGCCACGGGATATATGTTCCCCCAACGTAGAGCTCGGCTCTTCGGCTCACAGTAATCTCCTGAGTAACCCACGCGCGACTAAAGTACTCGTTGTTGAACAAGTCAGCCATAGCCCTCCACCGCGCCGACTTCGACTCGGCTGAGAAAGCCGAAGCGCCCATCTCGTCCGTGTTCGCTTGGTAAGATAGGCCGAACTTGACCGTCGAGAGTCAGTAACTGTATCTTGTATGCGGAAGATTGAGACTTCCGGCAATATGTGTCGTACACGGCACATAGCCTCAGGCTATGACCTGGAAGCGAAAATGCAAGTTAAAAGGCGTGAAACACTCACCAGCTCGTATATCAGCGGTCCAGCAAGTCGATACCGCCAATTTCCGCCCAGGTACGACACGACGCGCGCGGCGCGATAATAGATATCGCGCATGAGCTGCACCTGCTCGCTCTTTTCCTGTGCATCACCCTGGTTAATACAGATCTGATCAATCCAAATTGTCCTATCCTTCCAGACAGATCGCCGCGCAAGCAGGAGGTCGAAAGCCGATTTGGTGACGGAGAAGCGACACCCGTCGACGATCACTTCTTCCGTGAATTCTAGCGCGCCCCAGCGGTATGATACGGCTTCGTATTCTGGGGCCGGGGAGATCGGTCGGTGGATTATTTCCGCTTTCACGACGCTGGGATAGAACGGCTGTCTCTTCAGAACTAGGAGTCTTATCTCGCCTGCATCTAGGGGCTTGTATTGATATAGGGGTAGTTTTGCGCGATCGGGATGTCGTTGTTGGTAGGACGACCACTTGTGCTGGATATACAACGGTAGTCGCTCCGTCACTTGCGCCTCGTAGAAGAGGAGCTCGTCCCAGGTTTTGGTGATGAATATTAGAAGATTACGTTGCGCCTTGCCGTAACTAAATGTTGCGAACGCTGCTGGCCCCTTGAGATAATATAGACCGCTACCTATGCATATAAGGGGCACACCTAGTCCTAGAAAAGACCATTTTGCTATTGTCCACACTCCTTCGAGGTGAGTGAGGAAATAAGCAGCGACGGCATATGAACACGTAGAATAAATAATGGATTCTTGAGCCTGGTTAGCGGGACTGTAGGGGCCGTCGGTCTGGATGACGATCCAAGTCGCGACAACGACACTCCCACCGAAGCCGGTTATCCCACTGTATACCACTTCGGTGTCAAAGTTAGCAGTTTCCCTCCTGTATCTACTTCATATAGAACGAAGTATAGAAGAACCCGAGTGTTCCGGAGGATATGAATAAGGCAGACACCAACGTGTAATAATAAGTAGCTGAAACAAAATCCACATACCGGTAAGCCGCGATCTCGGTACCAAGAACAAATATGCCAAACACATGCACAGCAACGCAGCAAAAGCCGCAAATCTGTACCAAAAAATTCGTAAAATTAGTTCCCCATGGCTGTCGCAGTTACACTAACTTGCAAGTCTGAATGAACACTTGACTCTGGACATCCGATCACTCGCTCACTCACCGGACTCGCCAAGAGCGCTTAGAAGCAACATGAATTTTGTCCGCTTCAATAGCTCGAAAGATATGGTCGAGGAGGATATATGTGACCTTCAACCAAGACGGGAGAATCCGGTCGAGGCTGAGCATCGTGGCAGCAATGCTGGCACCCTTGGCGAGGGTCCCGAAGCGCTGGCCTAGGAGCGTGGCGCCGTCTGTGAGATGTAGAATGTTAATGGCTATCCGGGCACTATCTTTTATGAAAGGAAAACGTTTCTTCAGAAGTTATTTTATATTTCCGTTTCTCCATGTCGTAGTTTGTGTCTTATGAAGAGAGGTGATAGCACATACAAGTCGTTAGTTTGTCCATTTCCTTTCAATCGCGCATCGGCCTTTTCGTGTGTTAATGACTGAGTAATTACGCGGACAAGCTCATAAAGCATCTTCCACCTAGAAACTAGTTAGCAAGAGATCAATACTTAAAGAAATCAACCTCCTCAGATTGTATGTTATCAGAGCTGAAGGGATATATGTAGGCAGACACTGTTGAAAGGTTAGGGAGAATTGTGGCTGAGCTGCGCATGCTGTAAGTATTACCCGACACAAGCTCAGCTGTGTCTCTGACATCGCATCGTGACCTATAAGAAGCTTCCTCCGAGCATTCCGTTCTTATTAGCGGCGTGGCGCAGCATCTGAGACCGGTCACTCGGCACGTATGCACGCAAAAACGAATTGTTGATGAGGTATGGCATAAAACATGCTTCCGTTTCGATGATCGTAATTTTCCCTCCTTTATTTCATTCATAATACAGAGACCCTTCCTTATCCTACGAACCTCATAATCCCATTCCATTTATCTCGTTACTTTTGCTCACGCTTCCTCCTCATCAAGACCCTCATACATCCCAATATCGTCCTCAATCTCCTTCTGTCTTGGGGCAGTGCTACGAGCCGGCGCCGAATTTCCCAGGGCAAACCTCCGCTCCGCTAACAGGCCGGGATCATCCTTCGTCCCGATATCCGCCGTGAAGCTCAGATTCTTGGACTGATCTTCCGTGCCGATGCTATCGTCCTCCTTGATGTTCTTGCCGTGCGGGCCCTTGGGATCCCGGTAGTACAGGGTCTGGACGTAGGTAGGTGCCTTGTCGACATGTTTCGTTTCCGAGGATGACTTCTTCTTCTTCTTCTTCTTATTCGATGATGTACCCGGGGCACGAGCATCGGCACCCTCCTGGGGTCGGCTTTGTTGTTGGTTATTGCTGCTGCCGATCTCCACACTGTTGGCTTCGCGGAAGGCCTGGGACTCGGCTGCCAACGAATCCGGATTCACGGGGCCGGGCGCCTCTTGCTTGGTTGGTGCGTTTGTTGTTACTTTAGTTCCGACGCTTGTGGTGGTAGAGGGCATGTCGGGCTGCTCTGCTTTGGATGCTTTGTACGGCATTTTGGTTGTAGATGGTTGGTTATAATCTTTCGATAGTTATCCTGTTGTTGATGTTTGGCTGCTCTAGTAGAGCGTTGGTTTTATCGTGATATTATTATGCAGAGATGAAGTGAGCAAGTCGAAGTGTGCTATAGCTGTTCTGGTCTCTCATATCCTTGTTATTTGGGTTTACATCTTGCTGTGCAGCATCGAAACACATCGAGCTCTGACGTCACCAGATGTAGGTATGGAGGCAAACGTCAGAGCCGCAGCTGTCATGACTTCATCAGTCCCCCATATCAACGTCCTCGCGTTGCGTGTGTTGTGCTAGCGAGATTGTCTTTTGCCCAATTGGTTTAAAAGTATTGTGGAGAGTAGTATATAATCTGATGGACAAGATTGCACAGCTCTTCTATCTGAGAGAGCTTATGATTTCATACAGCATCTGATTCTCCGCCTAACGCAGGTTGGGAGCGGGATATCTACTCCCCTACATAGCCCGTCGGGACACTGTAGCTAGCACTGAAAGGGTGGTGGCAGTTCACCTGCGGCAGACGCTTTGATCAAAGATACGATTGTTGCATACAGTCCGCCTACGCATATAAACGCCCCGGCGAGAATGGTAAGAACATTGGTGATAAACATCAGAGGCCGCTGGAACCATGCTCGAAACCCACCTTTGAAGTGGTATGTATCGTGAAGCCACTATAGGACTTAGGGTCAATAATGTCATCATAACAAGCTATAGAACACCCATCTTTGAGAATAACTTACGAAAGCACCCGCGAGACCATATGTGTACCATGCAGCGAACACGGCAGCCGTTATCCCGACAAGATAATTGAAGGTTGGTATGCCGACGGCAAATATGAATGCTGCGACATTTGCGAGCAAGATGAGAAACGTCCATACACCCCATCCCAAGATCGTATGGGAGTAGATATGCTTGCTGTGTCTGAATAAGCGAACGAACACCAGCTTAGATGCTGTGTGGCTGTATAGGCTTCCTGAAATGAAGAAGTTTGGGATGGCTAGTCCAAAGGCGATCTTCGACCATAACGGACTGAGACTTAACAGACTGGGACTATTGACGTCGGAGCCAATGTACCAGTACGTTACAACAGCAAACACAATATACAGCGACGTCGCCGTTATTTGCAATACCCAAGCCGCTTTCATGGCATCCTGCGGCTGTTTCATTTCCGAAATAAGGATAAAGAACATGAAGTGGCCGGCATAGGCAAATACAGGGTTTGTTATACTGACTTGAACATGAAGAGTCAACCAGAGTTCGAAGCAACATTATCATCATCATAATACTCACTGAAGGCAGAAGTGAAGTCGCTCGTTACGGCGATTTGAATATCACCGGGTTGGATGGGGACGGCACCAGCGCCCGCCAACGCGACAATGCCCGCAACGATAATAGAGATGCCGCCAGCAATGGAAAGGAAGCCTAGGCTGTCTAGCGTTCGCGGAAAACTAGCGAGCGTTATTGCGATGGCGAAGATCCCGGAAAACCCGACTGTACATAATCGTTCATTCGACAATACGCTCAGCGCGAGCTGGCCGGCGAGGATTTGGCTTCCGGTCGCGAATACAGCGAAGATAATGGTCCCTCCACCCAGAATTTCCCTCCCAATGGGACCAAACAAAATCATTCCGGCATCGCCCATATTGTGCACTTCGGCTTGTTAGCCTGGCATCCATCTCTAGAAGAAGCCACTCACCTTCCGGGTGTCGCAACTTGAATTGTATCAAGGCCCATGCTGTGTATGTTGCGAAAATACCGAGGAAAAGGATGACTATGACCCCTGGAACGACTCCAACCGCCGCTAGACTACTTGGTAAACTCAGCATTCCATTCGACACGATCTCTGTGATCATGAGGATCGCGACAAGAGGCCAGCTCAAGGTCTTGTATTTGATATCGTGACCTTCTTCGCGCCCGAATACATCGTCGGGTGTTCCCTGGCTGGCGTCGTGTTCCTCATGAAAATCGCCACCCGAAAGCTCCCTTGCCTCCTTAGTATTACCGCTGCTTTCATCTTCATGGCTCTTTCGATGCATGTTTTCTACCATAGTCTTCTGATTCTGTCTGATGTGGACTTGGGTTAGATAGTTTTTGTGGCACCTCACCGCATCTTACTATTCAGCAAGCGCAAGACATTGTCTCGGCATATAGTCACGATAACGAATCATTATCGGGGCAGCAGCGGAATAGTTCTCCGTCCCTCCCTTTGAATGATACTTGATAATATTTGGGCAGTTTGCACCCAAAGGTGACATTTGCGTTGCGATAGGGGTGATTCAATCCCTGTCGTATCTCACACAGAGGGCGGGGAACCTGGTAACTGGTCAGATATGAATGCTGTCTGTTATCTATTCTGAGGTTGCCCTTATCAGATGTATTGGGACTGACTACAAGGCAATTGCCCTCCAAATACTTTGAAGCCTGCAGAATGACGGGTCCTGCCAAGGAACGTGGCTGCGTATGAGCATATAGGTTCTTGGTAACTCACACATTAGGCGGTCATCCACTTCGTCCCACGAGGGGAATGTGTTAAAGAGTATTATCGCTTAGAGTTGTTATTCCATCTGCTCTTCTCGAAGCTCCATTAGCTAACCTTAGTACTTTATTCTTGGACCTACCTAGGTACTTATAACAAAGTCCCTTCTACCATAAAACGCTACCTACTAGCGCGCTTACAATAAAAAGGACTGAAAAAAAAAATTGATTGAATTAGTATCGACCTCCTACATAATAAAAGCTACCCGGAAGTCGAAACTGCAACGAGCTCTCGAGTTGAAACTCTGGAAAGGAGTTGCGGGCTGAGCGAAATCGGATAGGCAATATACTCGCCTTAACTATAGGGATGGCTGGGCGAATGAGAAGCTCGATAATGGTAATGGTGGAGCGTCTGCTTTGGCGCTTGCTCTGAGGCGGGGCGTTACCTAGTTGACTCTTTCAGCTCTGTAATGCAGCATTTCGGGAGAGCTTATAGAAATTACCTGATCAAGTTGCTTTGCGCCGACTTCGCCCAGATTTTTCCTCTGCTTCCAATTGTCATTCCACGCCCTCTCCGTCTCACCGCAACTTACTAGCAGTGCTGGAATTATTTCGCCGGCCGGAACTGATTCAATTGACTGTTTGGTCTCTTGAGTGGTGTTCCACAAACCGCCAATTCCCTCTGTTGTTAGTTGCTAGCTGGTAGCCGTTTCAAGCTCTTGCGAGCTCGCAGCACAATCATGGCTATTCAGACATTTCTTCGGGCCAAGGCCCCGGCGGCTCTTGGTCGGCCAGTGATTGCTTCCTCGAGGCAGTATGCGTACGTTTGGATACTATATACACCCGCGGTAGAGTATAGAGCAGCTTTGGCTAACCTCTTCCGTCAGTCGCTTCCTCAGCACTACTCCCGCTCGCCGATCCGATGATGGCCTCAACAAGGTCTCCCGCACCATTACACAGCCCAAGTCACAGGGTGCCTCGCAAGCCATGTTGTACGCGACCGGCCTGGAGAAGGAGGATATGTCCAAGGCTCAGGTTGGTATCTCGTCTGTGTGGTGGGAAGGCAACCCCTGTAACATGCATCTCATGGATCTATCCGCTGTCGTCAAGAAGTCCGTTGCGCGGGCTGGCCTGGTTCCTTACCGATTCAACACCATTGGTGTATCCGACGGTATTTCCATGGGCACGACAGGCATGCGATACTCCCTACAGAGCAGAGAGATCATCGCCGACAGTATAGAAACCGTCATGCAGGGTCAGTGGTACGATGCCAACATTTCCCTGCCGGGTTGCGACAAGAACATGCCCGGTGTTCTGATCGCCATGGGCCGTGTGAACAGACCCAGTATCATGGTTTACGGTGGCACCATCAAGCCTGGGTGCACCATGGATGGCAAGACTATCGACATGGTCAGCGCCTTCCAGGCATATGGTCAGTACCTCTCCGGTGAAATCAACGAGGAACAACGGTTCGACATCATTCGACATGCTTGTAACGGAAGCGGCGCATGCGGCGGCATGTATACTGCCAACACAATGGCCTCGGCAGCCGAGACACTGGGCATGACTCTGCCCGGGAGCAGCAGCAGTCCCGCCGAATCCGAGGCCAAGATTGAGGAGTGCAAGAACATTGGCGAGGCTATCAAGAATATTATGAAGGAAGACATCCGGCCTAAGGACATTCTTACGAGAGAAGCTTTCGAGGAAGCCATGGTGGTTGTCAACATCCTCGGCGGTAGCACTAACGCTGTGCTGCACCTGATTGCCATTGCCGACTCTGTCGGCATCAAGCTGACCGTCGATGACTTCCAAGCCGTCTCCGATCGAACGCCCTTCCTGGCTGATCTTAAGCCATCCGGCAAATATGTCTTCGAGGATTTATACAAGATCGGTGGTACACCATCGCTACTGAAGTTTCTAATCGGCGAAGGTATTATCTCTGGCAATGGCATTACTGTAACTGGCAAGACCATAAAGCAGAATGTGGAATCATGGCCATCTTTTCCCAAAGATCAGGCCGTCATCCGGCCCTTCTCTAATCCGATCAAGCCTACGGGCCACATCCAGATCCTTCGCGGCACCCTCGCACCGGGCGGCTCTGTTGGAAAGATTACCGGCAAGGAGGGTCTTGTCTTCACTGGCAAGGCCAAGTGCTACGATCAGGAGAATGACTTCATTGAGGCTCTGGAGAGAGGAGAGATCAAGAAGGGCGAGAAGACCGTCGTTATCATCCGATACGAAGGACCCAAGGGTGGCCCAGGCATGCCTGAAATGTTAAAGCCTTCCTCGGCTATCATGGGTGCTGGCCTCGGCGAGGACGTTGCCCTGCTGACTGATGGGCGATTCTCCGGTGGCAGCCACGGCTTTTTGATCGGTCACATCGTGCCCGAGGCGGCTGAGGGTGGCCCCATCGGCCTGGTACGAGACGGCGATATCGTGACAGTCGACGCTGAGAAGCGTGTCATTGACTGCAATGTCAGCGAAGAGGAGATGGAGAAGCGAAGATGCGAGTGGACTCCGCCGGCACCAAGATACAGACAGGGTACCCTGACCAAGTACTCGAAGTTGGTCAGCGATGCGAGCCAGGGATGCGTCACAACAAACTAAGCCAGAGTCCCGGCACGGGGATGCGTAGATACCAAGACGGTTGTACGATGAAGACTCAAAAATATGCAATGATACCAGAGGAAGAGCAGCAAGCATATAACACAGATCTTCGTCTGTGAAAAAGGGCACTACTATATGGGATGGTTTGGAAATTCCTTGTGTAAATATTATCTACTGGTCAAAACCGGCACGACGACACTGCTGCTAAGACAAAAAAGGCGCAATTTGAATTGTTTTATAATTGATACTCGAACTGTTTTGGATGTTAGAAGAGTTTGTGACCCATCAAACATGATTCTGTAGTGTCCTCATTCATCATTAGTCGTACTGCGATTTTCATCACGAATTGCCCTTTTTTTTGTAAGTTGAGCGTAAAGACAAGCGGTGTGACTTTTCGACGCCTTTTACTTTTCAGTCCCCCTTTTACTGGTATAGTCTCGAATATCAGGGCTCAGATGAGGCCATAGCTTAGGAGGCAATACCGCTAAGTCATGGCATGTCTTCAGAATGCTGGGATACCGGATTTTCTAGGCAGGTAGGCTAAAACCTTAAAATACCGACCCCTCCGTATGCGGGCTGAGGATATCTAGACCCTCCTTGGGCCGCGTAGCGTAGGAGACATACTTTCAATCACCTTTCTGCTACTATGTTCATTTCTTGCCTTTCGTCCACATTTCGACAAACGCAGCCTTATCCCTCAACGTGAGGCCGACGCGCTTGTTCCTGGCTAACCTGGCCAGCGCATCGCCGACATGATCGATCAATCGCCGCTCTTCGGGCGTCAAATCTTCGCTACCGTCCCCGTCGACGTCCCCGGCCTTCTCGTCCGTAATAGCGTGGGAGAGGCTGTTAGTAGCTACCGACGTGTTGGAGACTCCCTCGGCCACGCGCACGCGGATATAGTGCGTCGGCTTGCTGAGCAAGTTCCACAGGAACGAGAGCCAGGCCCCCGGACCCGGGACGGGCGTCGTGACGTCCGCGGGCGTGTACCGCATGCTGACGGGGAAGATCTTGGTATCGGCGGGACAAGAGAGAAGGGATGGCGAGAGGGGTAAGATGCCCTTGCCGTTTGTCGTCGTCATTTCGGGAAATACTACGATAACGCGATGCGGGTGCTGCTCGACCAGCGCGCGGAGAGTCGTCAGATTCGTGCTTTGCGGTGGAGGAGTGGAGGTATTGGGCGGTGACAGTGCGAGCGCAACGGCGCTGAACAGCGATATACGCTTCACTTTCCTCGTTCCAGGGTAAGATACGACGAAGATGGGGTCAAAGATGGCGGCGAGGTAGACGGCGTCGATAGGGCTTGTGAACTGCGCCGCGATCACGGCGTGTTCGCGCGGGAATCGCGACGCCGGCTGCTGCGAGAGCGAGCCGCGCTTCACTCCATCCAGCTGCAGATCAACCCACCATATCCCGGGTATTCCGAGGATCGTCCATAAGAATAGCTTGCGCACGAACTGCGGCAGCGGGAGGTAGTCGAGCACGAGGAAGTAGACGGTGCAGGACGTGAGGAAGATTAGGATCCTGAAGCTGAAGAGAACGACGCCGAGGATCTTCGTGTACGCTGATGTCGGCGTCGTTATTGGGAGGAAGGGCGATATGCCCGAGCCTGGTGGAAGCGGGCGTTCGCATTAGTATGTGTGCCTCCATTAACGCGAAAGAGATAGACGGAGACAAGATGGGAGGGAGTGCTTACCTCTATCTCTAAATTGACTATATTTCTCCATGTTTGTGCACGATAACGTTTAAAGTACAGAGTGGGGTCAAGCGTGGTGTTGTATTGTGTTGTAGGAGGGCACTTCAAAGAGAGGAAAACGGCATGAATTGTTGTCACAGATCGCTTCATGCAAGCAGGAAGAATTCCTGTGTTGCAGGCAGTACTGAAATACAGTGTCTTGAATGCTCTATACAGAATAGGGAGGTAGTATATATCTACGGATGGTGCCAGACTCGGACTCGCAGAATGGTGGGCACACCACACACAACTATACAAATGCTACCCTTATTTCATCATATCGGGATGGAAAGGCCAACCAAAGTATGGCGTTTTATTGTAAATTGGATTGGCATGTGAAGAGCCTAGCAAGCCACCAACCCACCCTTTGTAATTTGTGGGGATGTGCTTTTCGGTACCTTCGATTGGTTCGAGACAGGTTCCACTTCCAGTATTGTTTGACTTTACTGATTTCAGGCGTCTCCCGGCCAACAACAAGCCCAGTTCAATGTAAGCAAAGGCACTTGTACCAAAGCAGCGCTAAACCTTGATGGTCCCATCTGCATCAACAGTCCGCCGGACCGGTTGCAACACACACATCCATGGCACTGCAACACAGCTCAAACCCAAGGGATTCAATTCACTTCATGTCTTACGAGTTGTATGTCTAGGTATTAGCAGCTTACCTTATCGCCCACCTGGTCCAAGACCTATTGCCAACCAGGATACGCCAAAACTTGTCCATGGAAACAAAATACACCATCGCTTCCAAAGTCAAGCTCGGGTCGCGCCGCACTCTCTTCATTAACGCCTAGCTTTACGACTCTGGTTCCGGACGCTAGTCGTCTCTAGCTCTCGTCAATAGGCCTATTTCCTACTCCCATTGTTCCGCCACCAACCATATTACATTATTATGAGCATGGAAGGGAATATGGTATAGTTTTCGTGCTCAATCAAGCGCGTTCACAGTTGCTAACAACACATCCTCGCAGGGTCGCCCTACAGGGCTCAAGCCACCATCCAAAATACAAATACCTTCTTCCTTTTCCTCGTCCGCGCAGGGCCAGGGCCTTCACGAGATGTCGGAATCGCAAAATAACGCGCGCAGTCAATACGCCGCCTCACAGGCTACCGCTGGAGCAAAGCGCAACGTTCCGGGTCCAGGTAGGAACCTCCCTTCCTCGGTCAAATGACCTTCTCGGTAGAGAACCTCGGCGGCTTATGACAATACTATAGCACTGGTCTCAGACCCGAAGCGGAAGGCAGTCGCAGGTGGCCCGAGTGCGCAAGGTCGGTCCGCTACTAACTCAACGTTCGGTATGAAGGGTGTTACGGGCATTTCACTTAGAGAAGCGGTAAGCAATCCAGTCATTGTGCATGGCGTCTGTGGGCTGGGGAATACTCGACGAGTGACAGAACACAAGATCACCCTATGTTGCTGTTTATCTTGTGCCTCGTGTGTGTATTGAAAGCTTCCCACAAATGGGGAAACGCGACACTCTCGATGTTATACTACACTGACTTACTTCGCATGCTAACGTCTCACAGGTTGGGAGTCGCCCGGCCACTTCCAATATTGCCGCTTCCCGACATACCTCCAACAGCAGCTTTGCGTACAGTAGCAGCTATGCGAATAGCCTTGGACCCGGTGCTCGACCGCCCTCACGATCGCATGCGAGAACACGGTCAGCCACTAGACCTGCGCGGCCGGCGACCTCTATGGACACAAGAGATGACGGACAGGCCAATGGTATGCTGCCCCAGCAATCAGTTTTGTCTGTAATTCCGAGAAGCATAGGCAAGCTGCCTCCGAGGATGATGCGAAAGATGAAGTCCGAACAAGCGTTGGCAAGCTCGGAGCCGAGCAATACCCCATTACCCAGAGAGAGAGAAGTCTCTTTATCCCTTAGATTTGGCGAGATGTCACTGGGCGAAGATGATCCGCAGAAGCAGGGAGTTCAAGCGAATTCCAAGCGCAGTATTGATACCACGTCATCTAGTCTCCCCCGGGCTTGTGAGACCCCATGCAGATTAAAACCAGGCGTGTCACCTGTATATGAAGATATAAATCAAGAGCTTCCAGACAACCAAATACCCCCTGGGACTCCTGCCTCTAAGATCTCACGGTCTCTCCACAAAAGCTTCCGCGAGGTTAAACGGCTTATACCGTGCTCACCAACGAAGGAGCCGTTGTTTCTAAATAGATTTTCTGACACAAAAAACTACATAGTGAACGATATCGACGAGAAAGTTGGTCGGATGGATAGCGAACTACAAAGAGTAAAGGAGTTCATGGAATCTACCGAGAAAAATAGCGCGAGCGTCAGAGAAGAGCTTGAAGCGTCTAAGAAGAGAGGTGGGTGTTGCATATGTCACTGAGACAACTCACCATAACGTGGCCATACTAATAGGCTTTAGTAATTACCTTGGAAGACGAGAGAAACGAGCTACTTTCAGACAGATTACGACTCAAAGACCAGTTGGAAGATACCGAACGTAAGGCGCGCCGTCTTGAGTACGACCTTGATGAGGAACGGCGACAATTCGACCGTAGATACAAAATTTTGGAAGATGACCACAAGCGGGAAATGGAGCTTAAGGACTCGGAATTTGGCCAAGAACGGCATAAGTTGACGAGACTACAGCAGGAGTTTGAGGAAAAATGCGGTGCGGAAGCTGAGGCCCGCCTGGAGAGACTATCACAAGAGAACAAGGAGCTACGGGGGCTTCTCGAAAAGCAAAAACGGGATCATGAGCATGAGTTACGACTACTACAAGAAGAGGTCCGGCGACGGGAAGCTGACCTACGAAGAAATGAGGACGAACTGCGAAAAGCAAGCAATCTACAATTCGACCTCGAGATCCAAATCCGGGGGAACAACGAAACCATTGAGCGGCTCAGAAAGAGAGCTGAGGACGCTGAGGAAAGGCTCTCCAAAGATAAAGGGCATCTTGGTGGTCAGATAAGCTTATTGAGCTCTACCCTCGATTTGAAATCGGAACGCATTCAGACGCTTGAAGAAAACGCCAAGAAGTTGCAATCTGAGTGCGAGCTCGAGGTACAAAACATCAAAATTGCCGCGGAAAAGAAAATTGCGGACGAGACTGCTGTGCTGAGAGAGAAGCTCATTAAGGAGGAAGAACGACGGCACAAGCTGTTCGAGCAACTCCAGGAACTGAAAGGCAACATTCGAGTCATGTGTCGAATCAAGCCGCCGTCAAATCCCGAAACGGATGCCTTAATACCGTTCAAGCCGCAGTGGAATGAAATAGACGAGGACAAGATTGATGGCCTCATCATACCTACAGTTAGAGAAGACCCGACCGAGCCCGGGAAGATGCTACCGGGCAAGCCACGAGACTTCAACTTCGAACGAGTCTTCGATGAGAAGTGTACCAACCGAGACGTATTCGACGAGATTAGTCAGCTCGTCCAATCTGTCATGGATGGTAAGAAAGTGTGCATCTTTTGTTACGGCCAAACCGGATCGGGCAAGACCTTTACAATGAGCAAGCGCCAGGGCGACAACGATGACGGTGTCATCCCCAGAACCCAGAGCATGATCTTCAGCGAGGTAGACCGGTTAAAGACCCTGGGCTGGGAGTACACGGTCGAAGGCAGCTATCTGGAGGTGTACCAGGACAAGCTCTACGACTTGCTCGCATCCCGTAACTCGAAGCCAGAGCCTTTGACTGTGGATTCCCTGGGCGACGAGCTCAAGATCAAAGGTCACGACTTCACGCTGCTCAACGACGCCCAGGACCTCGACGAGATGGTCAAGACGGCAGATAACAACCGCCACGTAGCAGCGACGGCCAAAAACGACCGGTCTTCGCGTTCACACTCGATCCTCGTGCTCAAGATCACGGGCGTGAAGAAAAACGCCGAGGGAGAGATCGTCAAGACGCGGAAGGGCACGCTGAATCTGATCGACCTGGCGGGCTCCGAGAAGCCGGACAAGAACGGCCCTCCCCAGGTTTACAAGGAGGGCGTCGAGATCAACAGCTCCCTCAGCTATCTGCGGACAGTGCTGGCGAGCCTGGGCCAGGGCAAGACGGAGGGCGTCGACTTCCGCTCGTACACCCTGACGCAGCTCCTGAGGCCGTCGCTTGGGAAGGGCTGCAGGACGCTCATGTTCGTCATGGTTAGTCCGCTAAAGGAGAATGAGAACGAGACTATTCGCAGTCTAGAGTTTGCGCGAGATGTAAGTTCATACACGACATTCCTGCCAGTTTTTGTTCTGGGTCTTTGGGCAGTAAACTGATTGATTTCTGTACAGGCTCAAAAAGTCAAGATGGGCGGCAACGGTGTCGCCAAATCGAAAAAATAAAAAAAGGGAAGGCTTGATAGGTCTAGGGGGAGTGCATACAATACTCCCGGGGCCTGGAAACGAGACCATGCCTATAAGTACTGTTGTGGGTTTTAAAGAACATGCTGCTTGAATAAGGTAAACGTGTTTGTGTGCGTTACTGCTTGGAATTCATTTAGCAGGCGATTCGAACCACTGCGTGTTGTTGACTTTAGAAGAAAAAGGGCGTTGGTGTGTCATAATAGGTGCCTCTGTCCTATATTACCCGTTGTTGGGAGTTGAGAAGAGGGGGGTTCGTCATGAGGTTTAGGGGGTTGGGCAACAGCCAGGCATGCAGGGGGGTAATGAATGAATGGTTTGGCGTTCTTTTTCACTACATACTGCTTGTGTTCTTTTCATAAAGACTGGATGAGGATGCAACCCCCTTCCTACCTAAGCAAACACCTGCCTCCAACTAGTACCATACGTGAGATAGTAGTCAGTCCCGTATGGCGTAATGGAACGAACGTATATGAAAGCTGAGCCTGTGATAAAATACAATAATGAGATGAGATGAGATGAGATGAAACGACAGGCAATGATGTACATGAAGGAATCGTGATGACTGCGGTAGATGGGTTTTGTTATCAACAGCTGGTTTAGATCTGGTATATTGTTAAGGTTCATATCGGGTTTTATTCTCACGCGACATACGGGTTATCTCCTCGCGGGACGCCCTTGAGTGATGACGAGGTGAGTGTATCCATAAGATTAAAGCGGTAACGTCGACTGGGGAAACGTAGTGGGCTGGACAACTCATATCTGCATCTACGTAAGGACGTCCTCTTAAGATGTACGCTCGTGGCAAGGCGAACGCCCCCCGAAGCGAAGCTTTGGGTTAGCTTATATATAGCTACATCAGACAGGTTACTTGCTCATCATGAGCGCACCATGCCACTTCCTCCCCAAGTATCATTATTTTGAGCCGCGGCCTACTAACCTACAGCTTATAAGCCAACCCCTCACTAGGCAACACATCGCCTCTCGCCAGACGATCCCACCCCTTAGCCAGCGCATCCATGCCCTCACCCCAGGTAACGCCGAAGCCCTTGACACCCTCCTTGCGCAACTCATCCCAGGACTCCGCCTCCTCGGCCCAGTACTTCTGCTCGCCTACTTTCTTGATGGCTCTCCTGCGCATATCGTCCGCGTTGACGCGCACCATCTTGAAAGGAGGCTGTTGCTGTTGGGCGGCCATCCTCGCGCCCGCTGTTGAGGGATCGATGATCTCGGAGCCTATACCGACATATAGGAAATTCTTGGCGTTTGCGTTTGCGTTTGCGAGTGCGGCAGCCCAGCGGGGACCAACGCCGGCTCGGCCGCCGAAATCAAACACCACGACGCGCTTTCCGGGCTCATGACTCGACTCCTTGAGAGTGGTTACGGGATCCGCGGATGTGAGGGCGACGGAATCGTAGATGCCCGTCCCCTCGACGAAGCCCTTGGAACTCTCGCTCGAGACGCCGATGATGGCGCGGGGACGTCCTTGCGCTTTACCTTTACCGTTCCGAGCGCGTAGCAAAGAGGCGAATGCCAGCCCGACTTTGGATCCGGGGGCGAAGATGAGGACCGTTGCGTCTGAGAGGTCCGCATCTTGCTGAGTCCAAGCCGATGCAGGATTGTCGTCTGGGCCAGGTGCAGGATCAAGGATTCGCGAGGGATCGGAGCTGAAGGCGAAGTCAGCCATCAGGTACGCGGTGGCGTGCATGACGCGCACGAGGGCGTCGTAGGCGACATCTTTCGTCTTGGCTTTGATCTCCTCGCCTATTTTCCTATCCCCCTCGCTTCCGCGTCCTGCACTTGCGCTTCCGGGCGTGGAGAAAACGAAATAGCGGTTATAGATGGGCATGATGTCCTTTCTATACTCGTTTGTGACGAAGAACTGGTCCTTGATGTCTTTATTCTCGTGCAAGCGCACCTGCAGATCCTGAGCAAGCGTGCCGAGGGGCACGTACCCCCACACATAACTACCCTTCGGAATCGATGGCACCGTCGACTCCAGCACCTCTGCGTAGCCCCATGCGTTTATGCGCCCGTATTTAGAAGGGTCGTTGTACGGGGCTGGCGTGCTGGGCGGTAGCGGGTGCACGTCCCACCATTTCAATAGCGTGCCCAGCGCCGCGTATGTGAAGTTGTTGACTGTCAATCCCAGAACGCTTGTGCGCAGACGGAGGGATGAGGGCGCCAGCTCTGGGTAGGGAAGGGCGTCAGGGAGAGGGATGATTTTTTGAGAGAACCAGTTCTGCTTGTCCAGAACTTGGATGGTTGGGATTTCTTCGGCCATTGTGGGATAATGATAGGATGAGATGTGGTGGAGGGAGAGAAAGAGATAAAGGCAGTGAGATGAACAGGAAATGGAGTTGAGCTTTCTTCCCTTGCTGTTCTCTTCAGATGTAACTGGGTAGCTTCAGTTCTTATATCTCGGTGAATCGGGATACATGCAAGGAGTGTCTTAAGCCGAGTCCGAGCTTACATAATAAGCTTTTTGTTTTTGTTGGTTAGTCCTTATTACCCAGCTAGAGCTTGTTTTGTTTAGATAGGCAAACAGAAACTACCCGCCTATAATAGCATGTAAGACGAGACTCAATAAGTAGGTAGGTGGTCGAGCTAGTAGTTACACGAAGTCATCCGTAGGTCACGAGGAATCGCGATTAGAAGCGGAGATGGTGGGCGCTGACGGTATTGTTATGTTTGCTTATTATTAGTCGGAACGCCGGTCAGTCAATCGGCATCGGACTAATTTGTGCACCCATCCACCACCTTTGTCTTGACCCGATCCTTGCTCGGATCCTTCGCATTCGGATACTTTGTACGCTAGTCTACCCATGTTATAATATTTAAAAGTCATTGATACAGGCGTTGGTCCGCCTACGGAACAATCGTTGAATACGAACCATATAGGTAAAGAAGGCCCGCCTATGTCATCGCGTCTTGGCCGGGGTCGAAAAGCTATACTAAGATCTCAAGGCTCCTTAGGACTGCTGTACGACGCGAACTAAAATCTACTACTAGGGTTGTTAAGTAATCAGCTTGTCCCTGTCGTGCACCCCTTAATCCTGTGCTACGTGGGCAGCCGAACATGAGAATAATATCAGTACAGAATCCGGAATATCGGAGGTGTTGAAGGGCGTGCGATCCGTAGAAGGTCCCCTCCTGTGGGTTTAGTGCTGACTTCGGCTCCAGGTCGCCATAGGCAACAACGTCGGCCACGGGCATACCCCTCTGGCCGTGAGGAATACACAACGTATTCTACCTAAATCCTCTTTGCGAAGGCCTGAATCTCACGATTGCTCATGAGATATGTCATTTCCAGCATTACACCGCTCCGGACAACTTAGTTGATGTCTTTATATATGTGGGGATGCTGCCTAACAGATATCTAACCTGCAAGGATCTTCTTCTCTTATGGTGACATAAGCTTCCTTCAAATCGTAAGCCACGATGAGTTCAAACTCTCACTGTCTAACGAACCAACCACGCGATAAAAGTGTTCCACCTCGGGGTTCCCCAACTCTTACATTGTAAAGGATGACAACAGAAGAAATCTCAAGGGCCCCGACCCGGCAACTCAACCAGACGAGGAAACAACAACGAACTCAGCCCAATCGTAACAACCACCCATGCCTTGCTCATCAAGATGATCCCCAGAACAGCGCAGTCGCCGTGGGCGGCGGCGGAGGCGGCGGGAAAGCCACAAACTTAGTCCGCACAGGCTTCGTCGACTCAATGCCCCAACCTAGTTCTCCCAACTCCGCCAAGCCCGTGACATTGAGCACGAGGGAGCCATTCGGCCAAGGGTCGACGGCGTTGGCGGCCAGGACCATCTGCGCGAGGAATAAGGTCGCGGTCGGAACCCATTTCACGTAGTCCCAGTGGACAGGGTAGATGGGCACGAGCGTGCCGACGCAGACCACGTCGCCCACATTGCAGATGATTAAGGTCTGGTTCACCGGGAATCCCGTGATGCGTCCGTGGTCTTGGATCGTTTGTGTGTCCCCGAAGGTCACGACGCCCGCGATGCGCGATTTGACTGCGGCCGGAAGACCCTCGATTGCGCGGTGGACTACGGCTGCGCCTTGGCTGTTGCGCTTGTCAGTTCGTTACTTTTGCTGGTAATCAAAGCGAATTTTTCTTTCTTCTTGCAGACACCGCGACCAGTTTGGTATTTTGTCCTGCTTCTGAACCCCTTCCATCGTTGACGAACGTCAGATGAAATTAACCTACCTATACCCCGATGCAATGATTTTTGAATGCGGACATGCCGCTGCCGAAGTCAGAATAGCTTGCACTATATACAATCATTAACCCTCAGCATCCATAAGGACTAAGTCACCAAACAACATGGCGTAGGAAGCAATCTGTCCAGAGGAGGCTGAGACTAGATATGAGAGGAAAAGACACGACTTACTATCATAGATAGCCCAGGGCGGCGCTCCTCCGGGGTAATAGTTGCCCCCAATGTCGCCATAGTAGTCAACGCCCTGCGTCGCGACGTTCTTTACGCCAAAGACCGTCTTCAAGCCGTCCGACAGTGTCGGACCGATGGTACCGCCCTAATTGCGCGAAAAAGAAGGAACTCAATAGTCAGTTTACGTGCTCAGACTCATCACAAGCTTAGAAAACGCTCGTTCTCGAGACCGCTTTCTCTTTTGCCTTCTTGCCCTACTAGCATCGGGGAGGGGACGGGCGGTAGTCGACGGGTGACAGGGAGTTTGAGACAGAGGACGGATAGTCCATAACATACCAAGTTACCCGGCTCGTACGTCGCTTTGGCAAAGACTAATATGACAGGCCTGCAGCCATACTGCTGTAGCTCCGAAGACCACCAGCCGACAGTCCAGTCTTGCCGGAGGAGAAGCTTCCGGTCTCGGTTGTTGTGGTTACGGCGCCACAGACCGGGGATGGAGGCCGAAGTGACGGTGTTTCCGAGGCATAATAGTAGAAGGAAAAGGAGGGACAGAGGAGGGACAGAACAGAGAGACTTCTTCATCGTCATCGACATCATCACTATCTTGGCGTCTGCGCCCGCTCCGGTGGCCACGGATAAGTCGGTCAGTCAATCAGTCTTCCTTAGTATGGCAGCGATTCACGGAGAGACAGGGAGACGGACAGATAAATCCAATCCAGTCGGCGCCTTGCGTGCGTCAAAATACCCGATAGGGGAAGATGGAGGCTGGCTGACTGACTAGTGCGATGATGATGGAGGCAGATTCTCCAAAGGGGAAAGGAAAGGGCCTAATCTAGAGATTGTCTGGGTTAGAGATAGTGTGTGTGTACGTAGGGTCTCGGCCCGCGCAAGATATACCGTTCTTGCGCATCCGATGACTGTTGCCGTTGCCGATAGGCTGTAAGAAATACTATGCAGTTACGGTCCAACCCCACGGCAACACGACATGACAAGGCAGGGTAACAGAACAGAAGATACACACAGTTCTACGCATATAAGAAGATCTCTTCGGGCCAAGCCAGTAAGAAAAATGGATAGTGGATGATGGGATTCGAACCTCTCCATATCTAATGAGCATAGCCATGTAGTTTATTCCCGCGCGTCTAACTATCTAACACTACCGATCCCTCACAACAGCTCCCAAGGGGCCATCTGACGATCTATGCGATCTCCAGGGTCTTTTGAACATCACGATGGGCTTCTCGAACAGCCTGGCGTACATGCACATGCACATGTACCGTGGGGAAATCGGGAAATTTTTTTTTTCTTCCATCCTTTTGCATCTTCTGTGCCAGAGAAATGGAAATGATCGTCATCGTGCAGGATAGAACCTGGCGCCTGCCATCTGCCATGATGATCTGCCATATACAGCGTTTTGCACTCGGTTAAAGTTCAGGCAGGCAGGCAGGCAGGCGGATGTTTCGTCGCCGCCCTGCTACTAATATACCAATTTGAATATCTATCTAGACATCCATTGGGCCGCAGTAGGTGACGCGCGTGCGACTAAGAACGAGTACTATAGAAGAGACATATAAATAGAAACGCATATATAAGCACGTAGGCGAAGAACGAGTAAGAGAAGCTATGATTTAATCAATAGTGTATGCAATAGATTGGCCCCCTATTAAGTTGCCATCGGTAGCCAATGTACAGCATATACTTAAGGCAATATGTATTCCGGCTGTAGACCATCGCGTACCTATTAACTAGGTACCAGAAGGTCAGCACCTGCACCATAGACACGTCATATTAAATCAAAATTCCCCATTTCAGACTTAATTTACAATAGGAGACGAATTCTCTACCTAATCAACTAAAAATTTCGCTGTTCTACGTCGTCGCAAGAGCACCAACAGATAAGTATAGCCCACCGCGGGTTTGACTCCCTGGATAAATACCGTACCTCCGCCTACATACCAAACGTTACCACAGAGAACTGAAACCCCATCTTCTCAGCGTCCAGACAAATAAGTACTTAGGTAGACAGTCGGGCTGTCCATACATATAAAGGCAGGCAGGTAATCATTTAAACGAGCTACACTTCCATGGTTCTCTCTCTTTCTCTTTCTCGGCCGGAAAATGGTTGTCCAACCTGCCGAACCCGCACTCCCGAACCTCGGGTATATATGTATGTTCTCTTTATAAATCACATACTTAGGCAGACAAGAAAACACAATGATAGGCCGCTTCACCAAAACAAGGTTTACATATTGCTGCCGTGCTACTTATATTGTCCGACATCTAGCTAGGAGCTATGTCACTATAATTGACAAGCAAATAGTACACGCTTTCAAATGTCCGTCTCGCGTAATAAATGTACTGATAGTCTGGGAGTGAGCTATCATCGTCTAAGTAGATGCCTCGAAGTAGGGATGATTACGGTGTCATTTCTACGACAGTCACCTATCCCATAATAACGACCCTAGGTTAATTGGTTATTACATACACCATTCGCAAGGTATCCAGGATAGAAGATAGGTTGTAAACCTCCAAATTCGATTGACTGTTCACTATCTAATCGGCTCAACTATCCTACGTAATCCAATCCCCGTTGTTCCTCTCTACTAAACCTAAGTTATCCGTATCGAGGTTGTCGTCTCTTTCATTGTATTCCTACCCTTCTCTCGCTAATTGTCATATCCCTAAATCTAAACAGATTTCCTCCTCTTGTTTGAAAGATAACGATGCTTGAAATTCCCTACTATACCCAACGCCCTCGGTTGATCCATACCAAAAAGACATGGTGATACATATAAAATACTGTCGACACAGCTGTGATCCACGAGTGCCACGACGCCCAAAAACAAACAGGGGGTATGAGCTACTGCCAAGGGGAATCCTCATCCAGAATAATTATAAAAAGGGCAAAAGTGTGACGGTTGCTCTTAAGTCTGCAAGGCCTGGCTCGCAGGCAAAAGCATGCTTTGGTACTTTTATCCTCGCCGACATATGCCAAGCTTTTAAGAGAGTAGAAACCAAAGCCACGCATCGGAAGTCAAATACCGAAATAAGTAAAGCGTATGTACAAATAACGCAAAGAGGGAAGCGAAGCGAAGTAGATGTCCCTGTTGTGACGACATCTCTTGAGCAATTAGCCTCAAGATAAAGTGAGTTCAAGGTTATGGCAAGCCGCTAAAGTCCATCTCAGGCTGCATTTGGCGCAGCCCTATCGAATTCATCGACACGTTTTCCGAGTTCGCACGTTGTAATGCGTGGAAATCGCCAACCGTCCTAGGAATCTGTGTAGGTTGATGCTGGTGTATTATGAAGCTATTGGCGCGCTGAGGTGACGTTCGGTGCATCATGCCGTTCATCATATGCTGGCTAGATGCATTGTAAGCCTGATTCTGCCCGATGCCTTGTGGCTGGCCAACATTAGCATAGCTCGCCGTTTGGCCGAGCCCATTTGCCATATTGTTGTGCATTTCAACCTGCATCTGATGGTTGAGAGGATGGTTCTGCGTCAGATTTTGCGACGCCATGCTATGAAGCTGGTGCTGGTGATGTGGTTGCTGTGAACCCATAGTGCCGGAGGGTTGCACTACGGAAGACTGTTGCGGCTGGCCCATTTGGCCGACAAGCATCTCGGGCATGGAGTTATACTCGTTCCCCGTGGCGTACTCCCCGTGGGGAGACATGATAGGGGGGGAGCTAACCATCGGAAAGGGAGATTTCATATCAGAGCCGACGCTTGAGCTTGCCGAGTCTATTGGTGGGATATCTTGTAAATGCGGTACACCATTAGGTGTGTAGGGCTCAGCCTTGAAATCAGGGAGCATCGGTGGCTGAGCCATTCCGCCATTGCCGAACCCATCGAAAATATCGATATTCTGAAGACAAGCGTTGTCCGGCGCTCGTTGAAGCATAGGGTTCGCAAGTCGAGGTAGGACATCGTGAACCTTATCTAGAAGGAGGGGGAGGAAATGGTGGTCCCCATTCCGGAGACTGGATAGGATCTGGAGGAGAGAATTAAGGTGCTCACGAGGGCCGATTGCGAAAGGATCAGAAGAGGCAGGTTGCATAGCGAGAACATCTGTGAGGACGCAGGCAATGTCCAGCAGCTTAGCAACGAGCGGTACGCCTAGTAGTTCAGTGCTTTGTGTTTGGAACTGGGATGTCATGGACATCAATTCCCGCGACATGTCGATCTGGTAGTGTAGCTGGTCCTGACCATTTTGCGGTATGCATCCACTCTGCAGACTCAGCTGCCAAATGGCTGGTTTCAGCCACTGCTGAATTAACCGCTGATCCACCTCGCGGCCATTCATGAATGCAGGGTTCATTTCCGAAAATTGTTTTCGTAGAACACCCAGATAGTTGGACGAACATTCGCCTCGAGTCTTATTCCATAGCGTGATGAATGTGTCATCGAATGGACGGAACAAGCTAACTAACAAGAGATAGCCACTCATTTCGTGAGCTAACGGATCAGATGGATCGTCACTCAATGTGGGAAGGTTGATCGATGCTTGTAGCGTCAGAGGTCGGCCACGTTGCAAGGCGTAGGCCCTTCGCTAGATTAGTGGTTGGCTACCTTATTTTTTGACTAGATAAGGACATACCTTTCTGTTACAAACAGCAACCAAAACAGGCGGCGGCGGCGTGATGATTCTACGTTGTCGTATTGTAGATATGTTTCTTCTTTCGTCATTCCACACATATGAGCCAGTGTGGTCGCCTCGCGAAGATAGAACCAAGCCTTTTCATGCATTTCGAGAGCGTAATGCGAGGCAAAAAGGAAGTAGCTAGTGCAAAGCGTGTTCAACGTCGGCGATTCCAGATATTCCAGTCCTCTTCGCACCCGGATAGCCTCCTCCATCAACAAGGTTCCCGATGCGATGTGGGCGCCTGGCATATGTTCGAGCATTGGGTCTCCGCTTGGGAGGCTCATGCCAGGTTGGAACATCATGAACGCGGAGAGCGATGTAAGTAGGCAGTATGTATCGAGGTTTTGATCTAGGTACATGCACTGCTGCTCGAGGCGCTGGCGGTTCAGAATCGGCATTATCGAGTACATATTGGCGAAGAAGAACTCGACCGTCTCCTTGATCATCTCGGGGGCAAGGAGGCCAGGCGTGGGTGCCGAAGCTGGAGAGGTGCATGGGCTACCAAAGCCATTTAGTCGACTTTGAACTTTAGCTGAAAGACTTGTTTGTCGCTGCGTCTCACGCAATTCGCTAATAACCTTCGCTCTCGAACCTTTCGGGCCCTTTTTCTGAGGAATAGCATTGTATGTGCAGGCTAATTGAGCAGAGGCGCAGTTTCGGCAAGGATTGATGCCATCGCACTTGACCTTGCGACGATGGCAGGCATCGCAGGCCCTCTTGACGGCGGTCGACATCTGGAAAACGTGTTTATCGAGTGTCTTCGGGGGGATGCCGTCGCAATCTATTCTAGCCGTCGGCTGAGTTGGCGTATCGTCTGGTAACGTATCGTGTTGTGTAAAGTCGATAGAATACTATCCCAATTCCAAACTCGCGTATCGATAAATCTAGCCGAGTAAATAGATGACTACGTAGTGAATCGGAGCAACTGGGTAAATTGATCTCTTAATCGGCCCGTCAGTGAGGGAAATGCGGAGGAATGTCGGTCATTGGAAAACGTGGGGATTGTGTCCGGGGAATTGACCGGGACAAGTAGCAATGTTGGCGATGCGACAGGGCTACCGGTACATGCGCTGTCATAAATATTTCTTGCAGGCGGCGAAAGCAAAAATTTGCCAATACGATATCTAGCCGTGTATAACAGAAGACTACACCAAGTGTAGAGAGAAGGGAGCGAGTTAAGGAGAGACAGTGAGAGCGTTAGCTACCAAAAAAACCAAACAGTAAAGAAAGCGGTGCCTGTATGGAGGATGGCGGATAGTAGGAGTAGTTGTAGTAGATGGTAGTTGGTGGGAAAAGGAAAAGATGGACGACGAGTGGGAAGGGATGGTAAAAAGATGGGGAATGGCGAGGAAGGGCGGCCCACCTGTGCTTGTACCCAGCATGCCTTGGCCCTTTGGGAGCTGGAGGATGCGGGAGGGAAAGAATAGCATTGCATTGATGGAAATGAAGGGGCTTGAAGGCGCTGATAGCCTTGGTTGGCCCATTGACCAGCCATGTACCGGTACCTCTCTGCCCTAGTAAGAGCCACTGTCAGGTATGCATGAGCCCACTGGCTGCCCGGCAGTAGCAACCTTCGAATGGAGACGAGAAACAAGCTGAACGATCCTCTCGGCGCACTGTATTCAGGTACCGCCTACAGCGAACGACCTGCACCTTAGGAAAGGACTTCGGCCCACACTCCAGAACGGGTTTAGCAACTCAAGCCAGAAACACACGCAGCAAATAGAAGCAAAGCCTAGCGACAAGCGATGAATAATAATAACTACCCATACCAGGATTTGAACGCTATCAACAGAAAGGACACACAACTGACAAGTCTGTGAAAAAGGCTACCACAGCTTACAGGTGCTAGCTAAGAGGCATACCGAGGACGTGGCTGAGTATCTTGTGACTCTTTACCATTCATCGAGCCCGCGCCATATTATGCTACGTAGAATTCATTTGTCAATAGGCAATTCATTAAGATTTACGACGGCTCTCGTCAATTACTACTACTACTCTAGTTATGAAGGCGCGTCTCGTTTGTTCGTTAGATTTAGGCATTGGTTGTGCAAAGGTGTCGGGCGACAATACAGTCGACAGACCAAGGCTATACCTATGGCCATCATCTGGCCATATTATTATTATGATTTATTGTATTGGTATATATGTACCTACGTACCAGTCATCTACGAAGCGAGAAGAGTGGCGTAAAAAACAAATATTACGGTAGAATCACTGCCGACTGATTGGTCCCTTTTTACCTACTTCACTTCTAGAGCAACAAGGGGGCCGGATAGCCTGCTAGCAAAAAGTTGCCCATGAGAATCAAAACACATATGTATTAGCGAGGCAATCTCCTAGCTTCAAAGCCTAGATTATCGAGTCCATGAAATTTAACAACCTGTTATCGATGGTCCACACGACGTGATAGAAACTGAGTTGTTGAGAATCGAGTACCATGTTCCACAGGGGAAAGGCAGAGCGGGATGATGGTGATCAATGTGCAAGTCAGATACTAGGGGTTGGTCTGACTGGTATACCGAGTATGTACGAGTGTCTCACGTATCTGCGACGCGTCTAGAACAAACTACTAGAACATGAGGGAGTCAGAGACAGAGAGATACAAGTCATATTACTAGCATGGCCGTGATCAAAAAGAAATTCCGTTAGGCTTCTTGTGGACGCTGCGTAACCTGTCAAACTCCACGTTGATTTCTATTGCGATTGTGCGCTCTCATATATCCCGTTGCCGTCGTCACTCACGGGAGGTGACAACGGTCCTTCTCCCAGTTGAGGAATTCAAGGCTGATAGCATCTCTTTCTTGGGATGCGGTTGCACAAAGTTTACGACAGCAAGCCCCCAAATGCTTGGTGTGGTTGCTTTGGTATGTGCTGTGCCGTAGGTATGCTGTGTGCATTGCGACTCGTGCATATCATTGCAAAACGCCACCAGCCTGCCTGCTCGCCTACGATTCCTTTTGCTGCCGGTAATGTTCACTACCCTGCGCCCATAACCGAGCGGGCCAGCTAAAGTAGATACCCCTATCTCCTGTTTGTTAGATGACAATCCAATCCCGATCACCTTCGTCTGTAAGTACACGATAGCGCTATAGAATCTGGCAAACAGTGTACTGTATGCTGTCCTAAGCAGACTATCATTCCACTTGACCTAGGGATCGAAAGGCAACCTGGTCAGGTAGACCATCCGCTGTTTTGTTAACTTTAGTCTTAAGGGGATGGTTTGTGCCTGAAATAGCTCGTTGGACGACCTGTCAGTTGCTTAAGAAGGTATGCTTTATGCTGATCTCAAGTGTTTGGATTTGGCAGCAAAATCCTCTGAAAAGCGACCAGGGGGGTGAGGTTCGATTTAACGTTACTTCAACCTGTTCCAGCTGTGCTGCACACTAGGACTCTCCTATTGGCTGTGTATTGGCTGTGTACCTATGTACGTAGTAGAACCCTCGACAGCCCACGATCTCCTCTAGTCCTTAAGAGGACAAGTGCTGCTCCTAGTTATGAGGATTACATAAATAGTGCCGCTGTACTTAAGCTGCGACTAGGTACTTTTTTCTGGTTAGGTAACGCTCATCAGGCATCTCACGTGAAAAGGTATTAGTCCTTTGTACCACACTCCAGTGTACGAGAGTTGTATGTACGAAAACGTCTCTCTGGCCAATGTGAGAAGCCCAGGGTTGGTGTAAGCAGACTCGTGAGCAACCATGTCAGATTCAGGTAGAAGTGGGGAAACCAAACGGCATTTAATACAGCAACGGAAGCTAGGTAATAAGTACCCAGGTAGGGAAACAAAATCTATACGGCATACATATACACCTGCACATACAGCTTGTGGATCTGAACTGAAGGTGAGGGCTCATCCACTTCCTTCAGGCTGCTATTACCGCATTGGAAGTGGGCACTTAGTTCACCTTGGAAGGTGTTTCAAACTCTTGACTCTATTTATGCTTGAACAATAAAACTGCTATCATCGTAGACGGCAGTTCTAATTCAACACTATGTGCACAGCTTATTAGTACAATCCCCGAGGTTAAGTCAAATATCAGTAAGTGAATTGTGGTTGAGACTTCGCTAAGGCTTACATTCTAGGCAGAGAAAATCAGAGTACCAACTCGTATTTTAACTACAATATACCCGTCCTGAATCCCCAATTCCCTAATGCTGTACGAACAACAGAGCATAACGTTTCGGCAAACAATCATCCAGGTAAGTTATGAACCTAAGATAGACATCAATGAGCCCTGACGTGCGAAAGGAGAGACGAAAGATCATGGTAGATCTGTCTGTGGAGAAAAACGTTGAATTGCGTACAGTCTCGATACAGTCCGTAGCACAGTAACCTTTGTACCTCCTAGTAGCCTGTAGCCTATAGGCGTCTACTAGATACAGCAGAGAGCCCTACTAATCCAAGTCAGCAGATAGCCTAGCAGAAACTCGACTTAGCATTTCATGCATGGCATTCAGTAGGTACAGGTACTGTAACCTTCCTGATCCAACGAGTCTGGACAGATAGCTCGGTATCGATTGCCAACGGGCAGCCCGTCTGACGGCTCACGCCAGCAGTTCTTTTTTAGAAGCTGGCTTCTCATCACTGGTCGTTCCTGGCCTGGCGACGATCGCCATATTCCACGATCCTGATTACTGAGCGTCCTCACATGTAAAATCCATCTCTCAGACATCTGTAGTCTATGTATAATACAGAGAGTCCCGCCCAGGATCTGTCAGGGGTACCGATAAGTATGTGTGTACATAGTTTATCACGAACGGACACAGGAACAGCTTCATGCTTCGAGTCGTCCCTCATCTGCTAATTCGGGCACGTATCCCCGCCTAATTCACCATTCGACTTCCTTCGCCCCTACGCACCGGAAATAATGGTTCATGCATGCAACATTGCACCACCGCAGTGCTGATATTTCAACTATCAGGATTATGCCACTCTGGACAAACCCGTCCAAAGCAGAGATGATTCATATAGCATGACAGTTTGAAGAAATCGAGGGAGTGGCTGAGATAGTGGCTGGATGAAAGTCGAAAATGGTGCGAATTATACTACACTACCTCGTTGTGTTTAGATTCCTGTGTAGGTAGATATGTCTCCCAGTTGCCCAGTCAGCTGATCAACTAACCTACTCGCATTCTCATTCTCATGTTCGTCTTTGAGCTGTCTCCTTCCCCTTCTCACATTTCTCTTCTAAACACTGTTCTCCGTGTGTCTGACCATGTCTTCCAATTTCACTCATCATCAATAAACAAGTTGACAAGCCAAACGAGGAGAAACAACTAGCTTTTGCCTAACCGGTAGGACAAGTCGCAATCCATGTGGCCTGATAGACCACCACTGTCCACAACAAAAATATCAGTCAGTTTATACTAGAGAAATCAGACTCGAATTCACTCATCACGCCGTGCCTCATCACACACCGTTGGCTGCCAAGTCACCGAGAGCATACTCCAAGTTGTCTTGCATCGGGGCTCGCAGAACTAGGAATGACCTCATTTGGGATGAAATGCGTCCATGCATTTTTTTGACTCGGCGGAGGGAAAGGTTTCCCCAGACTAACAACCCTCATGCCCCAGCTTTTTCCATCACGGCTCTTGCTATCCCCCACACTAAAAGCAACTTGACGTGCATATAACAGTACACTAGACCGCCTTCACGATGACTTCCCCGGGCCAACCCTAGTCTAATATGGCATCGGTCCGACTGCTCCAAATCCCCTGCCCGTTTATCGCTGGTCCAAACTTCTCAATCCGACAGCAACACCACAAGTTTACAAAATATAGGTCGGCCGCATGAAATTCGAAACAAGAATTACCCTTCAAGCAATACAGTTGTCCTAAACTATTACCGCATTAGATGTTCCAACACGCACAGTCGACATCAATCAGCGGCCCGAACGGCTTTAGTATAGGCACATTTGCAAGTCCGCTTTAATACTTGTATAACTCATAATAACTAGCTGGATTTAGTTACGATGGTCGCTATTGTCGCGCGCAGTAGCATCCATCCCTGACACATAAGAAAGAACAAATTATGAAGAGATGGGAAGTGCACGACTGCGCACATGTCAATTTTACGACTGGTGATGGCCTACCGCCAAACCCGGCAACCGTGATAACAACTCTTCCCCTCTTCTCCAGTATGAGGACATCATCAAGTATCTTGAACAGCTCTGATTGGTCGGATCGAGAGGGACACCTCGTGAAACCCGATTTCACCCTCCCTACTAAGTAGTCGACAATCCCATACCCTCAAGGTATCGTGGAGCAGTCGTTGCAAATTCGTGAGGATTGCGTATCAAACACAGCAATACCATAAACAGCGGAGCGTTTGATCAGACAATAACTAGTCCCGCTGCCACATATCGATGGATCCCAGGTCCACATAACACGGGGGTGCATAAACATGTAAACATAAAACTAATTAGCTGCCTACAGATTCTACTCTCCTTCAAGTTAAGTGTAGAAACTTAGTATAGCAACGGCGCCTTGGCCGAAAACAGGAAGCGTCAAAACGCAGCGAGTGAGGGCCAGAACGAGAAACGAAACACCTTCTCACCCTTATTACTCGACAACATGTTCATACAATAACCCCCTTATACATATGAGACTCACTATAGGTAGGCAGATGTGCTGTATGCAGTATACTTAAAAGCCTTCACACACGCCAAGTTACCAGCAAAAATAAGCACACTGGAGAATCGGCGAAATAGATGGCCGCCGTATGAAATAGCCGAACGCCTCAATATTGAAAGAAATTATATATGTATTATGTAAAGCACACTATACCCTACTTGCTCGGTCAATGATGATGACTAAGGCTCAGAAAGAATGTACTACCTCCAAGTTATCTCGCCAATAATCTCAAATACACTAAGAGCATGATTCAGCTCGCAAACTTCGCGTAGGGGCATCATTCGACGACCCATTCAGTGCATTCTGGGGCGCGAACTAGGCAGACAATCAACACAACTAATAATAAACGGATCAACTCAAGCCTTTTCTCTTTGAGTGAAAAGGACCTTCGAGATTCGAATCCGCAGAAAATACACCAAGACAGGATGGGTTTAGGGCCCCCTTTTCTAAAGCCTTATGTATTTACGTGCTTATGTAAGAAATGTAGCTGGCAGTAAGGAATAAGAAGATAAGACGTTTACCAGACATGAATAAGGATCTTCTGTAAATCTTTAGATTTGAAGAACAAGTATATAGGTAGCTTGATATCATTTTTGCTCATTGACTAAACAATAAATAGATAAAGCATGCCTATCGTCTGCAGCTTGCCACAGTTTGGATCGACAAAATGAACAGCCTTTTGTCACATAGTTACTAATCTAGGTATTGAAAGAAGGAATCGTAGAAGCAGCATAGAAGTAGCGTAAAAGCGTGAAGGATTGGAAGGGAAAGCGCTCAGCTCATGCTGCATAGTGCGATAAGCATTCGTGCCAACCGATAGGCTATATATAGTCTACACCTTGCCTTAACAAGGAGAGGTTAGCATTCCTTCGACTGCCCAAGGCTGCCTATATCAATCAGCTCGCAAGAGTATGACCCAAACAGTTAGATAGAGGTACTATTCTATACATACTAGAAGTATGAGGCATGTCATTCAGCAGCAATGCTCGCTGATACCGACGCGCACACTGCAAGATTTAGTCTGCCTATGTAAACGTACATAGATGTGATCAATCTTGTAAAGGTGAGGAGAATCCGATATTTTTGGGTAATCGATCGGAAAGACCGAAATCTGCTCCTGCAGAGTTAGGCTCACTTCTAGTACATAGCTATACATTTCTTGGAGAAGCTTCGACGACAATGATGAGACCATACATAGAATTGTCAACTTCTTTTCATATTTTTGATACTTAGAACCCGATAGGGCTACCGATTTACGATGATGTGTCGGACCCCTTGGTGCTCCTGCTGTTGAGGTAGCTCTGATTCTTTTCTCGACGGCCGAAATTTCTATGTGGTCGGGTAAGGTAGGATGGTAATAACACAATTAACGTCGTAGAGTAGAGAAGGGAGAAAGGGGGTGTGTGGAGGCTTTGACCTCGTGCTTATCTATCAAGTGTGAGGGAGTATGGAGTCTTTAGGATTCAATGATTAAGTTCTTATGTTAGAAAAGATCCTGACTCCATATCCACTCATCCGCACCGAGGGTCCCAAGCTACGCTGCTACCCGGCCGGCTTTCATTAATTTTTATGTATTAAGGTCTTTGAGACTGAACGTATAGGCCATTACCGCAAGTAAACGTGTTGTACAAATGGTCATTATCGTGTTTATTACCGAGTGGCTTAGGACATGTTCAGGGCAATCTCAAGAGCACCATATACAACTATATAGGTACTCAACATGCCATAATACTATGCATCAAGTTTGCAAAGCATATATAAGTGTGCACATATCCTCAAAAACTGTAATCGGGAACTTACTTAGATCTTCGTCTGGCAATGGAAACATTCACAAAGGAGATTTCGCCTCACCTGGAAACCAACAGTGAGAGTACAGAGGGTTTAGTTTTCCCAGTAACTCCATGTTGTCACTACCCTCTGTGCCAGTGTCTCAAACCAAATGCTTCAAGCAAAAGTAGAAAACTCCTGTTCCCAAGCATGCTCTGCACTCATTAGCTCTCTAATTATCGCCTGAAAACCAGCTACCCTATGTTGCGCCTACCTGGTACAACTTGACCCTCACCCTTATTACACAAGTTTTACTTCTACACGCACATTCCTTTCATAGATGGCAACAGGTTAAAAACAAAAGTTATCTTCCTATGAAATAAAACGTCTACAAATGAGACGGGAGGTGGGGAATCAGTCTCACTCCGCATTCTTTAGAGCAAGCCTTCAACGGTGGTCTCAGTCAAAGCCGTTTCTTATAATAAGACAGTGGCTGGTTTGGCTGGCAGCACAAAAATGATTCAGTTTTAGACAGCCAATAGTAATCAGCGTAAGATACAGAGTAGCTTTGGGTTGTACAGCATTGTTTCTCATACTGCGTGACGTGAAGTAGTGGTTTTGCGATGTGATAAGACTCCAGTGTATGGCAATCTCTAATCCTTGACCATACCCTTTGTGTGAATGCTTGCACTCTTCAGCTTGACGAGAATAAAACGAAGAGCCATGTATCTCAAGTAGTTTCATGCCAAGAGTATACACCCTTAAATTTTGTAGTATTCCATGTAATCCTTTTGAAAGAGGTGATGGGAAGGGTTGTCTACTTAACATTCTCATTCTGATGGTCAGCCTGGTTTCATTATCTGAATAGAATCCATGCCACATTCAAACTCTTTCCAGAACAACAAGCACCATTCATAAGCCATATTTCTCACATATCTCTAAGAATACCGTTGAACTAGTAATCGTATGTGACCTCAGCATCGAATTCCAAATACTTCTTCCAACGCAAAAGCAGGTGGGGACGAACGGGTAATTTCGACCAAGTGCGCGCCAGCTGTAATAGCGTCGTCTCAGCCTGCTTTGTCAGCTGATATCTTCTCGCAACTTCTAACGCGGGCGCATCGCCACCTGCGTCAAACTAACCAGGCTTACTCGGGGCGATATATCAATCAGCAACACATCTTACCATTCACTCTGCTCAGCTCTCAAATCAAACAGCAAAGCACGGCAAGGCAAGGTACTTGTCCATCAGATCAGGGCCACGAGATACCGGCTTACTACGGCAAACAACACAACTAAGCAGTATCTGCAAAAAGGAAAAGTAATTTCAAGAAAGAAACAGCAAAACAGCAAAAAATGAGCGATAAAATCAAACACATAAGCAACAGCGCCGAGCTCTCCCAGCTTTTCTCGTCCACAACATACGTAGCCGTAGACTTCTACGCAGACTGGTGTCCTCCTTGCAAGACTATCGCGCCCATCTACGAGTCCCTGGCCACGAAGCACGCCGTGGACGGGGTCTTGGCCTTCGCAAAAGTCAACGTTGACCACGTCCAGGACGTCGCGCAGAAGTACGGCGTCACCGCCATGCCCACCTTTATGTTCTTTAAGGAGGGGAGCCAAGTCGCTGTCAATGGGCAGAATATGATCCGGGGCGCTGATCCCAGGAGCCTGGGTGCTGCTGCTGAGAAGCTTGGGGGTCTTGCGCAGAAGAGGGTCGCTAGTGCATAAAAAATGAAGTAGTAGGGCGTTAATGAGACGTGACGCCTACCATTTATATTCAAGGGTGGTTCTCGATCGGTTGAGGGTTTGGATTAGGTTTACGATTAGGTCGGTTGTGTCGGGCGTCATCATGGGAATGGACATCACTGAGTGCATGGACATGCGAAATTCAAGTTTTTGACCACGATCTTTTTTCAGTGTGATTTATTTGTGTCCGCCTATTCTTCTGGATAACGTCTTGTGTTAAGTAGCACAACGGCAGCAAATGAAGGTGCTGCTTGCCTAGCACTGACTACAAAGAACCCGCCAATAATACCACCATTCAAATGTGCGCAGATGTGTTTTTTTCATCTCTAACACGACCATTGGATACAAGGGCTCTGATGCTCACTTGTGCCATATGTGACAGCCGCCCTTGTAGAATAGGAAAAGTGGTGTATGACACTGAAAGCAGAGATAGAGTCTTATGTGGGTAGGGATGCAACATAGTCAATCCTTAAGGCCAAGTAGGTGAAGTCGAGCCTGACGATGTATGTTTCTGGTGTTTGAGCAAGCTTTCTCCGCTTACTTGTCGATTCTGGTAATGGTTTTCTGGCCAATACGCTTGCCTTGAGACATGGCTTCAATAACCAACGAAGCGCCGGAAATGTTCACCTCAACGTTGTACGCAAGAACGCGGTACTCACTACCCCAGCTACCACGCTTTGGCAACTTCTCTACTGGTACGGGAGTCATCATGTCAATAATAACATGCAGCTGAAACTCAGCGGGGTCGCTGGCGGGCCCTTCTTCTGCTGCATTTTCTGCTAGTCTTCTTGGCGGGTTGCTTCGCCTGGAACGGTATATGGGCTCGGAGAAGGGCACCATGCCAATTTCGTCAATATCAAAGAATCGCTCATACTGGTAAACACGTGGTTTCTGAGTTTGGACACTCTCACCCTGTTTAAATTAGCAGAGCAGTAAGCCTTGGAGTCAGGGCGGGATACTGACGCGGTATATGATCCATTCCATTTGGTTCTTTGCCATTTGACGGCCTGTGAGTTCGTCCTTATCAAAATCATCAAGCTCATGGATACGACAACTGTAATGAATAGAATCAGTCGTTGTATTGCGTTATTTGTAGCCTTCCTGCCGCATATAATGATAGCGTGACTACATGGAACATTTGAAGTCAATACGTATTTGAAGTCTTCGCTCTTGGTCCATCCATAGCTGTATCGGGAGACATGAGATCGGACCGCATTTTTGTTGTTTATATGTCCGAGTCCGGCAAGGACAGCGCCTCGAGAAACAGCGGTCCAGCTGAAGAAACAGTTAGATATCTGTGTTAAGCTCCCGAGGTTCCAGGCTTACGGCTTTGTGTTTTCCTCGCAGAGAATCTCAAGCCTATCCTCCCATTGCTGTTGCAATTTCCGGAAGATGTACTCGCAGCGACCAAAGCCGCCAGTTAAAACGATGAACTAATCAGGAAATACTTAGTCCTACCTCCTAAGATAGCCGATGTGCCATGTGTGAGCTTACCTGCGGCAACTTTTTTGTCTTTCTCAAAATAGCGTTCACTTGGCCTTCGATAAGCTTGGCAATGTCTGGGTAGACGGAGTCGAAAACATCGTTGAGCTCACTCCTGCCAGTAACAATGAATTAACAAGTTGCCTTGGTGATAGTTAACCTCAAATCATTAGGCTACTTACGGCTCTAAGAAGAGTTCGGGACGCCGTTTGCCTTGCGCGCCCAAGTCAATGTGCTGCCCGGGACCACCAGCGTAGTAGTTACGCTTTAGGCCCTTCTCCCAGTCGATGCTCATGATTCTCTTGCGATCAAACGCATGCATCTCTTGCCAAGGTTTCAGCTTATCCTTGGCTTTACTTCTGCGTAACTTGTTTTCGAGATAGTTTTGAAACGCTTGGTCCAGGAACGTAGCGCCACAAAGTGCGCCCTCACCTTCGACGACTTCGTCTAGAATGATCTGGGGCTCGGTAGCGCGAACTTGAAAGCTGATAAGGTCCTGGAAATTGTCAGTATCTATAGTCAAATTGGCAATAACAGAAAAATAGAACGGTTATTTAGCTTACGACGGTACCGCCGCCAAGATCAGCCACTACGAAAGTTTGGCCGGGTTCGAGTGTGCCGTATTTCTTGTGCCCCTCGATAGCAGCTAGTGCTGCTGCCTCGGGCTCTGATACGAAAGTCCAAGTAGTATCGGGGCATTGTGGTCGTTTGTCTAAAATGCCAGCTTGACGCAAAGCACTTTCCATCCTCTGAACCGCGTAGTCCTGCCAAATTGCAGGTACGGTCACAACGATATGGTAAGGGCGGGCTAGAATAAAGTTATGGGTACGCGACTTCTCAATTTGCTCAACCACGTGTTTCCAGACGTTAGACAAATACTCGGCAATGACGGTAATAACATTTTTGCCCGTCTCATCGACGAGTCCCCTGGCGACGTTTAGATGATGCGAGTTGGTCAAGTGACTTTGTAGGTCACGCTGTTCAAGTAAGAGCAACTTGAACCAGGAGATGGCCTTTTGATCATCCCAAGCTTGATGCCCCCAGGAGTCAACTGGAGGCCCTGCAAAGGAATTCCTGTTCTTGGCATATGCTATCTTCGACGGAACCTTGGGGGTATCATAGTCAGCTCCGCGATGCTGTGCCAAAGGCCACAAAGTGATCGGCTCAGGCGGATTGATGCCGTAGCCATAAGCGACACCAGTAAATCTATAACGATTAGTATTAACCATGTTACGTAGGAACCTCGGATGTTGCCACTAACGTTGTGCCAAAGTCAATACCGATGACGACCTTGTCGTTACCTTGGTTATGTGACGACATCTTGATCAGATATGTCTCCGCCTTTCGCAGTTTTGTGTGATGTTTATTGACGGCAGGAGCGAGTGACTTCTCCCTTTCACCGCTGAAAGCTTGGCGAAGAGCTTGGAGCCAGAATTGGGTTCTGTGCGTCAGTGATGTAGGTCATAAGAAGTGCTTAATGTAGTCGTGGGCCAGGAGATAGTGTAAGTGTAAGAACTTCAATAGGTTGTAGGGCACGAGACTCAGGGCGAAGGTGAAGGATATTATGGCAGACGAGCCAAATGTTGCTGCTGAAAAAGGCTGGACAGAACTGATGTCAGTTCTTCATAGAGGGGACTGACATTGAGTAAATCGAAATGTCAAGAAGCAAGTGGCGGTTTATGGAGGTACGAAGAGGTTATCTAGATAGGTGCCCCTAGTAGGTAGGTGGGTTGTAGGATCGAGGTGTAGCAGTGAACGTATGGGCACGTGTAAGATGTATGTCTTTACCTTGCCTCTGGGCTTCAGTATGTACCTGGTAATTAGGAGAGCTACTTGAAGTGCGTATATAGATACTGCTCTTGTCTTGCCCCCAAACCAAGGTGGCCACTGTTGACCAAGATTTTCTTGACAAGGTATCAGTATCACTACACCCACATGAACGAACCGAACTGTAACTAGAAAATAGTAACTACCCTAAGGAAGGCACCATACATAAGTACCTAGGCACACAAGCGTATGTAAAGGGATTCTGAATGTATTGTTCATTCTCTCAGAGTTTCTTTCGAAAGAATACCGTGTATCTTTGCTACTGAAACTTAGGTTATTACGACTTGGTTTACACCTTGCCCTTACGCTGTCAGTTATTTTAGTTATTCTTGTCTATAGTAAACAGTAGAAACGCAGAGGGCTTCGTCCCCCTCTACCTTGCTGTCCTATGGTTGGTTCTTAGGAAAACTATCACTTCCATACATGACTAGGTGTCTTGGTACCAGGACAATACTTTGTAGAGTTTTCTTGTGTGTGTATCTACCTACATAGGTGCCTACTATGTACATTATCCCCCTATGTAGTAACTCTACAGGACCCCCTCCGCATACACCGGTTACAAAAAACTGTAGGTATATACCTACATTAGGTACCGGTTTATATATTAATTCTTCCACGATATTTCAGTTTACATCTAGGTACATGTTGGTACCTACCTCATATGGGACGGTGTTAGGAAGGAAGTGGTGGAAGTCATACATACAGATGCCTGCCATAAGTACCACCCCAACTCTTATTCAATAACCACCTTGCATCTGCCTTATATTATCACAGTCTACCTGGTGCGCCAAGGATACAAGCCTCAAATTGTAACAACGTCTATGACTACTTGGGTACTTGCCTTCATCCAGGTATCTACCTTGGAAGTCACGTATATAGGCAAGTACGAGGTACTTAGGTTCGATCACTTGTATGGGCGCGCCCTCGAGCTAGGCATACATGGCCTTCCAGCTTTGAACACTCCCCTCAATTTCAAGAACTTTTGAGTTGAAAACCCTGCTTGCCCGTCGCCTTCGTCTTGAAAGTATTTGTTCTCCAACTTAGCACATTACGAATAACTTCTCTGAATCCTACCCTGACGCAAAATCCCTGACTCGTAACTAGAAACGGGCACTTTCATCATGGGTAGAGAAGGCAAGATGGCATCGCGCTCTGCAGGTGCCACCAGCACGCCTGCTAGGAAGAGAGAACGTCAAGATATCATGAATGATACTCCCGAGCAACATAGCCCAAAGACCGTGAAGAAGATTAAGTTCATGCACTCAATGCGGAACATGCCCGGCGCTTCTACCCCTATAGACGAGCAAACCACATCACAAGGTTTATATGATAACGTCGAGGATACAGAGCTAGGTAGAGGCAATGACAGTCACGACGAAGAGAGCACGGAGGGCATAATGGCCGGATCCAACATTACCGGTAGACATCGGCACCCCTCTCAGACAGACGGATCAGGCACCAATGCGCTTGAATTGGTAGTGAACCGTCTCAAATCAGTTGAGCACCAGAATAGCATTCTCCAAAAGGACGTGATCGTGCTTAAGGAAGCTGTCCTAAAGTTAACGGAACATGGACTTGAATCCGTCAAACTCAACGATTGTATTGAGAGGATGAAAGATCAGCTCCTCAAGATGAAACAGGATCTAAAATCAAAACAACAAGAATTCGATCGTCTCGCTGAAGACGCCGAGCGGATTGGCGCAGCTCGACAGCGCAACGCCGATTTTGACGGTATTGCAGAGGACAAGTTCAGAGATCTTCAACGGCTCGTCAAGTCATTCGTACGAGACACATGCGCTAGCCGAATCAGAGACGTGTCCCTCCCAGATGAGCTTAGAGAGGTGTTCGGGAAAATCTCCAGCCATCCTGCTGAAAGACTGCTCAATAGTGGGCTACACGCACGATTGTTTGTTCAGAGCCTTGTCTGGCAGTTCCTTTGTACGAACATTCTCGACAATCCCTTTAAAGTCTGGGGAAAAGAAGTTCTCAAACTCGTTAATGCAGTTCTGAGTATGTACCCTTGTGTTTGTCCGCTATGTCCAGTCGCGAATGCTAATTATTATTCTTTGCTATATATAGGCCGCCAAGAGGAGCCTTTGAGTCGCCGGGAGCTGTGGCGCACCATGACTGGCGGTCTGCTTAGCAACTTAAGACCCAAAGCTAAACGAATACAAGGTTGGGAGACGTCACTCGCTTCTCATATTGAACCCCTTATCCTTGACAACGTCGATAAGGACAGATTGTCGGCCAGCGTCACGGCCATCATTTCTCACGCAGTTGAGCTTGCCAAGATCTTAGCCCGATCACGAACACGATGCGTTATCAAAAGAGAGAATCTTATAACACCATTCCAAGAAGCACTGCATCAACTGTATGATGGCAGGTGGATGGAAGTTATTGAGCAGAGTGTCTCCCCAGGTCCTGACTATATCGACTTCGTAGTCAGCCCAACTTTAGCCGAGCGTACCAACTCAGCAAGCGAACAATTCCAGATACCGAGGGTGTTGGTCAAAGCTGAAGTTTGCTGCGGGAAAAGCAAATACGACTTCTACGATCCTTTTTAATACGCGCCACCTCATTAAATGCCATCATCGAGCAAAGAGAGCCAGGCGGAAACCAGTCAGTCGCCTGGAGGATGAAGAACGTAGAGAGACAAAGTCTGAGGCTATTGTACGTGACGAGGATGGTCTACGAATAGCAAGTTGGCCGGTATAACGCGCAAATGCAACCGTCACATGAGCACTAGCCATGTTGCAGTAACGATTCCTCAGCACGAAAGCTGTGTTTACTTCTTATATTAGTTAGCAGATACGACGCACAATGACTGCGACCCAATTACTTAGTATTACGAACTTGCGAAGTCTTCTCGATCAAGTCTTATTCTTTGATGCATCGCGTGTGATGTGTGATAAGGGCCCATGGACACATGAATCTGCTTTGCTCTGGTGACGTCCCATCTTAATTATAACATACCCAAATGAACACACATGGAATATTCTACAGTATGATGCAAGTAGAAGATAACAAGTTCTGTGCCTATCTGCTTGCTACAAAACCTCAACGTCTTCCACTGAAGCAGTACACATGTCGACGTCTACGTATAATTATATGCATACTATCTGCCTACTCCCTGGCGAGTCGTGACCTTTTGGAAGACGATGCATACATAACATATATACACGAGATGTTGATTGGCTAAGCTGTTTCTGATAAGGAACGCGCGATTCTGACGCTGCACTGACTGTATCACTCTTGTTCCCCTCAATGTCACATCGGCACTGTAATTAGTTCAAGAGCAAGAACTTCAAGTTAATTCCAAATTTAACTCCCCGCCCGACACAACGTATCACACTTAGAATCCTCCACCTTTATAGAAGGAAGGGCAAATAAAGGAAAGAGAGAGAAGAAAAAAAAAAAAAAGCTTGCATGGGAGGCATGGTGGGGGAGAGGATGAATAGATAGGTAGATATGTAGACAGCAGGTAGGTATCTAATAAGTGACCTTTAGAAGAGGTGATTAGGTGGTCCATTTACTTGTGATTAATCGGAATAAATCGAGCAGACTGTACAACGTAGGGGACGTTTTATTCCCACGCAAGAAATGCGGTACAGAGGTGTGCACGACATGGAAAGCAGCAAGCAAACCCCTCTTTCCTTACCCCCAAGATTAGGTAAACGAGCCAGGCAGGATTATCTGTGACATTCTCTTTTCAGTTCCCACGTTTGTTGGTGTATGAATTGTAGTAGTCATCGACCGAGAACCTGCAGTTTCGAAATCCAATGGGAGGAATTGAGAGCGTTGAAGTACTGTCTGCGCCTCCACGAGAGAGTTACCTACCCTTGCGCGCATAAGGCGGGGCTTATTTATCCCTAGTAAGAAGGGATGGCTGTGTCTTCATCGCTTTGTATGCGCAAGAATCATCATCAGGCTGTACGGTTCTCTAAGCTTTATGCATTGCACTGCCTGGCGTTAACATGGTAGGTCCCCGCTGTGTTGCTCTAAGCAACCATCCACATAGTTCTTCTAGAGTTGTTAATAATGATAGACAGGGCACGCTTTACCGCTCCAGGTGAGAACCGATACTCTACATGATTCCTGCCTCCAGTACCAATGCGGAATGGAAGTGCGAAGCTGTGCTTCTGTTCGACAGTACTTACTTCGTAGGTGATGGTAGTCACGCATCTGCCCCCGCATCTACCCGCGCTCGCCAACTACTTTGAACACGCAGCATGCAAAGAGCTGCATTGCTAATAGGTAGGCATATTTATACCTGCCAGTACTACTACGCCGCACCGGATAGAGCAGCTACACTGACCCTTGCTGCATTGAGCCTGCATCTGCGCACCGAGGACTTTATAGCTCTGACGCGACTATACCAATGCGAACAAAAGAACGGCTCCAGCCGAGGGTGACACTGGCTCAGGAATCAAAAGAGTTGCGATAATTGAGATAAAGGCGACTCTATTCGATGCCAGTCGTGAATCGGCCATTTAGAGTGACACCATCGATATTACATGCTTTAAACACCTGATGGCCCCCAATGGCTGTTATCTACTCATCATACGGACATAATGCCCGGGCACCGAAGTGAGCACCTAGTAGCACTTCATTATTAACATTACTGTTTAACAGAGGCGGCGTTGACTTGCTAACACTAAGATAGCCCGTTGACACTTCGATGTGTGCTCTTCATATCACGTGTTGCTGATGTCGAGTCCAGTTGGATACAGAAGGGTACACCAGTCAGGAACCCAATACAACGGCTAGGATAACCGCGCAAAGCCAAAGAAAGTTTCTTGGTCGCATGCATGTGAAGTATGTAGGTCGATCTCTGCGAGCCAGTTAGATGTTATAATTACAGATATTTTTCAGATTGTCAGCCCGCGCTTCTGTATTTCGCATGAATTTGCGACGCCATGATTTGTTGATTGCAGAAACGCCAGTGCTCCTGGCGTCCTTTGAAGAGGCTAAATTGGGGCTGAGGCAACGTCTTATAACGAATCAGCTCCCTGTGATGGATCACCTGCAGGGGACGACCAACCCTCCCGGGTAAGGCACATCCACTATAACGTGGAGTTTGCTAGGAAAGTGCCGGCCGAGAGGGGCAATGCCTCTCTCTACTCTGGAAGTGACAACCGCACTTTGTGCGTCCTTCGTGCTTTTAGATAGCTGATGCGACATCGCATCTTCATCTTTCTGTAAGGTATTCGATATTATCTAATTTCTATTTTTTTCCCTCTATTTCTTCGTGTTCGTCTGGGTGTTTTTCGAGTGTTCTACTTGTAATAGCCTATTAGTAAACTGTGTTATCGCAAGTGTTATCACTAGGATCAAGTTATCAAACAGACCAATTCGATGTGCAGCCCGCCAGTCGAGCATTAAAACTGCTCTTGGGGATTCGATGAGTTTTCGCCATGGGCCTCTTCAGTAAGAAGAAGCAATCGCAACCACAACCTCCAGGATACGCTCAGGGCAAAGGTAATAAGTCACGGCCGGTCCCTTCCTCGTCGCCATCTGGTCGTCAGGATGGGAGAAGCAGACATCACCCAGCGCCAAATGTAAATCCAGTCCCGTTCCAGCCTGCTGGATATTTACCTCCTCCACCTCAAGCCCAAAGCTGGAATCAGACCCGACCAGTTGGGCCACCACCTTCTGTACCTTACCATGGCCATAATCAAGGACACTATGGTCCTATAATTGTAAACCAGCACTACTACATGAGCCCGCCTACTCTTCCTCCTCCACCACCGCCTCGTCTAACGAACGGGAATGGTTGTGCCCTCACCCAGTTGAAACTGAACTCTACGTCAGATTTGGTCCAGCTCCCAATAAACGTCATCAACCAACTTGTTGATGATGGTCTCCCAAGCTGGCATGCGTACGGGAGTCAGCTGCTCAACCAAAGCGCTGCTTTATACGACCAGATCTCGTCAAAGTTCGACGACGTGATGACTTTGATAGATGGGGATAAGCTTAAAGGGCACGAGAACGAATTGTTTATGTATCAGCAACCAAGTTCCGCAAATCCATCATCTTCGCCAGTAGTTTCGACATCCCGGCCCGCTGCTCCCAAAGGCGGCCAGGGAAAGAAAAGTAGGAAAGATGCGGCACCGAAAGGACAAACCAGTCCTGTAGCCGCATCGTTGATAACGGGTGGTTACTTCTCTAAGGTAGATCTTTATGCAAATTCGAGGTTGCCGCTGGATCTACCTCCCTTTCGGATGTAAGTTAGTTATTGCCTTAATAAACTATACTGGTCAAGCTAACAAAAACAGAACCATACCCACATACCCTCTTCTCTGTCTAGCAGCGCAATATGCAGAGAGGGTGTACGAAAAGCCCCGCGGTGCAGAGCGGGGCGCTCACGTCGAAGCAGACTGGAAGACGGGGACCAAGGCCATGTACATCAAGTCCGTCCCCATGGACAAGATGGGCACCATCGTGTTCGCCATACGCGGGACGGCGAGTTTCATGGACTGGGCCGTGAACTTGAACACGGCGCCCACGGCACCAACAGGATTCTTAGACGACGCGCGCAATTTCTGCCATGCGGGTTTTCTGTCCGTCGCAAAGAAGATGATCAGCCCCGTGGCTTCGCGGCTGCGACAGTTATTAGAGGAGGATCCGGGACGATGCGCCTACTCGCTTCTCATCACGGGCCATAGTGCCGGCGGAGCCATCGCGTCGCTTCTGTATATGCACATGCTCGCGACATCGAAAGCTACTTCTTCGGAACTGAACTTGCTGACAGGATGTTTTAAAAGAATCCACTGCATCGCGTTCGGTGCGCCGCCCGTGTCACTACTCCCCCTACAGACGCCGAATAGAGACGAGCTTAAGAAATCGCTCTTTTATAGTTTTGTCAACGAGGGAGATCCGGTGACGAGAGCGGATAAGGCATATGTGAAGAGTCTGCTCGAACTGTTCGCAGCACCTGCACCGGCGGCAACTCTTCTTGACTCTAATGAAAGCAACCTCGCCGCACCACAACCTCCAAAACCACCCAGACCGCACGAGAAGAAACCCCGATCATCTCTCGCGCCCAAACCACCGAAATCGTCTGTGAAACCATCTAATCATAATCAATCAACCCACCCTTCATCAAGTAAACCCAGCAGCAGTAGACCCGTATGGCGCGTCCCTCCCAGCACCCTCAGCAACGCGGGCCGAATTATCGTTCTCCGGTCCGCGAATCCTAACAACAACAATAAAGTCAAGCGGACAAAGACGGCCGAGGAGCGACTGGCGGAAGGTGTCGTCGCGCAGGTCGCGAGCGACGAGAGGTTACGCGGCGTCGTCTGGGGCGATCCCGTATGTCATCTCATGAAGCTTTACGCGGCGAGGGTTGAGGCGCTTGCTGTTGCTGCTGTTACTGTTAAGGGGTATTGATTACCTACACACTCTTAATCGATCGAATGGAAACTTGCTCTGCATAATTTTACGACTCACGAACGGGCTTTGGGATAGGAAGGGGAGCTAGGGAAAGAATGAGGGAGTTGTTAGGACTTTATTGAGAACTCAAATGATACCATACTATGCCATATTATACCATACCATACCGATGACCTACTGGATTAGGTTCTCTGCTGGAATATTTCGCTATATACCTACCTACCTACCTACCTACTTACTCACACATGATCGAGTGAAGAGGGCTTACATACGATCCCATCCATTTATCCCTATATGTCAATCAATATTCTGGGAATGAATGCTTGTCCATATGACCACACATAGAGAAATGCCTATTTTCTTTCGTGTATATATGCACTTACTCGCTTAACTTGGGTTTGATTCCATCCTGCCTAGATTAGATATCTAGGCACCATGAAATATTTATTGCAGTGGCGTATTGTACTAAAATCTGAACTAACAGAGTCAGTCACACATACATCCACCCTATCCGGGCTCAGAGCGAGTGACTTTCGTACCTCCCTGCCACAACGGGTCCCTACTCTCTCCTAGAGGATCCAAACGACACGATTGCTTATCACCCTTTATGCTTGAGAATAGTGGAATAAGTAGTTCGGGAGTGACTCGGTTGTATCACGAAGCTGGCCAAACAGCCTAGGCAAGAAAGAGGTAAAAACTGAACAGAAGAAAATGTACAAGTTTTGTATTCATGCAATGAGATAGATATATACTTGTTCTCGTTCTGCATGTGCCCGTGAATAGTAAGTAATAGGTTACCTACCTCCTAATCAGGTACTCTTGTTTGCAGCAGCAGTTCTCTTTAGTAGAGTATGTAGGTATGCAAACTTAGGTGGCCTATCACATCTAGTCATCACTCTTTCCCCTTCCCCCCTCCGTCCGGAATAAAGCCCCCTCCTAGGTGAAAATTGTGTTGTTTTCTTTTTCTTATTCTTTCTTTATAACATCAATAAGGACCTAGGGAAACCCCCCCCACTTCCATTTTTCTCGCATTTTATCTTTATAGGAAGTAAGTAACGCCGAGAGCGCTGACGAGACTAGCACCCCAGACGGCCCAGTTGCCGGCGTGGATGACGGGCTTGTTGAAGCCCTTGGCGAGGTCCCAGACGAGGTGACGGGTGCCGTTGAAGAGGTGGAAGAGGAAGGGCCAGGAGACGAGGAACTTGATTCCGGCCTTGGCGGCTACGGGAAGGGAGGCCGCGGCCGCGGCCAGAGAGGCGGACTCGAGGTGCCAGCCGGTTAGAGGGGCAGCAAGGTAGGAGATGGAGAACAGGTACAGGGCCGTCGTGAAGCCGCCGCCTGTGATACGGGTCCACACTGACGGGGAGAACCACGTCTGCTTGAAATCGTAGACGGCGAGGTGGGGGCTCACGGGCCGCTTCATGCGCTGGCTGGCGAGGATCTTTTGCTCTTCTTCCGGTGTCACTTTTGTGGTCGAGACGCCGCTGATAAAAGGGGGGGTATTGGTTAGTCTTGGTTTGTTTTAGGTCAAAAATACGAGGTGGGAATGTCTCGGACATGTAAAAGAAAGGAGGAAGATCGCTTGAGTTGGTTATGTCGGTGGCGCGATGTTTTACAGCGCAAAGGAGGATTGCAAAGGATCCGAGAGGAATTGGCGAGGCAGAGAAGGGAAGTTGGAAATTCGGAAGAGCGGTGCATACCGAGACTGCATGCTTGCAAGCACCATGCGAGGGGCATTCTGACTGAGGGCATTGCGTCGCGCAACTGCAGGATTACGTCGTTCATGTTAGCAGAGAATTTCCCATGCCGTAACTGAAGTCTCCTCCCTTCATGCGCGCACGTTGGCTCCAAATACAAAGCATTCTTCATGAGAGTTTTGTGGCCCCAACCCAGCATGATAAGAGCAAAAATTCAGAGCTCATCCTTCTGATCCGGAGCTTCCCAAAAGACAAGTGACAAACGAGGCTTGAAACCCTCGAATGCGGTATCGCATACCTTGCTGTAACGCCCTAACACCAACTCGTTGTACGTTCATCGTGAGAAATGGAAAGGGAGACGAGACTACTTCGATTCGAGGTCCTGCTAGGACTAGCCCGTAGGTGGTGAGGAAAGCGGCGTTGAGTAGTTGGGGGGGCTCGTTGTCGCAATTGATTTCGATTGTTTGGTCAGGTTTAATGCTTGATGCGTTCATATGGATACCGTAGAACAAGTCAAGCATATGAGCACTAACGCCCAATCCCGAGGTCAAAGCCAGCCAATTGGGACACAGCTGAATGTCAACCAACCCTTGACCTTCTTCGCCTAAGCACAACAGCCCGGCGCTATGCCACAGTGGGGTCTTCCAGCGAGAGCAGTTGAAGGTGGCTTGATAGCAAGTGGTACCTCAGTGTAGATGTAGAATCACGTGAAACAACGGCTAGCATGGTCCGTGCGTTGGGGAGCATCACTAGACAAAGCCATCCTGCATCTCCACTGTCTTCTTCTTCTCTTCCCTTTTTCCTTTCCTCAGATAGAACGCAGCATCCGGCCGGCGATGTCTTAAAAAACAATACGATATCGCACAAGGCCATGACATCTTGTCATTATGGATGCTTCCAGAGGAAAGTCGATCCTTCGTTAATCTCGGCATCGAGTTTTGTTCCGTCTCGGTGCCGTTTCATTCTGAGATCTACATTTAACGTTTGATACTTTGGTTTTATATCTTTTTATGTAGATCCTTGATGTGCGCTCGCACTACGTGCTATTATTGTCTTGTATTATCAGTCTGTTTATTTGTACGCATTCAAACAGATTGCTTTATGATACTGTTTGCCATGTCTGGAATGGTGAGCAGACCGTTGATCAGTAATGCTTGTCTCGTGCGCCCCAGGCTACATAGTTATACTCGCGTCACTAGGTGGGACTGGTAACACCGAAGCCAGCAAGTTGCTATGTTTGTCTCTTGCTCTTGTTGCATGTAATGTCATGATTCATGTCATTGTCATGCTGGAGCGTCAGTATATCGATGCCAAGCACAAGACTTAGAACGACCAGAAGCGTATGACAGTGGGTAGGTAGCACATCTACTTGGCATAGCTGGCAGAGAAGAGCACGGGAGAAAATCCCATGTGTCTGTCAACTTAGGCCTTCCCTTTTCCATCGTTATGTTATTAGCAGTTGGAGAAGCTTTCATCAAGTGAAACGCTCGTGAATTCCTCCTGCTCAGCAATTGCTTGCTCTCTAAATTTCAATCACAGGGTAGTTCATCCCAACAGGAGTTTTGACTTTCAAATTAGGTAGGTGAGTACATCTGTAGACGGCAATGAGCAGGCCGCACTCCTGTACCTGGCATGAATATTCTCTCGTTCTGCATCGATAGCAATTTGGCAGGTGGTGGGGGCCCAGTGATGACGGGGGTTTCAAATACAGCCCAGAATGCGAAGATGCGACAGACTTTCCTACAAGTAGTTTCTCCACATTTCTTTCTGGCCCTCTTCAAGATACCATATAGTGTTTCTAATAGGAATGGGGGCAGCGGGAGACGGCTTTTGTTGGTAAGTAGTCTTCAAAATTTGCATGCGCAAGTTTCTAATCTGCCTTTCCGCCTGCCTTCTTCCGCGCGGCGCGTTGTCGCATCAAGCGCTCGCTACGTTTCGGGGGGCTTGAAACTTTGCTGGTTGCTACACGGCGCTATCTATTATTCTCCGGTTTTCTACGGTCAATCACAGCTGCTTCTTGGATTTGGGGGATTAAGTTGTAACACAGGAAAGTTCACAGATGGCGTTCCTTGTGATGCTAGGCTCTAACTTCGACCCATCTTCAATATCTTGGAGTGTCTGGCCTCTTCCATCCGGGTCTATCAGATGGGTCTTTTTCAGTATCAGCTCCGTGAGGAATCATCGCCGTCTGCATACTCAGCTCCGTATGTGGCCGGCCGTGAGCTCGGATATGCCCCGCGCCATTTGCAACACTGGCCCCCTCGAGGCATTCCAAGAATCTCTTGTTTGATTCCAGTCGCGGATGCGCTTACAAGTAACAAAGCAAGTATACGTGTATAATATCATCTGATCTACCAAGACGTAGTGAACACCCTTTAGAACGCCTTGCATTGCGTCAGTGGCGGCTAAGCGTCTCTGTAAATGGCGCAGCTACAGTGTAGGGTCCGAAAAGTTAGATAGGGGGCAAGGGGTAACTGAGGATCATCAGATCGTCCGACTTGCTCTCCAAACTCCAGACTGACTGAAGATGCGTGTGAACCCCTCAACCCTGTCTATTATGCTGTGCGCAGTTCAAGTCCACCCCATGATTGTAAGCCGTTTCGAAAATCCGGGGATCCGAGAGCCACTTAACCTAGCCATTACCAAGGTAGGTACCTGCATGGTGGGGCGGGCAAGGACGCATTAAACTAGGTACCGGCAGTTAGTTGTAACCCCAAGGCGCATTTCGAAGCCAGGGAGATGGTAAGGTTTAACCTTAGTCTACACCCTTGCTTTCCTCACGATACTACGTGGATTGGGCTATCCATTTCACAATCTTGAATTGTCGTCCCTAAGTTCGCGGTAGCCCTGGTTACAGATTCATACTGTGCACGGGATAGTTGATAATAGCACCAAGCTCATGGTCGCTGGCATTACACAACATCGAGTACGTGGGCGAAGCATCAGAGAGAAATCTATACATTATAGAAAGAAGGACAGAGAGTCTAATATTGGATGAAGGTAAGCGTTATGATTGGTCGCAAAGTCCCAACTGGGCAAGTTTTTGGCCCTACGCTTTTACCCCTTACACGTTGGGATGTGATGCATCAGCACATCAAACGCAAGGTGTTAGAGGGTCAAGCAACTGAGCCTCGCGGGCTATAGCAAACCCGGAACAGTTACCTTTTTTGTTTTTTTGAAAGAAGAGAATTGTCATGCTAGATCGTAGCTAGGTTCGTTAGCAAGCACGCGGTTAGATCTGTACGGAAAGTGTGTAAGTTCTGGCGAATATATAAACATGAGAAGGTATCCCGTTTCTTGGAGGTCGAAAGACATCAGCATCAGCATCACAGCTTCAGCATCAAGGCACCAAGAACTTTCGCATTATATGATAAACTAGTAGATCTAGTTTCGTCTTAAGACCTAATCACCTAATCACCTAACCACCTAATCAACTATAATTCCTCGTCTCTTCATCTATCCTATCGATCTGTCAAAATGGTTCGATTCATGACTTCTGCTGCCCTTCTGGCTTGTAAGTCCCCTTCTCAACCTTTCATGACAAATCTGATAAACTGCACACGCACATTCTTTCTCCATATAGCCAAGTATCCTGCAGACTAACGAAAACAATTCCCAGTCGCCATGACCGCCGCCGCCGTCCCGGCGCCCATGCCCGCTCTCCCCGACCCGGCCGGCGTGCCGCACAAGGGAAACCAGAACCACGAGCAATTCATCGGCGGCGAGTGCATCAACTCGAACGACTGCGCCTTGAATACCGCCTGCTGCGCAGTGCTAGGGGATATCGGCGTGTGCTCCGGTCTCGGGGCCTCTACGCAGCAGGGCAAGTCCGGCTGCGGGTTCGGTGACGCTGCCGATGGTACCGACACGTCTGGCGGAAACGACGGCACGAATGTTGTGCCGGTGACTCCAGCCCCGTCACAGGGCACTGGCAGTGGAAGTGGCAGTGGAAGTGGGAGCGGAAATACCGGAAGCGTGACGCTCGATCCCAACGCCCCGGGAGCCGCTAACGTCGGCAAAGCTAACGGCTCGCAGTTCATCACGGGCCAGTGCACGAGCGACAAAGATTGCGCTTCCGCTTGCTGCGCCACGGGCGGCAAGTGCGCTGCCCCTGGTGCCCTTATTGGTGACGCGACTCGGCAGTGCGGCTTCGTTGGCACGCTTGCTTGAATAAATGCCTAGGGTTAAAGGCCTTCCTTGCTACTTGATCTAGGTAGATGACGATGGCCTAGAGGGGATCTGAGAGAACTAGCTCTAGATTGGGCTTGGTTGGTATGGATGGGGCTTTTCGTTCATCATTTAAAAATACGGAGTTGATTGATTTGGCTTTTGGCATGGCATTGGATTGGATGCACTGGAGTGGTGCGCATTCGAGACGGTTCTCTGCAACTTGTCTATTAGGATCACTCCTTTGGCTTGTTTTATTTGGTTCATTACTCATGTATACTACCTAAAACATATAGATGGAAGGGACACGGGCTTGGGCATATCGGGAAACGAATTGGTATGGTCATGGAGGTGCGGTGTTAAAGGGGGTTAAGATGTCTGTTTTTACCTGAGGGTTATTCTAGGGCTCCTTGCTAGAGTATACCCGCTACCTAACTTACTGTAGACTCATGAGAATCAAATCAAAGTCTTTAGTTCCTATTATATGGTTTCTTTTTCTATCATTTGTATAATCTGGCAACATGACTTCGAAATCTTATAACCTGTTCATGTGACTCGGTGCAGCGGGGTAACTATCAAACATAGATGCAAGAAGGGCATTATGCATTTATAAGCATTCGACACATCTGAGGAGGGGATCAAACAATATGATCTTGAGAGAAAGAATGAGAGCTCTCCGCCGGATAGGTCACCGTTAGTACGCCTAGAGTCGCTCTATTGATATTGTCTCTTGGGTCTTCAGTCTAGACAGATGCATCTGCTTGGCGGAAATAGGGGTTAACGTGGAAATAAATCGACTATCCCGGCAGAAAACGTCATTGATGCCGTCAATACTTACCTCTAGCAGGAAAAATAAGGGTATCAGCTTCGGTTTTCTTGGCTTTAAATGCAATACTTCGCAATCATGGGCCGCTTCTGACAAGTTTCTACTTGGTCAAGTATGATATATGCCTTTTTTAAATACTTCAGATTATTATATTATTTGGTATATGGGGTATTTATAAACGTGAGGATTGGTTCGTCCTTGTCTAAGGACAAATGTCTAAAACAACGAGAAGGAGCTCTCGGAGCATCGTGACACTTCGTTGTACCGGCCGAAACATCCCAGTAGTGTACTCAAACGCCGTGCTTCAATGGTATATGGAGATGTCATACGATATGTATAAAGAAAAAGACAGCCAGACTGCTGCTTTATGCTTCGGGTACTTCTTTTCTGAGTCATCATCGGCTCATGCAATAGTTTGCTGTCATGAAGATGTTCTTTTCTGAACACCTAGATCATTCTGAAGAAAGCGCCGTACCAGGAGGTTGAAGCGCGTATCATGTGTACGGACAATTTCCGGCGTGAGCTTGCGGAGGTATTTATCCCAGGACATCTGGCTCCAGGCGTGATATGCGAGCTGCTCACCAAACAAGCTCCCACCATTACGCTCAATCTCGGCGGCCCATAGCTGGGCCTGATGTTTTGACAGACGTTCATGCATCCACCTAATGTGTGAAAAGGTCCATGTCGGCCAGAACAGAGCCGACGGTGACAAGGCGCAAACCTCATCGGGGTTTTGCATCTGTAGCTTCTTGGGCAACATGACACTATGGTAATTCCACTCTCGCGAAAGGTCGGCATTGTTGTACTCGGTGGTCCAGCGCTCAATAAACGAGCTGTTCTTGCGAGCCACCATGATAGCATTGCAGAGTCCACCCCGGTTGCCTCCCTCATGACCCATGATCATGTCGCGCGGAGATCTAAGGAGATCGGTGAAGGGGCGCAAACCGATTGCATCTAAATCGAGGTAGATGCCGCCCTGCTCTTGGAGGATACGGAGGCGAAGAATGTCCGAGACATGAGCCGGGTGCCAATGGGCACCTGGTTCATTCTTTAGGGCATCCATCTCCCCCGGCGAATGGTAGACGAGCGTGATGTCATCTTTCAAGCGATACACCCAGGGATTGGATAGGGGGTTCGTGTTGGGTTCGGGAGCGGGTGGGTCGGCAAGGTAGGTATAATGGAGGAAAATCTTGTCAGCCCGCATGCCAATGATGGCGCTCCGAATGGCAAGATACGCAATGAAGTCGAAGGTGCCAGCGCGTGGGTTGTCGTAGGGATTTGCAAGACCGAATATGAAGTGGACATGATTGGGGATTAGTTCGGGAGGACTCGAAGACTCGGTCGTGGTAGATGGCGTTCTGCCATAAAGACAATCCAGCTCGCTTTTGGTGGATTCAAAGTCTTGTTGCACCCAGTACTGGTACGACAAAGGGCTTGTCTGTCGCGCCCAGTCTCCGATATTGTAGAAGACATGCCACCAGTATATCAAGGTGAAGGCTATGCCTATTATCGATATTACCGTGTATAATCGTCGGCGACGTGCAAAGGAGGTCTTTTCCCAGCGCATGATGCGTAGATAATGGGGCGATCTTGAAAAGAAGTAGGTCGTGAACCCCTCCCACTGGCTGCGCGGATATATCGTCTGTTTCTCAGTTGCTGCGAATCAATCGGTCTGTTCGTTCATTCCCGCATCAAAGGTGAAGGAGGGACAGATGCGAGGAAAAGCAGAAAGGCTCGCTACGACCAAATCCAATTGCGATTCTAATGCCAATGTTCAATAGCCAATTCGCATGAAAGACCGAGTTAGAGAATCGCGGGATGCGATCCTGAAGGGTATTAAATGCTTAAGGAGTGGCCCAGCACCGTCGTATACTCTTCGGTATGATGGCATGGCTGTCGGCGGTGCTTAAAATAAGAAATCTGACATGGCGAGGGTTTGTAATGAAGGTTCGAAAAGGTAAAGGGTAGCGGGATTGATGTTGACCAAGGTCAAAATTGCTTTGGTCCAATTGACATGCTAGCGAATCGCGATACACTGCTGGCCCCGCTAGTGGAGAAACCCCATCCATCTTCAGGCACCTACATAGGCCCCGGTTCTGTCCCGGTTCTGTCCCCGTACTTGGTGATAAGTTTCATTCATACAGTATTTCTACCCATACAAGAGCAAGGAAATACTGGTGCCTATAGAGATCAACAACTAAGCAACTATGCACGAGTATAAAAACTCAAATACATACTTCAAGACTGGGTCGATAAATCGTATATTCCTTCCTCCGAGAGACAGAACCCTGTGGCCATGGTGTAGTTTCACCTCGACTGTGTTGGGCTGTACCTAGGCTAGAGCGAACGCTGTTTTGAATTGTTGTCGTCAGCAACAAACTCGTAATTATCCCAGCGTTCAAACTAGTATACATTCGACTGCCCACCGCTAGACAGCTGGGCGAGAGAATAGGTGGATGAAATTCGACAGACAACAGGGATCAGTATTATCACATCTCAATGCTACCTAACACTCTTCTTACCACCTCACCTGAGTCCTTGGCTAAGCCTTGCTCGAGGCTATAATTACTTGAATAGTGAGAGTACACGCAACAACGGCAAAACTACGGAAGTTGGGTCAATTGGCCTATAGGCTGTTGTCGCGGCCCCATGCAAGCCGGCGGATGAGACAAGATGCTGATGCGAATGAGTCGAAGTGGACTTGTCCTTGCTCCTGACCTGTAAGTCTATCTGTACTGTAACGGGCGTTGTGGTGGTTTATCATGACGTTGGAGACCTGAGAAAATTGAAGGTCGGAGAGATCTGTAGGAGTATGCAGAACCTACATCTGCCAAAAGACCTTGAATGGCATCATCATCACTTCCCTCATTACGCCATATTTAGGGGCTTGACATGGGCTATGTCTAGTGTTAGTTGAACATCTATGTAACCTCGTGGCTCGTGTAAATAATTGCTGATGTCGCTTTTAGTACAGCCTGGCTCTTGATGTCGTAATACCTTATATCTTCCAACTACTAATGATTGTGGGACTTATGGGATCAATATTGGCCGCCAAATACACTTTACACAAGCAAGTACAGAGTGTAGATAGATCTTGAGTTTTGTTCAAGGCCCTAAGCTGTTTGTATGGGGGGTGCTGCTGATGTATCTACTAGGGAACACAATCTTAGAGATGGTTGTAACCGTGTAAGAGACCATTTTTGCCCTACCGGGGAGATAGCCATAAGGGGAAAGTAGGGACAAACGAGTCCACTGTAAATGTGGTCTCGGCATTTTTAGCCCCCCCCCCCCCCCTAACCGCGCGGCGCGGTTAGTTAGGTAATAAAAGAAACTTTGTTGCCTGACAGGGGTATAGCGGTCGAGAGGGCCGTGTTGTAACCATCAATTATTTCACGATGTAGAAACCGATTACCTAGCTGAATCTGCCCGAAAACGGCAAGCGATAAGACCCTACATTTGAAGACTGGACAACATGGTTCCCCAAGGAGTCGTATCCTGACCTGACACTGCTTTAATCTCTACTCAATCTTTCTGAGAGGAGTGGCAATGCTACATTATCGCCTCGCGCAGCCCTTACAACGCCTGCGAAGACGTGGCCTGCACAAGTCGCCGATTTTATGGATTGTCCTCATCGCCGCTCTCATCGAAATCACCTCGCACGCCTCTCAGTTTCGAGTCTCTATCCCCGCACGCGAACTCGATGTGCCCTTCTATACCGGCTGTCAAGAGCCCGACGTCGACGGTCCGCGCGAGAATGCCGCCATCGTCATGCTAGCCCGCAATGAAGAGGTGGAACAGGCACGCCGATCTGTCGAGAGTATCGAACGTCACTTTAACCAATGGTTTAAGTATCCCATAGTGTTCTTGAACGACGAGCCTTGGAACCAGACTTTTATCGAAACTCTAAGCGCCACTACCACCGCCGAGACTATATTTGACTATGTGCCTAAGAAGGAGTGGGTGTTCCCCTCCTGGATGGACCAAGAGAAAGCTCGCGCAAGTATAAAGAGCCAGGGAGACCGGGGCGTTCTATATGCCGGCAAGGAAACATACCATCATATGTGCCGCTTCTTTTCGGGGTACGTCCTCACGCTGTTTTTCAGGGTGCATACCAACTTTCTCATCGTGACAGATACTTCTACCGAGTCGAAGCCCTCAAAAAGTATAAGTGGTACTGGCGGCTGGAACCTGATGTTGAGTTCTCCTGCGCCATAACATACGACCCATTCCGTGAAATGGCACGCCACAACAAGGTGTATGGCTTCACCTTGGCACTCTGGGAAGAAAAACGGACGTGTCCTAGTCTCTTTCGCGCAGTGTCGGACTGGAAGGAGTCACGGGATATCCCGTCAACCTCCCTTTGGAGAGCTAACTTGGATCCATCTTGGGTTCCCTGGCCATTCCGGTCCTACATGCGCTGGTTCTCTCATCGCGACCGACATGGAGATAGGTGGAATCTCTGCCATTATTGGAGCAACTTCGAAATTGCAGATCTCGACTTTTTCCGTAGTGAGAAGTACCAATCGCTTTTTCAAAAACTTGAGAATGATGGCGGGTTCTATTATGAGAGAGTATGACTGATTTCTTTTCCCCTTTTCATGCATCCCTGCTGTTGCGGATTCTATAGCTCTTCACAGTCCTGTGGAGTGAGGACAACACTGATACTGATCGCTTAACCTAGTGGGGTGACGCACCCGTCCATTCTCTTGCGGTAAATATGCTGGCCGAGCCGCACCAGGTTCACCACTTTGCCGATATTGGTTACCGACATGATTGGTACTATCAATGTCCTGCCAATGCACCTGGAATACAGCTTCCAGAGTCAAAGACTCTAAACCGCGTCAACGAATTATGGGCGCCTGAGATTTCTGGAGGTGCGGGATGTCGATGCGAGTGTGATGGCAGATTGAACAGAAATACGGCCAGCTATTGTCACGACAGATTGAGGGCGCCCGTTTCTGTCAACCGTCCCTGGTCAACTTGGTTTCTTGGATGGATATTCTGAGCATACTCTCGAGAGACATCAAAGTCACATAGCTAATGGTCCAAGGAGGCCGTGGGTCGCAGCCTCCGCCACATAGCAAAAGCTATTCCCGCTTTGCATACTAACTTACGCCACTCCGTGTTCGGTAGAGCCCATGGGAACGCCTTGCAAGGTAAGATGAGTGTTTTATATACGCATAACATTAAACATGCTAACAATTGATAAGTTTCCGGAGAGCAAGATGTCGGATGACGTCATCATATTACTTGGTCCTATCGATCTACCGTGGTTTTTGAAGTCTGTCAAAATTCAACTTGCATATATAGCATCACATGGCGCATTTGGAGTTCAGTAACGCGACGCATTATGATACCCATACCAACCTTTGGCTTCTTGATGATAGAAATTTATTACGGCCCTTACGTCTTACCTTCTCGAGACCTCGCACTATCATAGGACGTAATGAAAAATACTCGTTTTCCTAGGCTCCAGGAATTAGTTCTCGGTCATACGTGATCATACTTAAGATGAGAGGGGATTTTGAAGCAGATATTTACTCAGATCATGGAATGTGAGATTCCATCAATAGAATAGGAGGTATGCTCTGAGTGGCGGTGTATTCATTTTGTACATATGCATCTAAACGCATATGCTAGTGTAGTGTGTAGGATTTCACACCCCGCTAAGGGTAATTTGAATTTCTAGATAAAGTAACCTAGTTAACTAATTGATCTACTAATCGCAATTCACGGGTTGTACAACAAACAGCAACGGTTTCAAATTCGAAAACCTAAAACTGCTGAACAAACTGCTAGCCAAACATGCCTTCAGTCAAGAACCCAAACGGCCCTTCGAAGAACCGATTGGTAGCGCGCGCCGCAACAGCACGCAAGCACTCGGCGAAGACTGTGGCTCGCAAAGCGCTTGCCGAACAACACAAGATCACCAAAGCGGATGCGAAGCGAGGTGCGCGCGCTGGGCTGCTACCGACCAGCGGACCTAATGCTGCCATGAGCGCCAAGAGACGGCGCAAGCTCGAACGCAAGATGGGGTACGCCCTCAAACGGAAAATGGAGGCTGATGGCGAGGTCGAAATGAAGGGTGTGTAGTCCCACTCCTGCCTCCCGAGAGAACCCATGGGTTACCGGCAGACAGGGAAGAATACGCGAACCATCAAATCGCTAACACCGGATCATAGACGTGTCAGATACCGTTGATACTGAGGGAAAGAAGCAACAAAGGGACGCTGCTGAACCGGAGATGGCTGTCGATACAGATAACATTTCATGAGCGGACTCCCCATGTCTGACATGCGCGAAACGAAACATAAGAAAGACGGCCAAGCAACCAATGCCATGGGAGATGTCAATGCGACAGCCTTTTAAGAGGCGTCTCGCTAGGCCACCGGCTCGGACCAACTCCAATGCCCTTTACGATGTGTTGAAATTAGCCAACAGAATAGATAAGAAGGGCATCCGATTGTCGCTCAAAACAATGTTTTGGACACCGGATGTACAGAGCCAGATATGACATCCATACGCAATGTAGGCTTATCGGAGATATGGGGGTTGCTTATCAACTCGACAGCAACAGCTTTGCCGATGGGTGCGGAAAAGTGAAGCTACGGCTTCTGTCAAATTCCTAGCCCAAAGCGCTGGGTTACGAGCATACCCGACCTGGACCACGGTTTGATCACATAGATGGGAAATTTAGAGGTTCTCTGTAAGGCTAATCCCACCCACATGTATGTGGCCGAGAAAGTCTACTACACACAATGCTGATGCGTAATGCTGTCACACTTTGCCGGTGAAGAAAACAGAACTCTGCAGCAACTCTTACAATGCTTTTTTCTACAACAAGTTATCCACTAGAGCGCTCCCTTCGGAGCAATACTAAGACAACAGTGTTGTGTAAGTAAGCATTTTTAGAGATTGAATAAAAACTCTTAAGATTGACCATGGGCTGTATCGAAATTTCCCACTTGCACAACCCAAACAACGACATAATAAATCGTGTTGTGCTTCTTTTACCCAAGGTCTTTAATTATAATTGCCGGATGCGGTCCATTGTATTGTCGACTTTGTGTCGACCAATTGTGTAAACACCGTCGAATTTACCACCGCTTTTCTCTTTGTATAGCGGCAAAATAGCGAGATATCTATTAATACCAACAATATAACTTGCATAATTCAACATCGAAAAGGCGTCTGTCAGGCGCAGTACACATTCAACATATCAGCCATACCGTAAATAATCAGATCAGCTCGATAAACAGCTCAAGATGGATTCGGAAGTTGCCAACCGCATGGTGCGTGGTACCCCAATATCAACTCATTTCCCCGATACTAGTGGGCAGAGATAGAACAATAAGTCGGAATCTAGTAGAGAGAGGCGTACTTACAAATGCTGCAGCGTGCGCGGATGATGCACCAAAAAATGTTTGAGTTGTTCTTCAAGTACCGCACCGGTGCGAACCCGCCCATCGGTTATCGTCTTCCTCTTGCGGGTCGTCCGCCGGAGGTCTACATCCCGGGCATGGACCAGACGACGTTCCGATATCATAAGGGGCCGAGAAAGAGGTTCAATATCGACGCAGCAACGGATAGAAATTATGTACCGGCGCGGTATGTGCAAGCGTGGGAGAGGGTTCAAGAGCTGAAGAAGCATTTTATCACTCATCACCCGCGGTTGAGGTATAGAAAGTGCCTCGGGTGGGGTGGCAACGGCCTGGCTTCGGTGTTTGACGATATTGATGAGAATGGAAGGAAGGTAAAGTCTTATGTGGCTAAAGTCCTGTTCAGGGACGACGAGGATCTATTGGAGATGGAGACGGATAGCTGTGAGTATTCCTATACCTTCAACCGGAATCGTTTGTCTGAGCAATTGAATGAAATGTTATGAAGCAGCCTGACTAAATGATGTGTTTTACTTGGGCAGTAAGGGTAAGCTTACCCTAGGGATTCCTCGTTGACTACACCCACACATTCAGCTCACTGACCGCGCGCACAGGAACATATAAAAGCGGAGCACATAGTCCAGCTGCTGTACAGGGACGGAGAAGGCGTAATAGGGGATGATGATGATAAAAAGGTTCTGTCGAAGCCAGACCCTCCTCCTTCGGCTTCGACGGCCAAAGCAGGCGAGAAGCGTAAACGAAGCGAGGACGACGATGGCGACGATCCAGATCTCGACAGAAGGGACAGGCCCCCTAGTCGCAAGAGGCAAGAGACGCCGCCCCGGTCGATTAGCGTATTCATCACGGAGATGTTGGAAAACGGCGACCTGTTTAACTTCATATGTTCAGTTAATAATCACAGAGAGCGCGTCCCTAACGCGGTCCTCTGGCGGTTTCTCCTCTGCTGTAAGTGCACCGCAAATATCCGCACGGCCGGCTCAATGTCGATTTAGCATTAGTGAGAGGGTTGTTGAATTGGGGGGGAAAAAAAAAAAGAAGAGGAAAAGAAACTAATGCCGAGGAATTAGTGGTTCGGATGTGTATTGCGATGGCTTATCCACCGGCGTGTCTGCCACGGAATAAGGGCGTCCCGGGACCAATAACGGAGACTGTCCTCGACCCGGCGACATGGGAATGGGAAAGGCGCATGGTTCATTTCGACTTCGACCCGACTAATAGTAAGCCGCAATTGATAATAATGCCATAGATGCAAAATGGCAGCTAATACTGACCTGTTATACACAGTCTTTGTCGGAGATCTTAAACAGGGGGTAGAGCATCAGATAACACCACTTCTAAAGGTGATGATCAATTTCCCCC